>JGI858J16261_1000120_pt1 | contig 9741 bp, 16 predicted proteins | sample TiedelARG03_113m_FD_16261 | JGI IMG/M metagenome (IMG submission 16261) | reverse complement strand
TCTGATGCAAAGTTAAATCTATCATCATCTCCCCTGGATTTCTTACACTCAAACTCAATAGCTCCAATAGTTGATTCGTCTGATTTAACAGGTGTCAAATGAAAGGCCCAATCAGGCGAATCCAGAATTCCCTTAGAGAATCTAGTTTTTCCTTCTTCACTAATCTGATAAGGAGAGGCTAATATAACTTCATACTTTTTAGCTAGTGCTTTTAATTTTTTAGATAATTCTATTTGTACTTGCCAATTAAATGGGTCTGGACATGAAATTTGATTAATATAGTCAACTACTACTACTTTCAACTTGTCGCCTAATTTGGTCTTATACTTGTGAATCGTAGCATCTATATTGGTAATAGTAAGATTAGAGTTATCAATAGTAATAATCTTATTATCATATTTTAATGGTCTATCTAATAGTTGAGTTTCAAAGCTTTCAAAGTCACTATCTTTCTCATACTGTTCTAACAAATCTAAAGATCCATCACTAGTCATATCAGCTCGCGTTCTAGCGATAGCTAACTTTTCTAGTTCTGTTAAGTTTCCCCGTTTAATGCGTTTAATTTCCACATCACTTAATATAGCAATGTTTCTATCATATACTTCTCTATCACTCATTTCAATAGTGAAGTACAAAGAGGAATTCCCTTGTTTATATTGATTGCAGACTATATTAGAACACGTTACAGATTTGGCTGAACCCCTCCAACCACCAAACATTATATATTCACCTGGTGCTAAACCCAAACTACTAGCATCGAATTGATTGTTTAAACCAAGAGGTATTCTAGAAAGAATTGTATCATTATCAATCGTTCTGAATGTATTCATTTCTGATACGTTCTCAGATACTTCTGTCTTTTCCTCAATATCTAAAGAAATAGTTGATAGGTCTTCCACTATCTCACCTACGTCTTTAAATACCAAACCATCTAAATATCCACCCAATTGTTGTAAAACTTCTCTCTGGGCGTATTCATTAATTAGCGCTTGAAGAATAATCTCAATATCTAGATCTTCTGGTACGTTTAATTCTTTTAATGCTGTTATGTAGTTAGCGTGCTTTTCATCTCGCGTAACTACTTCTAATTCGTCGAATGTGGGTAATTTGTCAAACTTCTGGTAAAACTTATTTACCAGGAGATATATTTCAGTGTATGGTGCTTCGAAGAACTCTTTTCTCAATCTTGACCAAACATCTAAGTCTTGATTAGCCAGTACTTTATGTAAAATTAAGTTCATTAAGTTCTCAATTGTGCCGTTTTATTCCTTAACTAAACGGCTAAATCATGGAAGCGAAAAAAAGAGGGATCATTTGATCCCTCTCTATTTTCAATAAATCCCTTAAAGAGATTAAGCCGCAGCTTTCTTAGCTTTAGCCTTATAGTCCGCAGCAACATAGTTACGGCGTGTGATGATTGTCTTAACACCACGTACTGTCTTACCAGATTTTTCTGCAATTTCTGCAACTGTAAGATTAACAAGCTCACCAGAGTTAAACAACTCTTCGATAACGTCAACCTTAACGGCAGCATGAGACTCACGCTGTGCAGGAATGCTCTTAAGAACTTCTGTACGATTCAAGCTAAGAGCTTTACCACGTACTGATGCTAGAGATTTGCCAAGAGTATCAGCAATATCTTCGAGATACTTACCGGCTTCAGCCATTGCTACAAATGTAGCTTCTTCTTCATCAGAATAAGTCTTAACAGACTCTTTCTTAGGAGTAGCTTTAACATTACCAGTTAGCTCTAAACTAAGAACCTTACCTTGAATTTGCTTAGCAGAGAATTCTCCACCCGCAAAATTTTCAGCAATCTCAGCATATGTAAATGCACCAGCATTATCGTCCAAGAATGCAATTAGTGCTGCTTCTTGACTTTCAGAGAACTTACGAGCACGAGGCCCAGCTTTCTCAACTTCAACGCCCATCTTACGCAGCTTTGCGCTAATAGAACGACTAGACACTTCAAGTGCCGCTGCAGCTACTGCTGCTGTTTCTTGACTTACTGGGCGAGCATCGCCAACCACGTCAAGCAATTGTACTTCTCTATCTTTTGTCCATGACATAATATTTTACCTTAATTAATTAAACTATCGATATTTACTATTGGAATCCCCAAGGATTCCGCCTTTTTACTTTTACTAGATTTACTACCATCTTCGCATACTAAATAATCAGTTTTACCGGATACCGTAGTAGTGACTGTATAACCATAACTTTCTAGAGATTCTTTCGCTTTTGCTCGATTTGAAAAATCATTGAGTTTCCCTGTTATACAAACATTACCACTACTTCCCGGGGTTACTGCGACAGATTCGTTTATAAATGTAAAGTGATCTTCTAAAGAGGCTACAGTTTCATCATTAGCTTCGAACCAATCTAATAAATTATTAGTGGCTTTCTCCCCAATGGGTAGTTCTTCTACGAGATCAAATATATCAAAAAAACTATTCATCACATAACCTACTTTCTTACTTGCAGTATCTCCAATAAGAGGAATACTCAACGCAGATAAGAACGTTGCAAAGGTAGTAATTTTAGAATTTTGCACTTCTGCAAAAATCTTATGTCCAATTTTCTCACCAAGGATTACCACATAATCATCAAGTGAGCTTTCATATATTTCTATAGGATGAACAAAACCTAGCTTAGAAATACTTGCAGGGCCTAAGCCCTTGATACGCATTTTCTTTACAAATGCTTCTACCTTTTTGGTAGATTGAGCAGGACAAGATTTTGACCTGCAGAATAATTGTGAATTAACCTGTTCTAAGACTGAATTGCAACTTGGGCAATTCGTCGGAATTTCTATTTCATTTGTCATTTTAGTATTATAGCAATATTTAAGCTGATTGTCAAGAATTATTTTTTCGATGCATTTCTATATCGGGCTTTTCCGCTTTTTTAATAATTCTTGGAATTATTCCACCCGCCCTCTCTACCATTACCGCATCGCCAATATGTAAATCCAAGGCTTCAATAAATCCTGGATTATTTAAGGTGGCTCTGGATACCTGGGCTCCATCTATATTTACTGTATCTAAAATTGCTACCGGAGTAACTTTTCCAGATTTTCCAGTTTCCCAATCTACTCTAAGTAAAATTGTAGGTACACCCTCACTTCTCTCCTTCAGAGCAAAAGCCCCTCTAGGGTGTTTACTAGTGAAACCTGCTTTTCTATACTCCTCATTAGAAGGTAGTCTATATACTGTACCGTCTTGAGGATAGTTGTCAGTATCTCTATCAAGTACTATATTGAAACCTAGTTCTCGTAGTCCTAATAGCGTACCTTGATAACTTTCAAAACCAACATCCTGTTTATCGTAAGCAAAGAATTTTAGATCCCTCTCAGCAAATTCTTTAGTATCTTTCAGATTCAATGCGCCTGCGGCATAATTTCTAGCGTTAGGGATGTGTTTTGGGGCTACCATTTCTCCCGTGACTTGGCCCATCTTAAGAGCAGCACAACCATAAGGGATACCTATTTTATCCATTTTATCTGTATCTTGGAATAGGTGAGTAATATCTTCCCCATACTCACCATTGCCGCGGGTAACTACTTTATGTAACCAACCATTAAGATAGTAAAGAGCTAATGATGCTCCATCTAACTTAGGAGTTATCTCCATATACTTATGTTCTTCTGGCAAAGTTTCATCTGTATAATACTTTTGTAAAGAATACATTTTATACCAATGCTTGTAACGTCCTTTATGCGTGCCCACAGTTAAATCTTCAGAACATAAATCTTCCAAAGAATCATATTGAGAATCCGATATAATAGGGTTCCCATTATAATACTCTTTTTTACATAGTTCTAAGTATTCTTTTAAATTCATTTCTTTCGCGGTTTGTGAGTTATTGTAGGTTTAGATTTTCTCTGTGAACGTTGTTTAGGAATAGGAATTCCCAGCAGTTCACTGAGCTGCTCGCCCGCTGTTCGGGGGCCGAAAGCATGACCTACTTGAAGTCTGATTTTAGGAGTGGTAGGATTAGACCCAGGACTCAATGGTTTGGATCTAGGTTTATAACCGTCCTTTTTAATACGTGCTAAATTCTCCTTACCCACTTCATCATTAGGAAATTCCTTACAATGTCTAGTGAGTTTGGCTATCTTATTTTTCTCTACTTTATTAGAATTCTTATACAGAGTGTAGTTATCTTTAGCTTTCTTACTTGTATTTAGTTTACCCATTAGTCTATCCTGTAATTAAATTGAGATTTCTGTGTTTTAATAAATTTATCTACTGGTATATCAAGTTTTTTAACTACTTCTAATTTACCTAATTCCCACCAAGGCTGATAGGCGAATTCGTTGTACTTGCCAAAAACAAAAATTCTGTATACTGTATCAACCGTTTTACTAATCTCAGCTACAGCATTATATCTAGCTGACCATACAATTTCACCTATGTCAAAAAATTCTGATACTGCTTCTTCTGGAATCATATCAGGATTCTGGTAAGTAGGTTTTTTAGTGCGTTCTGGTAGATGTAATTCTTTCAATTTCTTTTTTATACTATCAACTGATCTGTATAGGGTTTCAGATATTTTAGAAATACTCTCCCCATTAAGGTAATCGGCAACTAAGTCTTTAATTTCTAGATCACTAAATACTGTGCCACGCAAGGCGGCTCTACGCTTTTTAGTAAATTCAATCTTATCTTCATATTCTTGAATTATATTTCCAAGACGTTTAGTATTATACGAGATATTTAATCTTTCACACGCTTCCTTTTTAGTTATAGGTTTATCTTGCCCCAAAAGTTGGACGACAAGACCTACTGTCTTGTCGTCCAGACGTTCATAATCTCTTTTCTTTACGCCGCGTTTGGCCACTACTTATCCTAATAGTCCAGCAATATATACTGCTGCTTTACCTGTTAGACGATCACAAATGTCATCATCTACATCTTTACCTGCGTCACTAATAACTTTCTTAAGTTCAGCAATCGCTTCAGCTTTATTAACCCTTTTAGGTTTATCACCTGTAGCAGTACTAGAACTGGCACTAGCAACTTCTTTCTTTACGTAGACGCCCTTCTTTGTAAGAATCATACGCACACCGTTAGTTGTCTTTTCAAACTGTTCTGCAAGACCTTTAACGATTTCCATAGTATTTTCTGAGGTTGGATTTGCTGCCTCATAAGCTGCTACTACTTCTGCTTTAAGTTCGTCTGTCCATTCTTTTGTTGACATTTATATTTCCTTTTTTAACTATACATATATTATATCAAAATAAGCAAAGAGAATCAAGTTAAGATTTCTTCACTATATTCAATTTATAATACTTGATTTTCGGTTCAGTTTCAATCTGTCCCATTTCTTTCATCTTCTTTATAAATTCTGGAAAATCATACCCAGGAGTTCCCAATTCTGGTATAACTAACTCGGTTAATGTACCTTTCCAAATTTCTAAAAGTGCTTCTCTCATATTCCAAATAATTCTATGACTCTTGAATTGTTTAGGAAATTGAGTGTTTCTAGAGTTATGAATATAGAAAGTGTAAGTATCGGCTACTATCGCTTTCATTTACGTCTCCCATTCATACTTTTTTTAAATTTATGCAATTGTTTCATTGCCTTACTCTTGTGATAATCACTAAGTCTGTTAATCATTAGGATACCGTTTAAATGGTCTATCTCATGTTGAATACAGAAACTCAGTAGACCACTCGCTTCTTCAGATTTTGTTTCCCCTGTAACATCCTCATATTCTACTGTAATAGTTTTATGTCTGTTAATTGTTATGTACAAACCTGGTAGCGACAAACATCCTTCCTGACTCTTAGCCATTTTATCAGACATCTTAATAATCCTGGGATTAAGCATAATCATAGGATCATTAGCTTTTATATCTATTACACACATACGGAAAGGAAGCCCAACTTGATTAGCGCTCAGACCTATCCCACCCTTACTTTTAAGAATCTCTAACATACTAGAGCCTATTTGACTAAAAGTATCACTATTAATATCCTTTTTGTCAATTTCTTTTAGATTGCCAAATAATTCTTGGTGAGGATGTGTAGTTATTGTTTGTATTGTCATCTTATACTTCTTCCTAAATAAACAAATAATTCTTTATATTTACCCAATGTATATAATTCTTGTACCTTTACTAACTCTATATTAGATAAATCTTCGGGGTATATTGAAAAACTAAGGTCTACTGAAACTCCCGAAAATGAATCTTTAATAACTGAACAGTTTTCAGCTTTAATAACTAGCATTTATTTGCCTCACTAAATATTCACTGTACACAGGCGGTATTGCCTGTGCTAATTCTGATTTTGTCATCCAATCAATGCCCATAGCATCCCCCCACTCAGCAGTAGTACCGACCCAATGGCCAGCCACCGTAAAAAAGTCACCTGAATCAGATCTTCTTTTCTTAGCTTCGTGTCCTTCATGTGCACACTCCCTGTCCACTACTAATGGTATATTTGACTCAAAGAGTCTGTGTCTAAAAACTTTTAGTTTTCCGGGAAACATAGTTCCACATAATCTAACTGGGTTAATTAAAGGAGAACCGACCACATTTTCTATGATATAAGGTTTTCCAGACTTTTGGAGATAATGCCTTGTAATTTCAACCAAGTCTTGATAATCCACTCCCTCATTTCGTCTACAGGCTGATGACCAGCTATAGGCTTGGCAAGGTGGTGAAGCCCAAATAAAGTCAAAGCACTCAAGGCCACCGGCCATAAACTCAACAGCATCTTCGCAATAATACTCATAAGGGTAATTAAGCCCAGGAGCACTATCAACGCCAATAACCTCATAACCCACATTTGCAATTCCTTTGCTTGCCCCGCCTGCTCCACAGAATAAATCTAAAGCAAGCACTTATCCAGTTCCTTAGAATAGAATAACATCTTTTTAATATCTTCTACGTTATTCTTTTTCTTGTGCCTAAGAAGATACTTAAGTAAATTACCTATAAGATAACCTTTAAATTCTTCCTGAGTTAAACTAGCTTTTATTATCTCTAGTGCCTCTACCTGCAAACCGTCTAGTTGATAGTGTGCTGGATGGTTGACCATATCCACTTTAGGGAATTTATTACACCAACAGTTTGGATCATTACAAGGTCTACCATTTTTTAAATGTTCATTCATAAATTATTTCTCCATTTGGCATAACTATAGTTATAGGTATGCCCTTCTTGCGCGCCATGCGCACAGTGGCCCATGTTCCTGAGCGTATACATTCAGCCTTGTCTGGGACAGCCCATAAGTAATCTGACTCATTTACATTATCTTGATCCCTTACAAGATAGTCTTTGGGCAGTCTTGATTCATCAAAAGGTCCGTAACCTTGCGTTAAAGAACTTAGTGGAGGATGCCGTATAATCCTAGCTTCTGGCCTATAGTGGTCTACTAAATAAGCAACCTGAATATCAACACCTCGGCAATCCCCGTGGTGAAAATGGGTAAAACTCATGCCTTCTTTTATAAACTTCTTCAAGACGTTGAACTGCTTCTCCGTCATCCCTTTGCGAGTTCCCGTTATTCCTAAGTGCATCATATACTACCTCAAAATCTCCGTTTGGTAAGTGTTTAATTTCATTGTTCATCCGAAATCCTTCGGGTCATCCCCGTCTGCAATATATTGATAACCACCCTTATCGTAGGCGATAGCAACTCTCCGTGATTTTATATCGGATTCTACTTTTGCTTCTGACTCTCCACAAGTTAAACAAATTGTATACCCTAAAGCTAATCTGCCAGAGGATACTTCTTCTATTCCACATTTACTACAATCCATTAATGTAATACCTTATCTCTATTAATTTCACCTAACTTGACTTTTCTAGTATACATGGCGACCACTATACACATAGCTTCATGTATCAGAGGTTCATCTGTTTCAGTATAAGTTCTGGTTTGTATAATACGCATAGCTTCCCCCAGATAGTTATCACCAAAATGTTCGAGCATCTGGTTTTCTACTTCGGGTGTTTCTATACCTTCAAATTCCAAGCTGATTTCTCCATATATTTATATATTATAGCAGGTTAAGTGACATATTTCAAGTAAGAATTTTTATAGAACCAGACCAACCACGAGCAGTTGCTAATGGTTGATATTTTCTACCAAGATCCTTAGTCCATTCTTGTAATGACTTCCATTCTCCCTTTTCCCAAAACGGATACCCAAATAATTCATCAAATAAAATTATTGTACCAGGTACTATTTGACTATTTAATTCATATAGTATAGTATTACAAGAACTATATAGATCAGAATCTACATGTAAAAATTTTATTTGATCTTTAAATTCTTTTTTCCAAGGTGGTATAGTATCTTCAAACCACCCATCTATTAATTTTACATGATTAGGAACCGTAGGTTTAATTCCACTTAAATCAAATCTATTTTCAATTTTATTGTTTCCCATAATCCAAGGCTCAGGAAGCCCTATGAAACTATCAAAACCATAAATATCTTGATTAGTAAGGGTTGCTATATGGTTTATTGTTGAACCTTTGAAAACTCCAAACTCTAAAATATATCCATTTAGTTTAGCTTCATTAAAACAAAAACTAATATGATCAATTTTTGTTTTAAAACTATTTAATTGTTTAAAATCTTTATTCATTTAATACCCTATCTATTTTTCTATTTATAGAGTTAATATCATAAGCATTAACAAAATGTTCATTAAAACAGTAGGTTAAAAAATGTATTCTAGAATTAACACAAGGGGTTTCCTCTATTAGATGTTTAGTTTCATTGATACTATATAAGCCCCCTATTTCATCTACTACGGGAGAGTAATCTGCCTCGCCTGAAATAAATATTCTTTTATTGTGAAACAATGATTCAAAACCTGCACCAGAATTTACTGTATATATAGCTGAAGCTTTAGCTACTAGTTTATGTAAAGATCCCTCTATTGTCTTTTCTTCATAGCTTATATCAGCCTCTGGGTGAGGTTTGGTATAAACTGTATATTCAGAATTTTCAAATGCTTCATTTACTATTGCTGACAAAATTCTAGTTTTAATTCTAGCTAATCTTTCTACTGTGTCCCTCGGTTTTTGCCCCAGTACTAATATATATTTTTCATTTGGTACTATAGCAGATTTAGGTTGCTTTATTTTACTAAGATTATTAGTAATAAAATATTGCATTAAATCTTTTGTATTATTTAATAATTCTTTTGAATAGATTTTATCTGGGTTATAATTTTTAGCTCCCTCTGACCAACCAGAGTAACCCTCTTTATCAAAATATAAATATCCAGGTACATAACCCTTTTTAACGTGCCAAGTATTTAAACTTTCACCATAACTGTGATGATTTATAAATATTGAATTATTAACATATCTATCTCGAAAAGCATAAGATATACCACGCTCTTTTAATACTAACTCTAAATTATCGTAAAAAGCTTCCATATCTTTATACCAATAAGCGTTAGGTTTAACTTTATCCCATTTTATCCAACGTGTTGGTTTATTTATATATATTTTCATACATTTAAATATTCAGCATAATAATCTATGGTATTTTGTATTCCAACTTCTAAACTTACGAAATCATTGGGATCCATATTTATATATTTTAAATTAGAAGTATCTGCTATTACAGTTGCCCCTGGAATTTCCCCGGGACGCATAGGTAAATGTACTATTTGAGATTTAGAATTTGATAGCTTTACAATTAAATTGGCGACGTCATTTACTGTATTATTTATTTCAGGTCCAATTTCAATAGCGGGAACTATTAA
>JGI858J16261_1000119_pt1 | contig 9807 bp, 5 predicted proteins | sample TiedelARG03_113m_FD_16261 | JGI IMG/M metagenome (IMG submission 16261) | reverse complement strand
GGCAGCATACGAGAAGATAAAAAGTAATAAAACGGCATTAACTTCTGTAACAGGAGATGAAACGTTGGATGGTTTTGGTTTGGAAAGAATAAATCGATTAAAGATGAAGCTCACCAACGAAAGTTGGCAGCCGCGACCAGCCAGAAAAATACAGATCCCAAAAACAGGAACCAATAAAACTAGCCTATTAGGAATCCAAGAACCGGAAGAAAAAATCGTTCAGACAGCCATGTTATTCATATTAAACGCTATCTATGAACCAAGATTTTTGCCAACATCGTTCGGATTTCGACCTGGAAAAGGTGTTCATGATGCCTTACAAGAAGTAGATTGGAAATTCTTTGGAACGAATTTAATAATAGAAGGTAATATTACTGGAATGTACGATAATATTGATCACCACATACTTATAAGAATGCTCGAGAAGAATATCCAAGATGCTCGTTTCATACGATTAGTCTGGAAAATGCTTCGAACAGGATATATGAATATAGAGGAAAAATCTGGGATAATCAAACCTTTAGTCGGAATCCCACGAGGTTCAATCATATCTCCTATCTTGTCAAATATATATTTACATGAGTTGGATGTCTTCATGCAAGATAAATGTAGTAATATGTCAAGTGTAAAGCAGCGAGTAAGAACGCCCCCATATAGGGAGCTAAACAACAAACTGCGAAGACTTAAAAGTCAAATAAAGCCTTCTTTACCTATCATTGATAGAAAGAGAATTCTAAAAGAAATTCGACAATTGCATATAAGATCGCTAAATACACGGAACTCTGTGGACCCAAGAATAAGAATAAACTACATAAGATATGCAGATGATTTTATAATTGGGATTGCAGGACCGAATAAATTAGCGGAAGAAATAAAAGAGGAAGTAGCAGAGTTATTTAATACTCTGAATCTAACACTCAACGATGCAAAGACAAAAATTACTGATATTAAAAAAGAGAGAGTAATCTTTCTTGGATATCAAATACAAATAAGCACAAGTATAAAGAAAAAATATGTGTACCCACAAGGACAAAGACCAACTTTAAAAAGAGTGACAGGTAAGGGTATTTCACTACAAGCACCTATCGATCTCATTATTGAAAGGCTATATCAAAAAGGATTCTGTAACAAGAAAGGTTTTCCTCAACCTAAAAAGATATGGATACCCCAAGAAGACAATCAAATCATACAACATTATAATTCAATCATCAGAGGAATATTCAACTACTACTTAGGGGCAAATAAAAGATCTCGACTAGGAAGAATTTGGTATATACTAAAATTCTCATGTGCATTCACATTAGCTGCACGTCATCGCACTTCTCTAAAGAAAATATTTACAAAACACGGTAGTTCACTAACAGTCATCTATGGAATGAAAGGTGAAAAAGTTATAAAGCTTTACAAGCCTGGATTAAAAGAGAAAGATAAAAAGTGGCTGGTCGAAAGACAATTACCAGATTCATATCGATATATAGCAAGAAGACTTTCCTAATAAAAATTAGACGAAAACTGTTGGATATGTACCTTAATATCCAACATGTAAAACATCTAAGAGGTGCCAAACCATATACTGTAAGAGGTATAATGTCACCACTAAATCGGAAACAAATTCCAGTTTGTAAAAACTGTCATATAAAGATACATAATGGATCATATGATGGTATAAAACTATTAGAATTCGCAAACCCAGAAATTGCAGCGCGTTAAACCATTAATAAGGGGAGAGCCGTATGCATCGAAAGGTGCACGTACGGTTCGGGAAGGGTTAGTTGGTAACTACCTTACAGTAGATATTGGCTTTCTACGTTCATCTATTGGTGTTGTAGGACTAGCATTAAACTTACGTGCATACGATTTCGTTTCACAAGAGATCCGTGCTGCGGAAGACCCTGAGTTTGAAACTTTTTACACTAAGAATATTCTTCTAAACGAAGGTATTCGTGCTTGGATGGCTGCACAAGATCAGCCTCATGAACAACTTGTATTCCCTGAGGAGGTTCTTCCACGTGGAAACGCTCTTTAATGGAAATTTAACTGTTGGTGGTCGTGATCAAGAAACAACAGGATTCGCTTGGTGGTCTGGAAATGCCCGCCTTATTAACCTTTCTGGTAAACTGTTAGGAGGTGTGATTCGTTCTTTATAAGTGCTCTGAAACAAGTATTTATAAAAGTCTTTATTTTAATTAAAGATAAACTAAGGTTAGATTTGTCAATAGGAACACCTATCTGTTGGTGGTCTTAACTTTTTAAAAGAATATGGGTAAATTCCCTAATTGTGTTTGTTAATAACTCTTCTTATTTCTAGGTTTATTCTCATTGTTCATTTTTGTCCATTTGTAAGAACCTAGTTCTGATCTTTCAAAATAGAATGTAGAAGAAAACGCTATTCTTAAAAATCCCTAAAAACACTTTGATCATAAGTAACAGTACCTCATGTTACTCGTTGTTTGGTCGCTGGATAATTCTTAGTATTATTCCGTAAACTTTTATGACACGACAAAATTGAATTGGGTAAAAAGAAGTGGTTCGCACTTTAAAAAGAACAAATAATAATTTATTTTGAATCACGGGTTATACTTTTAGATGTTTTTAACACTGAGTAGAGCTGACTGTTTCAGAATTTATCTAGGAAGGTCGTAGTTGATCTTGAGTATCCGTATAATTTATATCTGCGTAAAAATATGGCCCAATACAATGAAAAAGCGCTTGACGTATGGAAACATTTGTCATGGCAAACTTGTTACTGCAATCTCGATCGGCTTCAGAGTCGTGTTTTCAAATCGATGCTCTTAGGTGATATCCGTGCAGTTTTACAAGTGCAAAAGCTTGTTGTACGATCTAATTCCGCTCGGTTTCTCGCTATTCGTGAGGTGACACAATTAAATACGAGTAAAAAAATTTCGGGTATTGATGGTAAAATTTCCTTAAGTTTTACAGAAAGATTCGAATTAAATGAGTATTTACGCCTTAATTTAAATAATTGGAAACCACAGACCCTCAAGAGTATACCAAAATTGCGAAAAGACGGTACAACGGAATTTTTAAAAGTTGCCACTATAGCGGATCGTACCTGGCAATGTTTAATTAGATTTGCCTTAGAGCCAGTTCAGGAGGCTCAAATTACACCTTATTCTTGTAGTTTTCGCCAATCGTATTCATATTTTGATTTGCAAAAGCTCTTATTTCTTAATTTAAATTCGAAAGCTTATGGTATTCAGAAACGAATAATTGAAGTCAATCTGGGAGGGTGTTTTAGTCTGTCTAGTCATAGTTCACTTATGCGTAAGGTTATTGCGCCTAGAGGAATTAAGTTAGGTTTATACCGTACGTTAAATACGGGTCTTATCCCAAAGTTCTCAGAGCCACATTCGTCCTCTAGTCCAGATCTGAGTTCGCTGTTAGCAGACATTACTCTGAATGGTATTGATCTTATTCACCCTAGTGTCCGTTATGCAGATACCTTAATATTTCTTTTAAAACCGTTAGATAACGAGAGAATCATAATGGCAAAATTAAACAGCTTTTTGTTAGATTTGAACTTTGATGTATCTCTTAAACGAGTAAAATTAACATCAACTCTGACTGGTTTTAATTTTTTAGGTTGGTTTTTTCGAGTTTGTCCTAATGGTAGTTTTCGTTGTACTCCATCTGTGGAAAATTATAAAACATTTCGAAAGAAGGTTAAACATATTGTTAATAACTCAAATTATGGATCAAAAGTTAAAGCCACAAAACTGTCGCCACTCGTTAAAAGTTGGAGGTTTTATCATAAATTTTGTAATCTGGATGGGTCGCGAAATTCTTTATTCTATATGCAAAGAAGAGCTTTTCAAGTATTTAATAAGGAGGCTAGACAAGACCGTTATTCAAGTAAAAAGTTACTAGATAAGGCTTTTCCTACATTACGAAGATTTGAAGCTAGTATCCCCTTAACTAATATAGATAATTCTCCCTATTCTGGTCATTTGATATATAATGTTTACATAGAGGATCCTACTTTCTGTATAAACCGCAATAGAAAGCTTTTTCCCTTATGGCCTCGCCATAATAGCTGCATTCATTGTGGGATTGTTACTCGAGGGTAGGGACTTTTAACAAGTATTTCTATTGTGCTATTTTGAAGTGCATGCATATTATGTACTCAATAAATTTAAGCTGGATGGTTTGTAATTCCCATGTCCAGATTTAGTTAGAAGGTCCCAATAGTGTGACCGATCTATACAGAAATCAAGGTTAAATTCCTTTTAGTTGCCTAAAACTTAACTCCTTGACTTTAAACCGAATTTTTTAAGGTTTTAAGCAAAAGTCTAGTTAAAATATTTACGATAATTGTTTAAGTTTCTGCAAAATTCAAAAGACTTAATGGAATGAATTAGAACCACATTGTGGTTTTACTATGTATTGAAATTAATTTCTCCTAGTTGATTTTTTAGTAATAAATTCTATCGAAGTTGCAGAAATAGTGCAATTTTATCTAAAAGTATACGATTTCTCTCAGAACGATACTAAAACTTGGTTTCACGTTGGTTTTAGATACTTCATCTTTAGCTAAAACCATAGAACTAAGTGAGCGATAAAGTAATGATAGAATACTATTTTCTTGACGTTACTTTTAGTATATAAAGCGTTTTTTGTTTTATTACTAGGAGCCGGATGAGATGAAATTCTCACGTCCGGTTCTGTATACGGGGTAAGTAGTTTTTGTAAACTTATTCTAGTTTAAGCGCATGTAGCTCATGCAGGACTTATCGTTTTCTGGGCCGGTGCTATGAACTTATTTGAAGTAGCACACTTCGTACCAGAAAAGCCGATGTACGAGCAAGGTCTTATTCTTTTACCACACTTAGCTACATTAGGCTATGGTGTTGGTCCTGGTGGAGAAGTATTAGATACTTTCCCTTACTTCGTAAGTGGTGTACTTCACCTAATCTCTTCTGCAGTTTTAGGTTTTGGTGGTGTTTACCACTCATTAGTAGGACCAGAAACTTTAGAAGAATCTTTCCCTTTCTTCGGATATGTTTGGAAAGATAAAAACAAAATGACTACTATTTTAGGTATTCACCTATGTCTTTTAGGTTTTGGTGCTTACTTACTAGTATGGAAAGCTATGTATCTAGGTGGTATCTATGATACTTGGGCTCCTGGTGGTGGTGATGTTCGTGTAATTACGAACCCAACATTAAGTCCTTTCGTTATCTTTGGATACATTCTAAAATCACCTTTCGGTGGTGACGGTTGGATTCCAAGTGTTGATAACATGGAAGACGTTATTGGTGGTCACATTTGGATTGGTACAATCGAAATTCTAGGTGGAATTTGGCACATTTTAACGAAGCCTTTCGCTTGGGCTCGTCGTGCTTTTGTTTGGTCTGGAGAGGCATACCTTTCTTACAGTTTAGCTGCTGTATCACTTATGGGTCTAATTGCAGTACCTATGGTATGGTTTAACACTACTGTTTATCCAAGTGAATTCTTTGGTCCAACTGGTCCTGAAGCATCACAATCTCAGGCATTTACTTTCTTAGTACGTGACCAACGTCTAGGTGCAAATGTTGCTTCTGCACAAGGTCCTACTGGTCTAGGTAAGTACTTAATGCGTTCTCCTACTGGTGAGATTATTTTCGGTGGTGAGACAATGCGTTTCTGGGATTTCCGTGGTCCATGGCTTGAGCCTTTACGTGGTCCAAACGGTCTTGATTTAAACAAATTAAGAAATGATATTCAGCCTTGGCAAGAACGTCGTGCTGCTGAGTACATGACTCACGCTCCTCTAGGTTCTCTGAACTCTGTAGGTGGTGTAGCAACAGAAATTAATGCTGTTAACTATGTTAACCCACGTAGTTGGTTAGCTACTTCACACTTCGTACTAGGATTCTTCTTCTTTATTGGGCACTTATGGCATGCTGGACGTGCGCGTGCTGCAGCTGCAGGATTTGAAAAAGGTATCGATCGTGATAACGAGGCAGTTCTTTCAATGCGTCCGTTAGACTAAAACTTTATAATTCTATAAATATATTTCTATATTTATAGAATTATATTTTAAACAAAAAATAATTAGTTTTTATTTAAAAATATTGCTAATATAATTATGTAGCCTTCGTGGTGGAATGGTAGACACTCATGACTTAAAATCATGTGCGGTTAACGCGTGCCGGTTCAAGTCCGGCCGGAGGTACTTTTTAAAATGTAAGTTCTAATCAGTAATACAGAAAGTAGAAAATTTTCTAGATTGCGATCTAATCTTTCCCGATTATACTACTATATTATTGTCATGTTGAAGTTTAATGCCACAGATAGGATTCGAACCTACACAAAACAACTTAGAAGGTTGGTGCCCATCCCTTAGGCGACCGTGGCTTGTTAACGTCTAAATATATTATACCCCCTTTTATTTATTTTTTATATTACTACAAAATAATAGGCATTTATGAGTTTAAAACTCAATAAAAACTATTATTTTGTAGGAATTTTAGTGAAATTCTCACTTCGACTAAAAAAATTTGTAGTCGTTTTATACTTGACTTAATGTAATTTTAACTTCCATCAATCAAATATTGTGCTCAGGGTTATTTATATAGTTCTTTTACTAGACGTATTGTAAAGAAACCTGGAACTAGTGCTGTAACTAAAGCTATGAAAACTTGACTACTTGAGATGCCCATCGTTGGTCAATAAGCTGTGTTAAATTATTGCCTTTCAGAACCGTACATGAAACGTAAATTTCATACGGCTCAATGCCTTTGTTTTGTTCATTTTTTAACTTTTAAGTATATTATACAAAGTGACAAATGGCAGTTAAGGTTTTAGTAATCTCTTTGACATTATGTGAGACCTAGATCTTTGTCTTAACTCGCAACTGTATGAAAAGATTCCTAATTTCATCAGACGAACAAGTTCTTTCTAAAAATATTATAGAGGGGTTCTCTGTATATCAAGGATTCAAATAAGACTTGACTATATGAAAGAATTATAGACGGTATGTATGTTAAACAATGATGCCTAGTAATCTAGTATTATTATACTAACAGTAACTTGATGTAATTGCCAGAGTTTTCGTTATCGATAACCTTTTCCTATTTCTGACTCTTAATTAGCTTATACAGTATAAGAGTTACCCGAATATTGTATTAATAAGAGTGTTTACCCTGTACTTGGGTAATGAGAGTGACGTTTATTTATACCGCATTACTCATATTCTTAGAAAGCTTTTCATTTGTTAGATGAATTTAGATCGCCGTAAAATTCAAGGGTTACCTTACATCACAATGTTTAATTACCCAGAATTCATTCTAGCGCTCTAAGCGTGCCGCACTCTTTCACTCCTATAATAGATAAATTAATAAATTTGTGTTCTTGTCTTTCTAAGATTTAGAAATCCAATGGTAAATCGAAATTATTTTAGTATTTTTACAGATTTCCTTGGCGTGCAGAAAGCAGTACAACTACTAGAGGACCTGCTATTACGATAAGTAGTAATGATCCTAGTTGCGCGATTAATTCAAAGTTCATGTTAAAAGATTAGTAAAAAAATATTGATAGTAAAGATATTTAAAACGGTTATTATGAAAATTATGCCGTTTTAGATTGTAGATTTTTTATCTAAAGCTTACAGAAGCTTGCCAAACGAAAGCTAGAAGAAAGAAAAGAACAGGAATTATTGGTAATACGTCTACAATTGGATCAAATGGAGCGTATGCTTCTGGTAGTCGAGCTAAAAGTAAATCATTACTAAATAAAATTTCAATGTTCATGTTAAACATTAGTTTAACCTCCATAAAGATGAACGTAGAAAGCCGATACCCATTGATAGGTACAACTAACCCTTCCCGAACCGTACGTGCATCTTTCGATGCATACGGTTCTCCCTTCATTAATGATTTAACGTGCTGTAATATTAGGTTTCGCGAATTCGGATAATTTTATACTATCATATGACCCATTATGTATTTCCACGTTACACATTTTGTATACTGGAATCTGTTTCCTAGTTAGCGCAGACATCATACCGCTAATGGTATCTGGTTTGGCACCTTTGTCTTTTACGCTTAATACAGGCTTGTCTATCTTTATGACTTTTCACCCTTCTTACCATATGTAACTTTTAGTGAATTACTATGTTTTGTAAATATTCTCTTTAAAGATGGACGATGGCGTTCAACTAGTGTAAAACCACATGAGAATTTTAAGATGTACCAAATTCACTATTCGTATCATTAAGCTTTGTTAAACTATCTAATCTCATTAAGAACTTTTGTTTGCTCATTTCCATGATTTTCCTATGTTTTGATTAAATTAATAAGCTACTCATCTTCTCAAAAGATTCGCTCTTCTGATGCATGAGTTCTTCTGCCACTCGGTCTCGTGATAAGACTCGAGGATGAATTGTTTATCCCATCTTAGATTATCTTTAGGCAATTTTGTGTGTTTGTTTTTTACAGCAATATAAAGAGCATATTTCTCTTTATATGAATTATTTAAGTTATAGGTACTCGAGCGTTTCCAGACTATTAATGTCTTTATTGTGTACTTTCTGATAACTGTTGTCTCCACCTATCTTTGAGACATTTAGAAAGTAATTAAGCTTATGTATACTTTATTTGCTTACCTGGCACAGTAGACCACACCGCCTTTTTCTCTTCTAATATGCCATATCGAATTATAGATTCTTACATATTTTTCGTCAAACCATTATAGATTTTTACCTTACTTAATTAGGGTTGCAATTCTTTCAGGCAGTATACAACCCACCCAGAACCACTTTCATAACATGCTATTGTCCCGTTAGGGTTTCCCCATCACAGTAAGTTAAGCCCCTTTATATCGAATGTTATCATCGATTACTCGTATTACTGAGTTACTGTTTTCTAACTGCACACCCGCACATAGGTATCTGTACTTTGTGGTTTTGCTGAGTTAACAATTATAGTTTAATGGATTTTATAGGAATCGACAAATGAGACTATTATTTAAAATATTCAAAACTTGATTTTTGGTTTTCAAAACGGTACTATATAAGCAGTTGCCTTCTTAGCTCAGGGGCTAGAGCATCGTATTTGTAATGCGACGGTCGTCGGTTCGAATCCGACAGAAGGCTACAGTCGCGGATGTAGCTCAGTGGTAGAGCGCAACCTTGCCAAGGTTGATGTCGTGGGTTCGAATCCCATCATCCGCTGAATACTTTTAATTTATATAGCGGGGTAGAGCAGTCTGGTAGCTCACGGGGCTCATAATCCTGAGGTCGATGGTTCAAATCCATCCCCCGCCAATTTAGTATATGGTTATTAGAGACCACTTATTTTCCACTATTCTACCTAGATGCCTTGAGAGTGTATGAAGCAGGTGACTATCAATAACGCGAATATTTATTAATAAACGGAGAAGAAGGGATTCGAACCCTTGGTACGCGAAAACGTACACTCGATTAGCAATCGAGCTCTTTCGGCCACTCAGACACTTCTCCAGTGGTACTATAAATTTATAAAGCTGAGGCGGAAGGATTCGAACCTTCGAATGACGAGGCCAAAACCCGTTGCCTTACCGCTTGGCTACGCCCCAATAGAACTCTCATGTGACTATTATATCGTAATTACATTCAGAATTCTATTGGTTAAAACTTTAAACTAATCGATAAATGTATCGTAAGCTTTATTATTCATCCTGACATATGTGTTAATATTTATTTGTCTATTAATCCTTCAATTGATACTTGAAGAAAAGAAGCAAGTTCTGCAGCTTTCTTCTCAATTTCACTTAATGGAAGAGGTGCACCAACCTGGGTTAATGGAATATTTGGTTTACCTTTGA
>JGI858J16261_1000118_pt1 | contig 9837 bp, 5 predicted proteins | sample TiedelARG03_113m_FD_16261 | JGI IMG/M metagenome (IMG submission 16261) | reverse complement strand
AAATTTGCATTTTTACAACATGTTGACTATGGGCCCTTAAGTCCTTTTGAAGAGCATCATCAGGTGAAGGCTACAATTTTGGTATTATCATCCCAAAAGAATTATAATAGAGGCAAGAACCAGTATACATAAGTGCTTAGTATGAATAAGTGTGTGTCATGATGATAATACTTTATTTTGTCCAAATAAAAAGACTGGACTTAGGCTATTCATCATTACAGTTGACTGGTAGTCAACCGGTATATTGCCCTCCTGGAGACAAAGATGGCACCAACTGAAGACATTGGGTCAAGTGCCATTAAAGTGGATGAACAATTTGAGAGATTTAAAACTTTACACACCAAGGAATTTACCATATCTCCATTTGATGCAGCATTTGTGGTGATACATAAAGATGCTGTGAAACATATAACCATAACAGATTTTGTGAAATACCATGTGGGTGTAATTGGAAATATTGGGATTGTGGACACTCAATACATCACACCTGGTGATATCATACCAGCATTAGCTAGACAGCATAAAGCTGTCAATAAATCAGGGAGTACAAGTGGTGTCAACATAAATAATGTCACAACCTCAAAATTTATGAAACAAGCAATAGTACTATCTGGAGCAGAACATATATCTTCACAATCTTTTGAAAAACAAATTCCTACCATAAATCATTTAACAGATGAATACCTTGTACAGTATGCTCGGTATGTGTATGAAAAGCGTAGAAATGACCCTGACCTTAAAGGACTTATGTATGGAATGGCTGAGTATGTTACCACAGCAGCAACACACATGGATTGTACTTTCATTCAGGACATATTTCAAAAATCGTTCTCTCATATTCCACAGGAAGAATGCAAAGATTATATATTGTATATGATTGGAACACCAGAGGCCTTTTTGTCTTATGTAATATCATGTCAGCTATCTATCTCTCCAGATAATGGAACCAATAGTTGTTTGGATACAGAACAAAACTATAATCTGTATGCATCGCCTAAAACCTTTAGGGTTCATGTGACAAACACAAGGCTGAACTTACACGAGGTGAAAACAGCGTATATAAATCCCGTTTATTGTGGAGAAAACAAAATTTGTCTCAAAGATGGTATAGCTGCTAAATATCTTCTAAACCGTATCCAAGAAATGGATACTGAATTACAGAAATATAAAGAATCATTCATAAAAAATTTTGTCTGTAAACCGGAAGATTGCTTGAAATTACCTACAGAACAGGTCTTGGGTTCTATTGCTCTGTATTTTATCAATGATAATTACCCAGCACCAATTTACATGAAAGCTACACCTCAACAGGCCAACAATGACATTATACTAGATAGACTGGCATTGTTAATGACTTCTGCAATACATGGGGAAACAAATGCAGACTTGACTACCAAGATGGTAAATGGTGATGATAAAGCTTTAGCTATTACCTCCTATTTGGTCAACAACACAATTTCTATGGATTATATACACACATACAGATCATCTGACGACGACAGTAGTCAACAAAAAACCAATTTTCTTAGTGAATACTTAGCAGCAAAAGATCATTATGAAAAACTAACCACACCAGAAGATGATGGAGACGGTTCCGTTGAGACATCAGTTGCCATGTCTAGTTGTCTTTACTCTTTGACCATGCTACTTGATAACAAGCATTTGTTGAACACAGATTTTTTCAGGGTTGATAAAGTAGACCCCAATTTAAGTAGGTCTAATCCTACCAGACTCAAAAACAACATAAAAGGTATGAGAATTAAAGCAGAAACAACAGTGTTGAGGGACAAGTATAAATTTAGTGGTGTTGAGGCCTTATTTGCTAGAATGTCATATTGTTTGCCAGCCTTTAAAATGCTCTTTCTTTATCCAGCTCTATATTATTTACAAGGTATACATTTTAACATGCACCAAAATGAGGAAATCACTCAACAATGTGATCTGTGTCCTGGAACACGTATTTGCTATAAAGAAAAAAGGTGCTGTTTAGATTACCTGTATCATGCAGTTCTGATAAAATTAAGAGGAACAACTTTAAGAAGCAAAGAAGGTAAAGATGTAGAAAAATTCTTCAATAAGGAACAAAAAGTCTTCATACCCGGAGATCAAAAACCAATGGATGTAAAGTATAGGCATAACACATCATTTGTAGTCAAAGACCATTCCACAATGGCATCACGTTTGGGTACTATGAGGATATGTCATGTCAGTCCTGATGGTTTTGGATGTAGAAGGGAACAGAATAAAAATCAGACCGCTTTGAAGAATATAACTGAAATGAGTACTGAAGAAGAAAAAAGAGAAAAAATCAAAGAGACCTATTTGTTGCAGAAATTGGTCCAATCGGTCCAAAAAGATATCACACTCTTTGATGAAAACTACATAGTATCAAATAAATCTAGAAATAATAAAGAACTTGTTACATTCAGGGACACAATGAATACTATTGGGGATTTCAGAACTGTTGATGATTTGGGGGAGTTTGCATATGAAACTTTTGTGGAAGATGTAATTAAAAGAGAATACAGTCTTCATACTTTTTTTAAATCAACAGGACTTCATGAAGAAGATGCACATGTGGAAATGCTTGCTGGTGTAGATCAAGAGAAAGACCGGGAAAATGAATCTAACATAAACTATGACATCTCTGAGGAAGATGAAGAAATTTTACCTAGGGTAAAACGGCGCAAATTGATGACCCCTAATACATCATTAACAGGTCAGGCAGAAAAGAAAACAAGCAGGACCCCAATACAGTGCGTGGACCCACAAAAATTGAGCTATCAGAAGTTGGGATTTGCAGCTTTGTTGTACTTTGTAAACACTCATGCCTCTTATGGGAAGACTACAGAACAAAATTTTAATATAGACCTCATTGATGATTGGGTTAAAGATGCCATTACATCATACAGGGAAGATTCTCCTAAACAATTTATACATCCTTTGTGTTCAGCTGCTAATGCTGTAGCAGTCTCAGTTTTCAAGAAATATTTCTCCCATCTGACTAAATACATGGATAACGTCTTCATTCATGTGGCTGAAAAGTTGCACATGCAGCCAGAGCAACTTGACAGAGAGTTCGATAATATCTTCATGTATGATTCCAGACCTGAACGTGTATATTCCACTGTATTGGATTATGACCTAGATAATAAGAGTATTGCGAAAAATATTAAGTTGCATACATTTTACTATATGAGGCACTGTATGGATTGCTTGGCTGAATTAAATTTGCCACCATCTGGTGAGCAAAATTATACATGGCAACATAGCAAAATGGCTGTTGATCATTTGTATAAGTCTAGACGTGCTGCTCATTTTGAAAATAAAACTTTAGATGTCCCCTTCATTGGTATGTATGTGAAGGATCAATATGAAGATGACCATATGTTGCCATTATTAGAGATCATTACAGCAAAAAATTACACAGAAAGGGTAGAGTTTGTAACACCTTGTATTATGAAAGCAAAGGCACCAGTCTTGATGTTTGATAAAGAACAGTACGAAAGAAACCAGTATAAAGAGAAATCAAAACAGACCAATGAGGAAGACCCAGTCACAAGTTGGCAGCTTAATGATGGGTGTAATAATAATTTGTTTTATGATAATCACCAGACGTATAAAGGAGGTAAACTATCAGTTCATGCTGAGAGAGATGGTGGACGTGGGGAACTGTTCAAAATATTACGAGATAAAAGCCTTTCTATCTTGAAAATTGGACAAACCGGGTTTGCAGGTGACCGGGACTCATTTGCAGATGAAATTATAGATTGTATGACAAGTCCCAGGAGAAAGGTGCCAATATTACAAACCATTATTAAGTCCGATCTGATGCGCTTATCTACAAATGTTTTTAGTCTTTTTAAAAAGGCATTGGGTGTATTAGAATGTGTGATGGTGGCATGTGGTGTGAAAAGTAAGTTTAACGCGGATATGATAAACTATGTACAAAATGTCAGCTGTGATGCTTCCAATTTGCCAATTTTGAGAAAAATGTGTAAACAAAATATAGACCAGGCTGCCTCATTACATGTTTTATTATTGGGAGCTGAACTATATGATATCATAGAAGAAAGAAATATCAGTTATCATATACACGAATTAGAAAGAGCTAATAGTCTACGTGTTGTGTCCATTTTAACAGCCCTTCGTTTATCCACCAGCGGAATAAAACCCACTAAGAGCAAGCCCACACAGGTTGGCATGCCAATAACATATGATAAAACTCTATACGTGGAGGGAAATAACAAAGTTTCAGTACAAAATAAAATAAAATCATCTGGATTCACTTATCTCACAGCTAACACAACAATTAAAAGTTATGGAAGTCCAATGAATGCAGATGAATTTTTTACCCAAACTGTCATGGGTCTATATTTTTCTTCTGCCCAACAGCCTCTACAAGCCACCATGGCCTCACAAGCAGACTACAAAGGGGCACTTATGTTGGGTTATTCTCTCAATAAGTTTTCTTATGTAAACAAGAATTTCTCTTTGGCCTTGATAGACGAACTTATTGGTATTACTGTTGAACTGCTGATGGAAAAAATACATAGTAAAGAAATACCGATGGAAAAATTGGTCAATCTATATAGACAGAATGCAGACATTGATCTTGATGACAGAGAGAAAACCCTTAAGGAATGTATTTCATTTCATCAGAACATTAAAGAACAGTATGAAAAAGACATATATCAAGACTGTGTCTTTCCAGATATATGGAGATTTTTAACCACTATATCAGATGATGAAGAAAATTGGAATGAGCAGCCAGATGATATGGATATTTGGGTAGACATTTGAAGAAATTACATTTCATTCCTGTAGAAAATATATGCACCAATATTATTAATAATAATAAAAAAATTGAAAAAAAGGAAATGAAAAACTAAAAAAAATTGTAGTACTTTGCTCTTTTATTCAATCTATCTTTTTGAGGAGTATTTTTAGCACTAATCTTTAGGTCCTTCGTGTCTCGCAGCCAGCATACTTAGCACTATATGTATATCCATTTTTGTTAGCTTCTTCCAGTATATCTACGTAACTTGGGTGGAATTGAGAAAGATGGCGGCTCTATGGGGCGTAAAAATACATGATCTATTGAACCATTATCATTTTTTTCCATGTATCCAACGTCTACACCGTCATAGGGTGAGTTTGTAGACGATAGTGGTTGAAGTTCTATTAGAGGTAACATGTACACCATGTTTTTTAAGTCTTTCAATATACAAGTTCCCATAATTATAGATATGGCCAGGTCATCTCTTTGATTTCCCTTCTTACCACTTATAGAGTATGAACCAGTGCTTTTATTCTTCTTAAATCTCATTGTGTTTAATTGGTTTATAATATATTGTACTACAGATATGTTTACCTTGTTCAAAGTACAACTCAGCATTTTTCTGGCACATTGTAGGTGACATTGGTTGTAAATGCGCGTGTAGAAATTAACACAATTTGAATTTTTGTTTTTATTACTTAATATATAACCTACACGAAATGCTGAAACTTTGCGCTTTTTAATTACAGGCTTATCTGTAATGATATCATCATGAATAGGAGTCATAGAGTTCATTCCATTTACAGTGGCTACAGATGTAAATTGAATAGTTATTTTTTTGCATAAATCGCTTTTGAAAAATTGCTTTGATAAATGATAACGAAAAGGCTCTAAACTTAAGCTGTTGCATTCTGGGGCTATTATTAGACGATCAAAATAGGAATCATATAGTGCACATATTAAATTTAAATTAGTCATAATCAATTTGACACACGCCAATGATACATCACCACTTTCAACATCTATATCTCCAGTCCGGAAATGTTCCACTCCTAATATGACATACTGAGAAGCCTCAGAATCTGAAGTGTGAATTTCAGTCATATATGATAGAGCATTATATGAAGATTCAACATCACATGGTGCTGGATCTAAGTACACCAGTATAGTTTTACTGACCAATAAAGTGTTTTTGTACATCCCTTCAAGATATTCATGTGTATCAAATAAATTAGTTGCCATGTAAATATTTGCTGTTGATTTTGCAAGAGAGGCTACAGTCAGGTCACCTTTAGCTGTTATAGAGAGATCCTTTGTTGGTAAAACCCCAATCTCTGCTAATAGCGCTGTTTTACTTTCACTTATACCACTATCTACATCATCAATGGTGAACAAATTCAGTATATCTGTGTATCCATCGTCCATTGTTATATGAGCTGGAGATGAGAAATAATAACAGGGACATTTTATTAAGCCTGTGTTGGCCTTCAAAAGAGCAGTGATGTGTCCAGCACACACGTAAGAGACCCTATTGAATAATACATATCTTGAACGAGTTGTGTCCAAATCTATCACATCACGTTTATCTTTTCCAGATTTTTGAGAACTCATTAGAATCATGCGCCCATTATCTGTGTTTGTCATTGGTATAATTTCATTGTAAATATGTTGAGGCAGGAAATTACACTCATCTATTATAACCACATTATATGTTGATCCACGGAATGTCTGAAAAAAATTTAGACCACATATTCAACTATAATAATAATAATAATAATAATAATAATAATAATAATAATAATAATAAAATAATATTAATAACAACTGAATGGAATTAACATGAAAACACAGTATTATTTATCAGTCATCATGGCAGGCATACACATCCTTGGGAACTGTTTGTTGAACAAATGCCTGTTCCTGCACTTTAGGGATCCAGACATTAATGATTCCTTTATACTGTCTATAGTACCACTAATGTCAGATGAAAAGGACCTACCATACATATTCGTTTGTCCTACACACAAATTTTTTCATTCTTGTCGTGGTGGAAATGTTTGTGTTCTTGATGCTAATGCTTGTTGTCTGATGACCCAGAGATTGCATGTATGCAGGAAAAAAAATGCAGATACATCTATATCCTACTGCACAGAGATAAAACAACAACAACAAAAAAGAAATATATTTTCAGATACTGCAGAACATATGGACCAGATAGAGAAACATTTTAATAAATTTGTGTTCATTGATACAGTACAAGAATATATGGAAAATAATTGCGTAAGTGGGGGTCTGGGATACAAGACACGTATTACATATGGTATTTTTCATAATATGATTGAACAATTATATACTATCTTCAAAGAATCAATGAGGAAGGATAAACATAAATTTCCAGCAAATTTTTCCCATAGGTTTGATATGGCATCAGAACGAATTCATTTTATAATTGATTCCATTGTAAACCATCTTAAGTCAACGAGAGTTCAACAGAAACGGAAACAAAAAAAAACTCCAAGTGGTCAAACATGTAAAACGTCATTTCAAAAAGATGTGCAAATTCTAATCTCAGCTTATCTTCTGCATGGGGCTATGTTACCAGCAGCGAAAAGGTGTATTAGATGGCAAGATCAAAGATTAACTAAGAGGGTTTGGCAGAGGAAGACACAGGCAACCTACTGGAGAAGTAAAAATGTCAAGTAGGATACAAGTGAAATATGTACAAAGTCTTAGAGAGATAACATTAATATTTGGTCATAATGTGCTTTTACTGGTTATAAACAAAACAATCTCCATACAGAATATTTTTGCAAGAATTGGTTACTATAAAGATGATGGGTGCTTTATACGTACTACTACAGTGCCTGCTGTACGAATAACAACTTTCTATAAATGTTCTAGTATTACTGGGGAATCACATTTAGTTACAATACATACAGATACAGACAAAGTTATTTCATTTGTAGAAATATTAGATGCTCAGTCAAAAACAGCACATTATCTGCTACTTAAAGTGGCAGAATATCACAATCCATACCGTCCACAAAAACAAAAATATGTTGAAGTGATAAGGGGAAATGAAGTGCATGAAAACGAGAATGATTTTTTAAATAGAGTTTATAATGTATCTTATGATATTCTTGGTGAAGAAAATATTACAGAAAAAGAAACCGATGACTTATGTGAATCTTTACCAATTATGACTCGCCAAGATGATCCAGTCTGGGTGGAAGGCGATAGCGAAATTTCCTTAGCCTGGAGCCATAATACCCACTGGAAAACTACTTGTTCACAGTTTGGAGTATGCACTGATAAAAAAGGTTGGGTGGTGTGTGATTCTTACGAATTAGTTTCAACTATGAACAGGGTTGCAGAAGATATGCTCAACAAATCAATATGTAATTTAAGACTTATTCAGGATGAAACAAAAACAATTTGCACTCCAAAACATATTGCTCTTTCACCAAATGAAGCACTTCAGTTGGCTACAGTCATGGTGTTGAAGGCTATTATAAATAGACCAAAACAGGAGATTACAATAAGAAGACAGTCTTTCGGACCAGGCCATGTTTTTATGCACATCGCATATGATCACTTATATAATACTAAAGATCCTTTCCATGTATTTAAAAATACTAAACTGGCAAAGCGAATAGGTGTATCAGACATATATTTAGAAACTATAAGATATATCATGGGAATAGAAGAGGAAAACAAATGTTTTTATGTTCAAAATGGAGACTTGTTACCAGATGAACCACACATATCAACAAGACAAACAGCATTTAACCAACTTGCATCATTACAAAAGGTACAACAATTTGGTGGTCTCTACCAGGACAAAATAGATGACCTTGTTCAAGAAATTTTAGATGATGTAATATTTAAGGTATGCTATGATGGACAAGAAATGGTGATTACCTCTGATGTTTTACCAGAACATACAATCTTATTTGCTCCACATCAAGAGATTGAAATGAGCATTTCCAACCGAGTTCTTTATATAGCTGAAAAAAGTCCCATAATTTTTTCATATGTCAAATTGTTTAAAAAGGATACAACCTAATAAAATAAATGTAATGTGTAAAATAGTCATACTCACATTTTTATTTTTATATACCTTGCACACCGTCTTATTATATGTTGATGGATTTCTTGCATCAATAACACCAGAATGATTACATTTAAAAAACTTGCATTCTAAGGTTTTATTTACGGCTGTGCTGTCGTGGGTCACCCTATAATAAAAATCATTCGAAATTTTTTGCTTTCTGCGCAATTCATAACAAGAATTTTCTAATTCGTTGAATGAATTTGCTAGATGATCAATTAGGGATCGAATTGTTAGAAAGGCTTCATTGGGAAGATTTGATTCATGAGCGCAATAAAGTGTCCGAATATTTGCATTTGGGTAAAATAAGGATATAGCCATTAAAGTATGAGCAAATGTTGTTTTACCATGGCGCCGAGGAATAACGTGTACACTGATAACTTTTGTGAAGAAATAATTCAAATTTTTACATTTCTTATTAGATAGCCAAGGTAAACCAAAAATGTCTCTCAATTTCATCATAATAAGAGTACGATATTGGTCAAGTCCACTTCGGCTTATCATTTGGTGTACAAATTCTAATAACATAAAACGCTGAAAAGGTACATATCTGAAGTTTTTTTTTCTTTGTCCAGTGCTTAATGTTATTCTGTTGAACCATTTGGATTTGGTAAACCTTTCTGTGATTAGACAGAAGCGTTCTACCTCGCCTAGTTCTTCATGTGGTATGTTCAAATCATCATGGCATATAGTCTGTACATCTGGATATGATGCCTGTAAGGCCCTGAAATATGAATTAGCTTTATCATATGACCTCTTATTTACTTCATCTGGTGAGGTAGGTTGTATGTAACTTTGTATGTTAGAAAAACTACCCATCAGCCAAGAATATGATGAATCAACACAATAACCAACATGTGGTATAAAATGATATGATTCATATTTATATGGTTTGATGATACTTCTTTCACTCATCATGACCAAAACATAGAAGTATAAGTTCACT
>JGI858J16261_1000117_pt1 | contig 9843 bp, 6 predicted proteins | sample TiedelARG03_113m_FD_16261 | JGI IMG/M metagenome (IMG submission 16261) | reverse complement strand
GAAGAACTCAAAACCATCCTTGAAGATGTGGCCGATAATCTCTTTAATCCAGACCCTTATTACCAGCAGGGCGGCGACATGGTTCGCGCTGGGGGGATAGTGTTCATAATTGATCAGTTTTAAGTTTTAAGTTTTAAGTTTTTGGCTATTTTGCATTGATATATTTTTTGCGGGTGACGGATATTAACTCCGAGGTCCAAAAAGTGCTGTGCCAATGCGTATCATCGTGCTGCCTTCCTCAATGGCCAGTTCAAAATCACCCGTCATGCCCATGGACAGCGTGTCCACCGTTTCGTATTGATCTTTCAGTTGACTATACAGGCGGTACATATCACGAAAGGCCATTTTTTGCTTTTCAGTATCTGCGGTGTTTTCCGGTATGGTCATTAGCCCTCGTAATACTATTCCTGGTAATGAGTCTATTGCTTTGGCCAAAGGAAACAGTTCATCATTTGATGTGCCGCCCTTGCCGGCTTCCGTGCTCATGCTTACCTGTATACACACATTGAGATCAGCCATGCTGACAGGGCGCTGTGCCGACAGGCGTTCGGCGATGATAAGACGGTCGATACTTTGTACCCAGTCAAACTGCTCAGCGACTATCGCTGTCTTATTGCGCTGCATCTGTCCGATAAAGTGCCAATCAAGATCAAGGTCCGAAAGCTGGATAATTTTTTCCTCAGCCTCCTGCAGATAGTTTTCGCCGAATGCCTGTTGCCCCAGCCCGGCAAGAGCGCGAATGGTTTCGGCTGGGCGGGTTTTGCTGACGGCCAGCAAACGAATTTCAGAAGGTTCTCGACCTGCCCGTCTGGCGGCGCTATTTATGCGCTGATCCAGCTGTTCTTTCCTTGTTTCTATGTCCATGCTATTGGCATTAATTGAATGAAGACGTATTCTACCGTATAACAACAATATATGGTCTATAATTAAAGCGTTCTATAACAACAAACTAACAGATAAATCCAATTTAACCACGGAGTCGTTGATGGATATTGCCGAGCTACTCGCTTTCTCAAATAAACAGGGTGCATCAGATCTTCATATATCTGCCGGATTGCCACCCCTTATACGTGTTGATGGCGATATCAAGCGTATCAATGTCGAATCTCTCGAAGATCGAGTAGTACACGACATGATATATGACATTATGAATGACAAGCAGCAGAAGGATTACGAGGAGTTTCTGGAAACTGATTTTGCTTTTGAACTACCCGGTGTTGCCCGCTATCGTGTAAATGCATTTAATCAACAGCGCGGGCCGGCTGCTGCTTTTCGTACCATTCCCTCCAAAGTATTATCACTAGAACAGCTAAATGCACCTGAAATATTCAAGAAAATCTCAAGCCAGCCACGTGGCCTGGTTCTAGTAACAGGGCCAACAGGTTCAGGTAAGTCAACAACGCTTGCTGCAATGGTCAATTATGTAAACGAAAATCGTGCCGATCACATACTGACAGTAGAAGACCCAATTGAATTTGTGCATACAAGTAAAAGCTGCCTGGTTAATCAAAGAGAGGTAAGTACTCATACGCTTGGTTTTCCCGAGGCATTACGTTCTGCACTGCGCGAAGATCCGGATATCATTCTGGTTGGTGAGCTGCGGGATCTGGAAACGATTCGTCTTGCGCTTACTGCTGCAGAAACCGGTCATCTCGTATTCGGTACATTGCATACCACGTCTGCAGCAAAAACTATTGACCGTATAGTTGATGTATTTCCTGCAGCTGAAAAGGAAATGGTTCGATCTATGCTTTCTGAATCGCTGCGAGCGGTTATTGCGCAAACGCTGATGAAAAAGTTGACCGGTGGACGAGTTGCTGCACATGAAATCATGATCGCTACACCCGCAATACGGAATCTGATTCGTGAAAATAAGATTGCCCAGATGTATTCTTCAATCCAGACCGGAGGCTCGATTGGCATGCAGACTCTGGACCAGTGCCTGCTTAACCTGGTCAGGAATAGAATCGTTCATGTTGATGAAGCACGCAGCCGGGCAAATGATAAGACTAAATTCCAGTCGTCATCGGGCGGCGTATCCTCAACAGGTGGTGTTTGATTATGGTATTTACCGATCTATTAAAATTAATGGTGCTAAAAAATGCATCGGACCTTTTCATTACCGCAGGTGTTCCACCCTGTCTCAAGATAGATGGCAAGATCGGCCCTGTAACTAAACAGGCGCTAACCCCGGACGAAAGCCGGAGCTTTGCCTACGGCATCATGAACGAAGATCAGCGGCGTAGTTTTGAATCGGATAACGAGTGTAATTTCGCCATTCATCCAAAAAAGATTGGCCGATTCCGTGTCAACGTATTCGTACAGCAGGGAATGGTCGGAATGGTGTTGCGTACCATTGAAACACGGATTCCCAAGTTTGAGGAATTAAATTTACCTCCTGTACTCAGTGAAATTGCGATGGTTCAGCGCGGACTGGTATTGTTTGTAGGTGGCACAGGTACTGGTAAATCAACGTCATTAGCCGCATTGATCGGTTACCGGAATGAAAACACTTTTGGCCATATAATTACTATCGAAGACCCGATCGAATATGTACACGAACATAGAAACTGTGTCGTAACGCAAAGAGAGGTCTATGTCGATACTGAGAGTTTTGAGTCGGGATTGATCAATGCCATGCGACAGGCACCTGACGTGATTCTGATTGGTGAAATACGAACTCGCGACACTATGGAGAAAGCGATCATATTTTCGGAGACCGGGCATCTCTGCCTGGCTACCCTGCATGCCAACAATACCTATCAGGCATTAGAGCGTATTCTTAACTTTTTCCCTGAAGAAAGGCATAACCAGCTTTACCTTGATTTATCAATGAATCTGCATGCCATAATTTCGCAAAGACTGCTGCGCAGGCGTGGTGAAGAGGGCCGCGTTCCAGCGATTGAGATCATGATACGCTCGCCGTTAATCGGTGAAATGATTCTAAAGGGGCGTGTATCTGAAATCAGGAGTGTTATTGCCAAATCAACAGATAGTGGTATGCAAACGTTTGATCAGTCACTGTTTCAGTTGTTCGAGGACGGCCTGATTGAATACGATGATGCAATTCGTGCTGCCGATTCCGGTAATGACCTGCGATTGAAAATCAAGCTGGAAAGTAGTCGTAATGAATCAGGCGAACTGGGCGATACACTGACTGACGTATCTTTTTCATCACTGAGCCAATCCGCATCTGATAAAAAATAATTTTCCGCTTTTTACTTTTCAGCAGGCTGTCTGTTTGTTATGTTTCACTGTATGGTGAGCTTTGGGGACACAAAGACCTGTTGCGGATCAGTACGAGACGTGGAGTGGATTCCAGTATCGAGAATATTTCAACTTCCATGGAAGTGCTATTGATCACTAATAAGAAATAAAAAACTCTCTTGGAAAACAGTAAGATACAGAATGGCTATCTTGCATAGCACATACACATAAAATCACCAGAGGATATTAGATGAACTTATCACGAAGAGAATTTGTCCAGCTGCTTGGCATAGCCAGCGCTTCCGGTATGTTGCCCACCAGTGCACTGGCGGCTCGCAACCCGGCTTCAATGTATGATACGGAAAAATTTGGCAATGTCTGCCTGATGCACATTACTGATAGTCATGCGCAACTAAACCCGATTTATTTCCGTGAGCCAAATGTCAATATTGGCCTGGGTGATGCTTTTGGTCAGCCACCCCACATAGTTGGTGACAAGTTCCTCAAGCATTTTAAAATCAAACCGGGAACCATAGATGCCCATGCCTTTTCTTACCTGGGTTATGACGAGGCAGCGAAAACCTATGGCAAGGTAGGCGGGTTTGCTCATTTGTCAACGCTGGTTAAAAAAGTGCGTGGTGACCGAGGGGATAAAAACTGTTTACTTCTTGATGGTGGTGACACATGGCAGGGCTCGGCCACTGCGTACTGGACACGTGGTAAGGATATGGTCGGTGCTACCAACCTGCTTGGCGTTGATGTCATGACAGGGCACTGGGAGTTTACCTACGAAGATCAGGAAACGATTGATAATATCCGCGATTTCAAGGGTGACTTCGTGGCGCAAAACGTTCGTGTTAAGGACGATGTGCTATTTGATTACAAGTTCTCCGACTTTAGCGATTTCAATGAAGATACGGCGAACGCCTTCAAGCCGTATGTAATAAAAAATGTAAACGGTGTCAAGGTGGCTGTTATCGGTCAGGCGTTTCCTTACACGCCTATTGCCAATCCCAAGCGTTTTGTTCCGGACTGGACATTCGGCATTAATGACGAGTCAATGCAGGAAACGGTAGACCAGGTTCGTGAACAGGAAAAGCCTGCGGTTGTAGTTGTGATATCGCACAATGGTATGGATGTAGACCTGAAAATGGCTTCGCGCGTGAGTGGCATTGATGTCATTTTTGGCGGCCATACTCACGACGGCGTGCCGCATCCTTCCGTAGTAACAAACCCGGGCGGCAAAACGCTGGTGACGAATGCCGGATCAAATGGCAAGTTCCTCGGCGTGATGGACCTTGACGTACGTAATGGAAAGATACAGGGATATCGCTATCGCTTGATGCCGGTATTTTCTAATTTACTTGAAGCGGATGCAGAAATGTTTCGTTATATTGAAAAGGTCCGTGCGCCGTATCGCAAACAATTGCGCGAGAAATTGGCCGTTGCAGATCAAACACTTTATCGGCGTGGTAACTTTAATGGCACGTTTGACCAGGTCATTTGTGATGCATTACGTGAAGTTAATGATGCCGAAATTTCTCTCTCTCCTGGTTTCCGCTGGGGCACCACGGTTCTGGCTGGCCAGAGTATCACCTTTGAAAATGTCATGGACCAGACAGCTATTACCTACCCCAACACATATCGCCGTGAAATGACCGGCGAAGAGCTCAAGACCATCCTTGAAGATGTGGCCGATAATCTCTTTAATCCAGACCCTTATTACCAGCAGGGCGGCGACATGGTTCGCGCTGGGGGGATTGACTACACTTTTGCGCCGAAAAACAAGATTGGTGAACGGGTAACTGATTTACGTCTGGATAATGGAAAGAAGATTGAGGCGTCGAAGAAGTATGTTGTTTCCGGCTGGGCTTCAGTCAACTCGATACCGGATGGAAGGCCGATCTGGGATGTATGCTCAGACTACCTGCGAGACAAGAAAACGGTCAAGATAAAGAAAATGAATCTGCCCAAGCTAGTTGGTGTCAAAGATAATCCGGGGTTGTCTTCATATGGTGAAGTCTAAGTTGAGACGTCAATGCAGTTGAGCCGCCTGAAATTTCTGACTGTACTCCTGTTAGCGATATTTTTCGTTTCCATAGCTGGCTGTCAGTCAGATTCAAAGGTGGCGCAGCCTCGCCAGGTTGACTACGACCTTGGCAATTATCTGTCCACAATTCCCAGGGATTTCCCTGAACAGCGCGAATTCCATGCCAGTGATGGTTCCTTGCAGGCTTTCACCGGCTACCGTCGCGGCGGCAAACAGCGAATTGCGCTGATATATCTGCACGGACTTGAAGGTCATGCAGGGTGGGGCAGGGCTTTTGCAGAAAAGCTGGTCGAAAGAGACTACGATGTCTTTGCGCTGGATCGCCGAGGCAGCGGCTTCAGTAGTAAGAGTTCTCTCAAGGTCAACGGCAAGCCCGTGCAGTACGAGGACTATGTCAGTGATGTCCATGCCTTTTTAAAGCCTCTTAAGGCGTATTACAAGTCGGTTTACCTTATTGGCTATGACTGGGGCGCAAGACTGTCACTGGCATATGGTATTGCTTACAAGGGGCAAAGCAGGGGGCTGGTGCTCATTAGTCCCCGCTTGATCAAGCCTGGTGTCAGCCTGACACAGAAAATGAAATCAATTGCCGGAATGTCAGCAGTGACTGAGCGAGATGTTGCTGCAGAATTCGATCCTGAATTGCATGTTACTAGCAAGGAGATTCAATCAGCTCTTGCTCTGGATACATCACGAGTGAAAGAACTGGATGAGAATTTCCTGGTTCAAAGCATGCGCATGGGTGAGTTCATAAAAAAATATATCAAGCGGATTTCGCAGCCGGTTCAGCTTTTTCTTGCAAGGTCAGATAAGCTTGTAGATGACGAAGAAATGATATCGCTGCTTGAAAAAGGCAATCAGCCTTCACTGGATATTCAGTATATTGAGAATGTTCAGCATGCACTGCAAATTGAGGCACCTGATCGCCTGGCGCGAGATATTCATCACTGGATACGCTATCAGGAACTATCTCGAAATGGCGGCTAGGCTGTTCTAACCGAAGGTAATAACTGATTATTCTCGGGAGCTGGTCTACCTATTACAATAGCTTTGTGGTTCGATGATAATCGCCGGGAAAATATGGCAGTCCTTTGCAGGCAAGGCTGGCATGCTGAGCATGGTCAACATGAGAGAGATGTTTCCAGATGAAGCCGTGTTGCGCGAAGAAAATCAAAGAAAAAGTAATTTAATGTTGTCATAATCGAACAACTGCTGAATAACAATAATAATACTCTTGGCATGCGTATGATTGTGAGGTATGTTAAAGTCCGCTATCCCGTAAAGGGTGCAACAGGGCGGTTTCCTGTGCAAAAAGTGTATTTATCGACGGCTGCAATTTTTAAGGCAAAATTGCATCACGCTGGTAAGTTGATAAAAAGTATTTGAAACAAAATGATAGTAGCTTGCCGGGTCTTTGTGCCTCTGGCAATCACATCGGGAATCCCAGAAAAGAGGAATATCCATGGCAGTACACAGGGCATGTCTCCCGCTGCAGAAAAAAAACTCCAGGTTTGTCCAATTAATCTCTGCACTTTGTCTTGCTGCTGTCGTTCCAGCAGCCAATGCATGGAATATTATAGATATTCAGCAACAAAGTGTTGGCAACTCATCTGTGCTTGGTGGCACAGTCATACCTTATAAGGAAGTTGTGCTAAATGCACAGATGCCTGGTCGGGTCACTTTAATTAGTGGTTCAGAGGGTGACAGCTTCAGCAAGAGCGCATTGCTGGTTTCACTGGATGATGACGACTTACAGGCAAAACGCCAGGCCGTGTTGTCACGAATTTACGGTGCAGATAGCGCGCTTAGAAACGCACGTGCACAGTATAATCGTGAACTCTGGTCGCCGGCCAGCCGCGACTCAACGCGTCAGAGCACGGGCATGGGTGTACCGTCTATGTTCGATTCTATGTTTACGCGGAATTTTGCCACCATGTTTGACGCAGGTGAGCCCGGCCTAAACAGGCAAACTGACCTGATTGCACAGGGCACCGGAATGAACCAGGCCTATGCTGGATATCTCGAAGCACAGGCAGGTCTGGCGGAACTAGATGCGAAAATTCGTGACACAAAATCGATGGCGCCATTTGATGGCGTCATTACAGATAAGCTGGTTGAAGTCGGTGACACAGTGCAGCCAGGTCAGCCATTATTGAAATTTGCTCATATCAAATACCTCAGGGTGCAAGTAGACGTGCCAGTCAGGCTTGTGCGGAACCTGAAACTGAAGCAAATGGTCCCAGTCAGGCTGGATGGAACTGATAAGGATGTTATGGCACGTGTAAGCCGTATATATCCTGTTGCGGATTCCAGCCGCCACACAGTCAAAATAAAGCTGGACCTGCCTACTGACGCAATTGCCGGGCCAGGCATGTACGCCCGCGTAAAAATTCCAACGACAAGCAAGGGGCAGACGCCCGAGACACCTGTTTTGCCGGAAACAGCGATTATTCGTCGAGGTAGCCTGCCGTCTGTATTCATACTTAATGGTGACGGTGTCGCTGAAATGCGAGTTGTCAGAACAGGTGCTAGAACCAACAAGGGCATGGTGGTAATCAGTTCAGGATTGAGTGGCAAAGAACAGGTTATCGATAACCCCCCGCCAGGTATTGTGTCCGGATGGCGGCCGACAAAGACGCAGTAGCTAGAATTTATGTACTGGCCCGGTTAGGGTCAAAAAACCGAACATTGCGATACAACAATGACAGATAATAACAATCAGACTAATTCCAGGGAGAGCGGGGGTGGCAATAACCCCGATGGTTTAAATCATGCCATGGATGACGCTAAAAGCTCTCATAGTGAAGACTTAGGTATCGCGGGCAAGCTTGCACGCAGCTTCATTCATTCTCCCCTGTCCCCTCTATTCTACTTTGCCCTGCTAGGGCTTGGCTTTATGGGGATGATGTTTACTCCTCGACAGGAAGATCCGCAGATTTCAGTTCCCATGGTGGATATTTTTGTCAGTTACCCTGGCGCATCTTCAAAACAGGTAGCTAGCATGATAGCTAACCCCCTGGAAAAGATCATGTCTGAAATCCAGGGTATTGAGCACGTCTACTCCGCTTCACAGCGCGGCAGCGCCATGGTGACTGTACAGTTCATCGTTGGCGAAGATATGAACAAGTCGCTGGTGAAGATGTATGACAAACTGGAGTCCAACAAGGACAAGATTCCACCTGGTGCAACACCTCCCCTGGTCAAGCCTAAAGCGGTAGACGATGTGCCGACTGTGACGCTTACCCTCTGGTCGACAGAGATGGGCGACACCGAACTACGCCTGCTAAGCCTTGATGTTATGCAACAGCTTAAGGCGGTAAAGGATACCAGCCAGGCTTTCATTACGGGTGGGCGTTCGGAGCAAATCCGAATAGAAGCGGATCCCGCAAGGCTTGCAGGATTTGATTTAACCCTCGATCAGCTTGCTCACACCATCAGTAGCGCAAATGGAGAACTTAATGCGGGTAGTATCGAAACTGGCGATTCCTCTTTTGATATATACACCGGAAGCTTTCTTAAAACAGCCGGCGATATCGAGAACCTGGTCATCGGCACCCAGGGTGGTTCAGTCGTTTATGTAAGAGATGTCGCGAACGTCGTTGAAGGTCCAGAGGAGACGAAAAGCCTGGTGAATTTCTACACCGGGCCTGCTTACAAGGGTGATTCGCAGCTGGTACCGGATGGTGCTCCGGCAGTAACCATCGCTGTCGCCAAGAAAGAAGGAAAAAATGGCGTCGAAGTTGCCAATAATGTTCTGGCCAAGATTGAAACCTTAAAAGGGCGTTTGATACCTGATAACGTTATCGTTGCAGTGACCCGCAATTACGGTAAAACTGCGAATGACAAAGTAAATAGCCTGATTCTGAAACTGTTTTTTGTTACTGGCTGCGTCACGGTACTTATCTGGTGGTTTCTTGGTCTGCGAGCATCGCTTGTAGTTCTTATTGTTATCCCCAATGTCATCATGATGACTGTCTTTATGGCCTGGGTAATGGGCTTTACCATTGATCGCGTTTCCCTGTTTGCGCTCATTTTCTCAATTGGTATCCTCGTTGATGATGCCATCGTTGTGGTGGAAAACATCTATCGCAGGTGGCTGGAAGAAGGCTCTATGAGCACAGAGATAGCGGTAGATGCGGTGAGGGAAGTCGGTAACCCGACCATTCTCGCTACATTCACCGTCATTGCCGCATTACTGCCAATGGGCGCAGTTAGCGGCATGATGGGGCCGTACATGATGCCAATTCCGGTGCTGGGCTCAGTAGCGATGCTGTTTTCTCTGTTTGCCGCTTTTGTCTTTACCCCTTACCTGGCAATGCGTCTCAAGCCAAGTCTCGCTTATTTGAAGAAGGCAGAGAAGAAAGAGCATGAAAGCAACGAGCGACTGGAACGCTTTTTCCGCAAGGTACTGACTTCACTTATTTCAAATAAACGGAACGGCAGGTTATTCCTGATTGGTTTGTTTGTTGTTTTCTTTGCCTGTATGTCTCTGTTTTATTTCCACCTTACCCGGGTGAAGATTTTACCACTGGATAATAAATCTGAATTTAATGTAGTGGTTAATATGCCTGAAGGCAGCGCACTGC
>JGI858J16261_1000116_pt1 | contig 9855 bp, 9 predicted proteins | sample TiedelARG03_113m_FD_16261 | JGI IMG/M metagenome (IMG submission 16261) | reverse complement strand
ATGATGATGATGATGATGATGATGATGAAATTCAAGAGGGTGTTGAGAAAGTGAAGAAGAAGAAGAAGAAGAAGAAGAAGAAGAAAACAAGAGGACTGCTATTTTGTGCTAAGTTGCTTGCGGGATTTCAAGATTATCTCATGCAGGTACCGGTGCTGGGTTTCAATTCTGGAAAGTACGACATAAACATGATGAAACCACTTATGATGAAGGCCATTAAGGAAGATCCGGAGTTGGGTGTGAAGTTGGTTATTCGTCGAGGCACGACCTACATGGTTCTTATTACCAAACACCTGAAGTTTCTGGATATTAGTAATTACCTAGCTCCAGGTTTTAGCTATGAAAAGTATCTTCAAGCCTTTGGTTGTGACTTAGCCAAGGGTGTATTCCCTTATGAATGGATGGATAGTTTGAGCAAACTCCAGAATAAAGAGTTTCCACCTTATGAGGCTTTCTATAGTCAACTGAAGGGAGGAAATATAAAACTGGAGGAGTATTTTGCAGCTTTGGGTGTTTGGAACACACAGCACATGACGACTTTCAAGGATTATTTGGTGTGGTACAACAACAGAGATGTGGAACCTTTTGTGGAGGCTGTTACCAAACAAATGAAGTTCTTTGGTGATAAAGGACTTGATATGTTCAAGGATGGTTACAGTGTGCCGGGGCTGACCCTGAGGTATCTGTTTCAAACCCTGCCTAAAGGGGTTTATTTTTCACTTTACGGAGTGGAGAATAAGAAAATACACAACCTGATAAAAACAAACCTGGTCGGGGGACCCTCTGTGATCTTTCACAGGTACCATGAGAAGGATAAGACTTACCTTCGACAAGGCTCTGAGATTCGTCTATGTAAGAAAGTTTTGGGTTTTGATGCCAATGCATTGTACTTATTTGCACTGATGAAACCAATGCCCACAGGGCGTATTATAATACGCAGAATAGGGTCACGCTTTAAACCCGAAAAATCTCAGAAATATGGGTACATGGCAAGACAATGGTTAGAATGGCTGATGGTGGAGGACCCCTCTTTGAATATTGTCCATCAATTCAACGGTGGAGAGAAATTGATAGGTGTACAACAAATACCGGTAGATGGTTGGGATTCAAACACTCAGACAGTGTTTCAATTTCATGGTTGTTACTGGCATGGTCATGGGTGTCTCCAAGGTAAGAGGCAGAAGGAACCACACCGCTTGAAGAGATTATCTAACACAATGGAGAGAGCTGACTACATTCTTAAGTCTGGTCACCGACTAGTCGAGATGTGGGAATGTGAATGGAGGTGTGTTGTACGTAAGAACGAAAAGGCGGCGACTATGGTAAAAAAAATCACAGAAACTATACCAGGTGGTGTCTCTGCAATGTCGTCAGAAACCTTGTTGCAGTTGGTTAGAGATGGGGTGATATTTGGAATGTTACAGTGTGATATCCACGTGCCCACTCACCTGAGGGCTTATTTTTCAGAGATGCAACCCCTCTTTAAGAATACCTTAATGACGAGAGACCACCTGAGTCCACATATGAGGGCCCATGCTGAGGTTTACAATATTCTGAAGCAACCCAGAAGATGTCTGGTGGGGAGTTATTTTGCGGAGAAAATCCTTCTGACCACATCAATGGTAAAGTGGTATCTGGAAAAAGGCTTGAAAATTTCCCAGATCTATCTATGTGTGCAGTTCACGCCTAATAAATGTTTTGAGGCTTTTGGTCAAGAGGTGACGGAGTGCAGACGAAAAGAGGACACGAACCCTGGTGATCATACTATTCTGGCGGACACCATGAAACTACTGGGGAATTCTGGCTATGGCAAAACTATCACTAACAAGGATAATTTCACCAGGGTGTCCTTCTGCACATCTAATGAAGCTCGTGAAAAAATTAACAATGCTCGTTTTAAAACTCTTCAAACAGTGGATGAAGAACTTTATGAGGTGGAAGAGTTTAATACGAAGGTGGTACAAGACCTCCCTTTGCAGATTGGTTTCTTTGTGTATCAGGAGGCTAAATTGCACATGCTGAAGTTCTACTATGATTTCATTGACAAGTTTATTGACAGGAAAGATTTTCAGTACTGTCAAATGGACACTGATTCAGCTTACATGGCCATCTCTGGATCTTGTTTGGAAGATGTGATTAGGGAGGATAGACGTGAGGGTTTCTACAGAGAATGGAATCAGTGGTTAGCAGCAGAAGTCTGTGACAACCACAAGGAGCAGTGGATTCAGCAGAAGGTACTGAAATTACCTGTGTGTGAATCTAAAGCTGAATGTTGTAGAAGACGACAATTGCAAGACAAGCGTACGCCGGGTTTGTTTAAATTGGAGTGGTGTGGTGATGGTATAATTGCTCTGAGTAGCAAGAGCTATATATGCTTCAACAATGAGGATGATAACAAGAGTAAGGTTAGTACCAAGGGGTTATCAAAACGACTGAATAATTTACGTAAGGAACACTTCTGGAATGTACTGAACTCTTCAATACCCTGTCAAGGGCAGAACCGCAGTTTTAGAGTGTATCAGGGGCAGGTGTATACCTATAAACAGGTGAAGGTGGGCTTATCCTACTTTTACGGGAAACGCAAAGTTAATGAGGATGGTATTTCCACCGAACCTACTGATATGTGATATCAACCAGGAAAGATTAATTGAAAACTTTTGTATAGATGCTAATTTTATTAATAAAACCAACAATGTTATTTACTACAAATCATTCTTCATTATGGATCCGAGATGGAAACACCCATTTACTTGTGTGGTGGCCGGACCGACAGGGTGTGGAAAAACAAGCTTTGTGTTGGAATTAGTGAAGAGACCCTCAGTAATGATAACACCACCACCAGCCAGAGTGATTTGGATTTATGATGACTATCAGGAGGGTTTTAACGAACTTGCTGAAAGAGTGACATTCACCAGAAACTTAGAAGTTATAGAGGACCTACCCAAAGAAATTCCCCATCTGGTGGTTATAGATGATCAAATGACCGAAGCTGGTGGAAACAAAATCTTGGGTTTGTTTACTAAAGGGAGTCATCACAAGAATTTAAGTATCATTTATATTGTGCAGAATTTGTTTGACAAAGCCAAACAACACAGAACCATAAGTCTGAACACACACTATCTGATTGTCTTTAAAAATCCTCGTGACAAGTCTCAGATTGAACATCTAGCTAGACAAGTTTTTCCAGGTTATTCACGGCTGGTGTTGAAGGCTTTCAGAGATGCCACAGCCAGACCCTTTGGTTATCTATTATTTGATTTCCGTCAGGATACACATGAGAATATTCGAATGAGAACTAATGAATTACCCTTCGAGCAACCACACTATGTTTACCGTATAATGAACAGAGACGAGGAGAAGGAGTTGGAGGTATAAATGAAAGGTCAAAGGGTTCCTCTATTCATTATGAACCAAGACAGGCGAGGAGACACAACATGGTGAAGAAGGCTCTACCGAAGACCTTAGAGAGACACTTGTACGATCTACATCTCTTAAACGAGTCTAGACCTAGACAACAGAAGCTCTTGCTGGAACAAGCGCCTGCTGGTTTAGTGAAAGCTGTTTGTCAGTGTTGTGATTCCTTGCTTAAAGGAAACGTACAGATTAACCAACAACAGCTTCAGAAGTTGAAACGACACAGGAAACAAATAAGACAATTGGCTGGTAAGGGCAGTCTTGATCGCAAGAGACGACTACTGGTGGATCAAAAGGGTGGGTTTATAGGTGCCCTCCTCGCACCCCTTCTTGGACCTATTATCGGTGGTATTGCTGGTTTATTTAAATAAAATGAAGAGGAAACACAAGGATGATGAAGACATGGTGGTTAAGAAGTTGGTTTTGGTGCCTCCAGATAAAGTGATTCCGGAGTACCGGCTAAAACACAAGGCCTACAGACCTCCTTTTCAACCAGATAGAAATCAATTGGCTGTCTTGGATGAAAAGATGGCAAATGTCTTAGAAGATAAGAACATCAGTCTGGATACCAGAGTGAATGACTACCAAGAAATCTTGGATAGGTTTCTTACATTTTTCAAAAAAGCCAAAGGTAAGTTTCCTGTGCAGACACCAACACCAGTACCAACAGCACCACCAGTACCAACACCACCACCACCACCATTACTAAGAAGAGAGACAATTGAAGAAAAAGAGAAAGAAGAAGAAGAAAGAGAAGCAAGAAGAGTCATGAGACAAAGGAAGGATGATCTACAATTCTTTGGTCTAGAACGTGAACCCCCAGCAGTAGTAAATAGAGCTGAACAATTGTTGAATCGCTTGACCCAGGCTGGTCTAACATGGGATAAGCAGGGTGAAGTGAGGTACCCAGATGGAGAAGTAGACGAAGATGCCAACATTGCTGATTTGGTTCATGATGTAGTCAAGTACCAGAAAAGTAAAAAAAAGCAAAATATGCCTGCAGGTTCAACTTCTTTTTACAATTTTCTACAAGACATCCACGTACCACACATGGTCTTAGGATCACAAGCTAAACGTGACTGGTTTACACAACAAAAAATAGCACGACGAACACACAGACAAGCACAAGATATTGCTAGCCAGGCTATAAATGCAGGGGAAGCTGAATTTAGAGAAGAAGAAGAAGGAGAAGAGGAGGAAGAAGAAGAAGGTGCTAAGGAATGGGGTACAGCAAATCCCCTGCTAAACGTAAACAGAGAGGGCTTTAACAAACAGGTAGCAGAGACCCTTAAGTTTAAATAGGCAGATAACCACAGTTACACCTCATTCAAACCATGGTTGCCAGAAAGAGGAGAAGTAAACCACAGACAGTAGAGGCCTTACTGAAGGTCATTTACTTCAACCCGAAACGACCAGGTAGTTATGGAGGTGTTTTAAACTTGTGGAAGGAAGCGCGAAAAAGTAAACCAAAACTGAAACTGAGTGCTGTCGAAGCTTGGCTAGCCAAGCAGGATACTTACACACTACATAAACCGATTCGTTATAATTTTTCCAGGAGGCGTGTTATAGTCGGTGGAATTGATCATCAGTGGCAGGCAGACTTGGTAGATGTTGGATCCATTCACAATGAGAACCCAAACAGCAGGTATTTATTAACCTGTCTAGATATCTTCTCCAAATATGCCTGGGTCGTCCCCTTAAAAAAGAAGTCAGGACCCAGTCTGGTGACTGCCTTCGAATCTATCTTCCGTGAAGGGCGCAAACCACAAACCCTACAGACTGATCAAGGAACGGAATTCCTCAACAGCAAAGTACAAGATCTCCTCAAGAAGGAGAAGATACATTTCTTCACCACATACAATGTGGAAACGAAGGCTAGTGTCGTCGAGCGATTCAACCGAACCCTCAAATCCCGTATGTGGCGTTACTTCACAGAGAACAATACCAAACACTTTGAGGATGTGTTGCCCTCTCTGGTGCATGCCTATAACCACACCAACCACCGCTCAATAGGTAGAGCGCCCGTAGAGGTAACACCCAAAAATGAGGAAGAAGTGTGGTTAACTCTGTATGGTAACTCGAAGGAATTGAAGAAGAAAAAGAAACCACCACAACCTGGAGATTGGGTTCGTATTGGCAAAAGCAAGCGCACCTTTAAAAAAGGGTACCTACCCAACTGGACAGAGGAATTGTTTAGTGTGGTGAGAAAAGTGGACGGAAACCCTCCATTATACATACTGCAGGATTATTTGGGTGTTATCATCAAAGGTGGTTTTTATGAGGAAGAAATGCAAAAAGTTGACAAAGTAGATTGCATGTACTTGGTGGAGGAAGTCCTACAGGAAAGAACAAAGAAAGGAGTCCAAGAGGTGTTAGTCAAATGGGTGGGTTATTCGGAAGAATTCAACAAATGGATAGATAAGAAACTTATAGAAGACTATAAGAAAAGAAGAAACCTCTAGATTTGTTCATTCAACGTCATAACGTTCTAAGAGACACATGGACTGTTCAGAAGTAAGAACTGAGGTAAGACTCGAGTTTGACGAATTTGGAGGTGGCTTGTGCAACAAGGATGCTGATTTCAAACTTGATAAGTTGGATGGTCCAGGGGTCTTTTACATGGAGGTAGAAGAAAAAGAAGAAAAAGAAGAAGAAGAAGAAGAAGAAATCAAACAACCCATTCAACCATCGCTGGTTAAAGACGAAAAAGTGGAGGGAGAGACTGAAGAGGTGATAGAGGAGGAGGAAGAAAATGGGGTGATTTATTACTGTAAAGTACTATTCTACTTAGCTCGAGTAGTTATCCTTTTCGCAGTTGTATTTACAGGTTTATTTAACCTTACTAATACACCAGACAGAGACACTACACTCTGGACTGCGCTTCTGAGCAGTTGTGTGGGCTATGCACTCTCTGATCGTAAGTTAAAAAGCAAGAGAAGACTGCAGCGACGCCGACTACCAAGAAAGTACCGCGTAGCAGCTCGAGATGATGGACTCGAATTTCTACATACATTTGCCAAGCAACAGCTCAATGAACATATACCCCAACAATACACTAGCTCGCTACAACACTAAACTAGCCACTACCATAATGCTTACAGGAGAGTGGGAGGTAGGTTTGGCAGAAATAGCTTATCCTCAGTCATGGTATAATATTCGACGAGACGACAACATGGAGTGGCGAATAAGATATGGTGAAAGACCTGATCAACACGTCAGCTTCAGCTTACTACCTGGGGTGTACAAACGGGCACAGGATGTACTGACTGAAATGCATAACCTGATGCAAAGTTTGCATATGGAAACAAAGCTGACTCTGAGACTAAACCCCATCAGTCAGAAGTTGGAGTTTTATGTCAACGGGGCTATGACAGAGGTCTACTTCAGTGCTGCAATTGCAGATGTGTTGGGTTTGGGAAAGGAGAAGACAAATATTTATATGCCACAGGGAGCCTACTCTGGACACTACACGTTGGATTTACATCATGGATTTTACTCCTTATACGTCTATTGTGACCTCGTCCGAGCCAGACCTGTAGGAGACACCATGACCCCTTTATTACGTACTGTACCCATAAAAAATCCCAACACCCAAGGCAGAGATGGTACGACTATTAGGAGTGAGGTGTTCACCAACGTCTATTTTCTACCCCTACAGAAGAAAACCTTTCAAAATATCGAGGTAGACATACGAGACGACACAGGGAAACCAGTACCTTTTGAGAGTGGTAAGGTAGAGCTAACAATCGTCTTTAGGCAGGTGAGGGGTACATAAAGGATGATCTAAACCTAAAAACCCCAGTTGAACACAACGTGTTGACCAAGAAGGATGCATGTTTACATGGGTCGTCGCCGTCAGAGAGGTCACGGAATAGGTAGTGTGATTTCCGGAGCCTTCAAATCCCTATTACCAACAATTAGTACTCTGGGAAAAAATCTAATTGGCAACGTGGGAAAAAACCTACTAAACACAGGAGCCAACATTGTAGGTGATCTGTTAAGTGGCAAACCAATGGCGCAGACAGTACGTAATCAGGCAAGTGCTACAGGAAAAAGAATACTGAGCAGTCCACTCTCCCTCCTAAAAGCCCAAACGACAATTGCACCACTACCAGCACCACCACCACCACCACCCAAAAAACAGAAAAAAAAGAAAAAGAAGGGTTTAAAAAGGAAGCTACAGAGCAGTGGTGGCAGTAGTGGCTCAGCCAGCAAGAAGACAAGACGTGTGGACATCTTCGACTAAACCAGACATGGATAACACTATTACAGGCTCGGAAGTGGACATCTTTGCCACACAGCCAGTGCAGACTGATATTATCGCTGGTCATTGGCATTCACAATATGCCCAATCTTTTAATCCCAGGTCAGGACCAATTGTTTTCAACCTAGATGGAGATGATAACTATGTTGATCTCAACAGCACCTTTTTGAAGCTAACTGTATGTATTGTAGACACCCGACCTGGTAAAACACCCATGGCCAATGAGTGTGTGGTGGCTCCAACAAACAACTGGTTGCATACACTCTTCAAACAGGTCAACCTGTCTGTGGGTGGTAAAGTTGTCTCACAATCTCACAATGATTACCCCTACAAGGCTTACATAGAAACGCTACTTAGTTATGGGGTCGATGCCCGAAAGACCTACCTCCAGGGTGAGGGTTTCTACAAAGATGATGATGGTCATATGGACAGTCTGGTCGAGGCAGAAAACAAAGGGTTCAGAGCTCGAAGAGACCTGTGCAAAGGGAGCAAGCTGGTTGAACTCAAGGGGCGTTTACATCTGGATCTGTTCAATCAACCACACCTAATGCTAAACAAAGTACCAATTCGTATCGCCCTGGATAGAAGCAAGGATGAGTTCTGCATAATGGGAAACATAGCGGATGAGAACGGTAATCAGGATCACCTAAAAGCCGTCTATGGCATGGAGATCCACAGTGCAGTCTTGGAGTTTCGGAAGGTAACATTAGCACCAACAATACTCTACAGTCACATCACTACCCTGAACACCACAACGGCCAAGTACCCTATACGTCGAACGTCACCACTTGTATTTGATATAAATCAGGGAACTAGCACTCACACCAGATCACCTCTGCTGTCTGGTCAGTTGCCACATCGAATCACCTTCGGAATGGTATCCAATCAGGCCTATAACGGCACAATGAATTTGAACCCCTTTAACTTCCAAAACTTCAATCTTGAGTCGATACAACTCACAGTAGGTGGGAAACCAGTACCCATGCAACCTATGAAGTTTAACTTCACAACCGGAAGTTACATAGATGGTTTCATGAGTCTATTCATTGGGACAGGACAATATGGTTCAGACGAAGGAAACATGATCACCAGAGGGGAATATCCAAATGGCTTCACCCTGATATGTTTCAACTTGACTCCTGATCTGAACTTTGAGGATGATCACTACAATGGCATGGAAACAGGCAATGTGGAAGTACATTTTGCCTTCAAAACAGCCTTAACAGAAACCATCAATGTCATTGCCCTGGCAGAATTCGACAACACCATTGAGATAGATCGCTTCAGACAAGTCTCCATAGATTACGCAGCATAAAAGAGAACACTCCAAACAAACTAAACCATAAGAACGGAGAACCATGGAGGGGCAGACACTCTACAAAGCTTTACAAAAGGATCCTGTACTAAGCAAGTTTCCCACTTGTGATGTCTACTGCCTGGAGGACATAGACTATCTCATACGACAAAGAAACATCAAACAACCCATGGCACTGATAGTGAACACTGACCAGAACATTGATGGTGCTGGTGAACACTGGGTGGCAATTTACGCAGATGAAAAATCAGTGGAGTACTTTGACTCTTACGGACAACCCCCCATGAGGGTAGGGTTCTATCGTTTGTTGAATCACTTGGGAAAGAAATGGGAAAGAAACACTCGATGTCTTCAGCACTTCTTGAGCAGCACCTGTGGACACTACTGTCTCTACTATCTGGTACTGAGAAGCAGAGGGCATAAAATGAGAGACCTTCTTTTAACCTTCACAGACAACACCACAGAAAATGACAGGTTTGTGGAACAAGAGGTTCGACTTCACTTTAATCTACCCAAGATAGACAAGGAATTTTCCCGGGATGTAATAAGAAAACTTCTAACAGAAGACGTTTGAAGAAAACAATACACAACCTCACTATTCTCTAAGCTTAGGAGAGAATCCGAACGAATAGGAAGTGGAACCTATAGGTCTCCTCTCGTCAATCGAGCTTCCAACACCAGTAGTGATCCCTAGAGAAGAGTGAGATTGCAGCAGAGACTTTAGTGAGATTGCAGCAGAGACTTTATATATAACTTTAGTTAAGGCAAATATATAACCAGAGATTAAACCCTATGGATGATGTATACACAAGAGTTCAATAAAAGATTGTTATATATATATATATGAAAAAAAAGGTCTTTG
>JGI858J16261_1000115_pt1 | contig 9863 bp, 9 predicted proteins | sample TiedelARG03_113m_FD_16261 | JGI IMG/M metagenome (IMG submission 16261) | reverse complement strand
GGTAGCCTCAATCCGAGGAATCAATTTCAAGGTATTTACCGATATAAAACAAGCATGGAAGTGGCTGGGATGAGAATCTTTTAGGGNAACAGGATTCAGGAGGGAATATGTCGATTTGGGCAAGAATTCTCATAACCATAATACTGATGGTCTCGATCAGCTTTATTGCGGGGCTTATCTGGGGTTCCCTGACGAACAACACGATCCCCAGCTATTTTGCTGGATTTGTCGGTGGCATTGTAGCTGTTCCGGTCTGGGAAATACTTGAAAAATTCAAACAAAAGCCCACAAAGTAGACGTTATCGGAGAGTTCCAAGCATACCCCCCTATCTCGTTGAGACCCACAACGAACAGATAGGATTTCCACCTTATCTGAAATTACACTTTACCTTTGTCTTTTTATGTATCCGATAATTAAACGATTTTCCCAGAACATTNACTTGTAAATTCCAGTTGTCAAATTAAATGGAAAACATATTTGACAGGGGTACNTGAGCCATCTTTACGATCCTGTCATCGTGAAGCGCGACCTGATACCGGACAAATCAGTTGTTACCGACACATTTATTTACTGGCCTCAATTTTCTCGTACGCTTTGTCAAATTCGACGAAAGCCTGATCAGCTGTTGTTCTGTAATTATGCAATAATAATTGATGTTCAATTGAGCTTTCAGCTTCCATTGCCGCAATTTTTTTCTTGGTAAACAACGCATCTTTAGCAGCTCCTGCAGCGCCATACGCGTTAATCATGGTATTACATGCGGAACCAGATCTACCAAATGTTTCCATTTCAGATTGACAATTGATTGCAGCCATTGCCAGGTTGTTCATTTTACTGGTAACAGCTGCCAACTCACCCCAGACATCTGCATAGACAGAAGTGAATGAAGCCACTACTAAGAACAGAGCTAAAAATATACTTCTCATGTTATCCTCAATACCTTTGATTGCCTGACGCTAAACTATTTTATTTTATACAGGAATACATATATGTTGGCGCCTTACATTCTAAATTGCAACTATTCACTTAAAAATCATCATCAGAAATTTGTTTCTCTTATATAATTAATGTATTGTTATACGGCAAGTACATCATATTTAACTACAATTTATAAGTTTGTTCTTTGGCAGCTTGCTCGAGCATTTCGGGTTTTGGCTGCATAGGTTGACCATGAGACTCCCCTATCGATTCACAACAGAACTTGCAGTGATCTTTCTCACTGCATTTATCATCGTAGCCTTCATGTATGCTTTTCTGGCAGCCTTTACAAATATTTTTTATAAGAAAAGACGAGATGTTGAACTCAGCTATATCGAACAACAAATCAAATCGGGTGAGGCAACCGTTGGCCAACGTGTCTCACTCTTCTGGCCCAGTGTTTTTGGCAGCCTAGTGGTTCCACAATGCTATGTTGCCGCAGCGGTACTCACCGCAGTATATTGGTTTTTTTATTATTACAGAACCTGATGGGTACTATACAAGTGCAAATTCTCGTCACCAATTGAGGGGTGGGATGACAATGTATCAAAGCTCTCTGATAGCTCTGCGATTATAATCACCTCTGATGCGAAAATTTCTTGATACATTCGTTCTTGTAGTCTCTTCATTCACCGGTATCATCGTTTATGTAAAAAGCTATATCCCGCTGTTTATTATCGTCTTGCTATTTCAATATATTGCCTTTCTGTCCTATGCCACAAGAATAAGGGACACATCAATCAGAAAAGAGCCATATATCTTCAATGTCGGCTATGGTGCAGTCTTGATCGCCTATTTACTGATGTGCTTTCTTTTCAAACGCATGATCTTGTAGCACCAGTTACGTTCAGCCACTTCAGATTTCACCTACCTTTGTTCATCTGAAGACTGAATTGAAAACAGAATTTACAAGTTATTGTACAATTAATTTTACCTTTGTTTACATAACCAGCTGTAATGATTTGATAACTAAAACAGGAATACGTTTGAAATTCTAAGTGTCAAATTAAACGGAAATTCGTTTTGAGATTTGACGATTATATTCTGCCATATGCATAAAAACCCTTTCATCAGTGGAATAAAAACAGGGTTGTTTCTTCAGCTGGCTGTTGGACCAGTGTTCTTCTATATCGTTGGAATTTCGATTGAAAGTAATTTTACCAATAGTCTGCTGGCAGTTCTTGCAGTCACCATCGCAGACTACATTTATATTGCTTTATCCATTATAGGTATCGGCAAACTTCTCCAGAAAGAGAGAATAAAACGAAATTTTGGGTTGCTGAGCTCAATAATCTTGATGTTGTTCGGGATAATGATTCTCTACAAGGGACTCGGCCACATCAGTCAACCACAGCAAATATCATCATTTGTCTGGACACCGTTAAATAGTTTTATGAGTGCCTTCATCCTTACTATTTCAAGCCCTTTAACCATTGTATTCTGGAGCAGCATATTTTCTGCTAAGGCCATTGAAAATAATTACCGTAGAAATGCACTATTCTTGTTCGGTGTTGGTGCAGGATCTGCCACTTTTATATTTCTATCTCTAGCGATGGCAGTATTAGCCATTCTTAAAACAAATATTCCTGATTTGATGGTACAGATTATGAACTGCCTGGTAGGTTTGATCTTGATTTACTATGGGGTGATGAGATCCATAACATTCATCAAAGGCAATAGGTCTGAGTCAGAGAATTCATAAGTCTACGATGAATCGCCCCGCACTCCATCCTCAAAACCTGCTGTTTTGAATCCAACCAACAGGTATGTTATCAGCCCACATGAAACAAAAAGGAGAGGTGCCATGAAAACAGTACGGTTAATAACGATAGTTTTTTAACTTTTCCTTCCAGAATTCTTCCTGTTTGTCCCGCCAATCCGGACCATTGAATTGCCTGTCGTAGTAGCCGGCCAATCTGTTAAACATTCGATTCCACGTGCTCTTTTTATTCTCGAGAGCATCAACGACCTCAGCTACGATTTCTTTGATGTTAATGAGCTCTTCTTTTGGTGCATAGTAGGCTGCCCCCTGTTCTGCAGATTTCAAGAGGTTCTCTTCAGAGAGAGCATGGGCAGTAAGCATAATTGCCGGCACTTTTTTTTCGTTTGCTATTTCCAACAAACCGTAGCCATCGACACCCATGATATCAAGAATGGCAATATCATACCGGTTCTCCTCAAACATTTGTTTGGCCTGCTCATAGGTTGATGCCATATCAATCTTACAATTGGCAAGCAGGTCATAGAGTGTATCAAGCACATCCTGTTCATCGTCAACAATCAGGATCTTTTTCCCAAAGGTTATTTTATCAACATCCATGACATCCTCTGTTATCTGAAATTATCGCTTTTCTTAAACCAACCTAAACAAGCAAAAATTGATCGGGGCCTTCTCTCTATCTGNTCCACTCCCGTTTCAATTACAATTTACTCATGAATAGCTACGGGTGACCACCCGGATAATGCTTTTTATTTTAAACGGTAACGAGTATTTGCAGAGAAAAACTCATACCCGGAAACCAATCTCCTCTGGACGGTCTCTATACCCCTATCAATCACCGGTTAGATATTACATTATAAAAAAAAGCAAGCTAATTTACCTTGGGTTCACAAGAGAACCGGTGCACGCCGTGGTTCAAAAATGGCATCCACCTGAGCCAAACAAATATTCTGACCGGGCTCTTCTCTAACCAATAAAGATCGTTGAAAAACAGCTAATGAGATTCATAGGACCTACGTATTATGTTGAATAACAAAGAATAATTCTCTGTATCTTGAATCAATATTTAAGTGCTAACAAGGTTATGATTATTGCTCCTGCTGGATCAATTCTAAATAATTCCATTGACAAAAAAATGAATTACTTTTAGACATTAATTTCATAATTTGAACCATGTTTCATATTTAAAACCTTTCCTCTCTGGTGGATTGAACACATGCCAAATCAAGAGGACCGCTACATTATCCCTTCTGTAATCAGGGCACTTCAGATACTTGAAGCCTTTTCCTTTACAAAACCTACCTATACAAACGCCGAATTGGCACGGGAGCTTGACCTGAACAAAAGTTCCGTTACCAGGCTTTTGTATTCATTAGAAAAAGCCAGGTTTATCAAACGTAATCAAGAGACAGGAGCATACCAGTTAACCCACAAAGCCCATCAAGTTGGCAGAGTGTATATCAAACAGGTGAATTTTCACACGGTGTCCATGCCCGTTCTTGAAGAGCTGACTTCAAAGTGCCAGGAATCGAGCCACCTGGGAATCCTGGATGAAATGCAGGTGCTCTATCTGGACTGGGTTGAAAGCAACCAAACAGTTTTATTGGCCTCGCTTACCGGAAAGAAATTACCTGCATACTGTACCGGGGTTGGTAAGAATTTTCTCGCTCACATGGATAAACAAACGCTTTCAACGTATTTTAAAAATACTCCTTTGACCCAATATACGGCCCAAACCATTACTAACCCTAAAAAGCTGGTTAAGCAGCTTAAGCAAATAAAAAAGCAGGGATATGCGGTCGATCATGGAGAGTTTCAGCAGGATGTGATCTCTGTATCAGGGCCGATTTTTGATGATACTGGCAACGTTATTGCCGGTATCAGTGTTGCCGGGCCAGCATTCCGCATGAGTAACAATGTAATGGAACAAGAAGTCGTCCCGGAAGTTATAAAAGCGGCTAATACAATTTCAAAGCGACTTGGTTGGAATGTAGAATAATAGTTAAATACCCTTAAAAACGTGATGGAGAAATAAATGAAAATTGCCGTTCTAGGGGCGACTGGAAGTATCGGCTCTCCGACCTCATTTTATCTTGCTGCACAGAAACTTGCTGACGAAATTGTAATGATTGGCGGCAAACGACAAAACGTTCTTCAACAACTCGAAATGGATATTGCCACATCGGTATCTTCACAGGATGTTCTCGTTCGGGCAGGGGACTATGAGGATTTACCCGGGACAGATATTGTAATAAATACCGCTGCGCCCCATTCGAAGGTGGTTCTGAAAGACAGAAATGAAATGCTTGCTCCCAATATCAGCCTGGTAAAAGATATATCATTAAAGATAAAGCGACACTGCCCTGATGCAATTATCATTAATGTCAACAATCCAATAGAACCGCTCAACTATGTAACCTATCTCGCAGGAGATTTTGATCGCAGGAAGGTTATCGGCTATTCCGCCAACGATTCATTCCGGTTCCGAGAACTTCTTGCCGCAGACTATGGTGTGAAAACAAGCCGGGTTGATGGTCTTGTCATCGGTGAACATGGAAGTACTCAGGTACTGCTCTTCAGCAGTGCCCGAGTAAATGGAAAACCTATCTCGGCCGATGAACAGAGAAAAGAGCGTATAAAGGCCGAAATTCCAAAAATTTTCAAAAAGCTGGAAGGACTGAAAGCGGGAAGAACCGCTGGCTACACATGCGCTGTAGGCATTGCGGCAACGGTACATGCAATCAAGTACGACACAGGGGCAATGCTGCCCTGTTCAGCTGTGCTTAAAGGTGAATATGGCTACAATAATCTGAGCATGACGGTTCCTGTGATCATAGGCAAGGAAGGCATTCGAGAGATCGAGGAGTGGCCCCTTGCACCCGACGAACAGGCTGAGTTGGCAATTTCAACCAGCACTATTGCATCCTCCAATAAAATCGTCGAAGAGTCTTTGGGCATAGTCCGCGATTAATGTTGAACCGGTACCGATAACTATTGGATAAGGACAATAGTTGAGTATACAATTGAGAGAAGGGTAATTTTATTCATGTCTGCAGCTTTCTGGTCAATTTTCACATGACTGAAATCAGATTGCAGCGGAGCGTCATGCCAGTGTGGTAGCGCTTTAAAAATGTGAACTTAAACGGCAGTTAACCTGGAACAAACAGCTACAAAGGGGGTATTTGTTATGAAAAAAGCTCTATTGTTGGCACTCATCGCTGTATTGGTAGGTTCTTTTGTATCGGTTGGAGGTCCAACCCCAGCGCAAGCTGCGGACATCAAGCCGGTTGAGCTCAAGATCTGGTCAGCCTGGATACCTGACACGTTTTCAACCGACCCATTCATGCACATGTTTAACGACCTGGTCAATGAACAAGGTAAAGCCGTTAATCTGAGCATCAAATTCATAGGTGGGCCGGAGGTTTTTAAAGCATTTGACGGCATTGAGGCAGTACGTAATGGCGTGGTGGATCTAGCCTATACCGCCTCTGTCTATCATGCGGGAACCGTACCGGAGGCCAGAGCAATGATTCTTTCCCAACTGACACCTATGGAGGAAAGAAAGTCCGGCGCCTATGACCTCTTAGATAAATTTCATCGTGAAAAGGCCGGGATACATTATTTATGCAGATTGGGACTTCAGCCGTACTTTAATTTCTACATGAATGTGGATCTGGACGAGGTCGATTTTAAAGGTTTAAAACTTCGCTCAACTCCAGCTTATGATCATATAATCAAATATCTGAACGGTGCTATCATTAGAACGCAGATGAGTGAAGTCTATACCGCCCTTGAAAGAGGTACCATCGATGGGTATGGCTTTCCTACTCTGGGCATTGCCGATCATAAACTTGAAGAGGTCACCAAATCCATATGGGGCCCGGCTTTCTATTCCTCACCCACCAGTTTTTATATCAATCTTGCCAAATGGGACAGTCTTGCTGAAGAGCAGCGTGCTGTTCTCACAGAAGTAGCAAAAACTCTGGAAATAAAATCCACAGAGATGTTTGCCGATTATGTCAAAAAAGACAGGGAAACCATTCAAAAAGCAGGCGTTAAAATCCATAAACTGTCACCCGAGAACGAAAAGAAGTTGTTGGAGATCACCCATGACGCCGGTTGGGAGGCAATCATTGCGAAAGCACCGGGAGCTGCCGCTCTTAAACCACTGATGTCGAAGTAATCGTCCACTGGCAGTAGGTTCATGAAGGCAATCACAGCTGATTGAACAAGAAGTTAAGACCATACTTACGATGCGGGGGATGGGGTATCCCATCCCCCATTTTTTACTTTGTGGCCGCTTCGTATCTATTAGAAATCCAAAGACAGCAGAATGATTATATATAAACATCCGTCAAAGACAGAGAAGATTCACACACTTGAAATGTTAGCCGAAAACCAGATTCTTATGTTGCGATAATTCAGAGGTGATCGCTTGGATGCCGTGATGAAATTTTTTTCAGCTGCAAACAAAGTTATAGATACTCTTGTAAAGTATTGTGCTTATCTGGCAGCGGCTATTCTCGTTGTAATGGCGCTCTCAATAACCTTGGACGTACTGCTCCGCTTCACGTTTAACTCCCCACTCAAATGGGTATTTGAGGCTACGGAGTATTCATTGCTGATTATGACATTTCTTGCCGCGACCTGGGTCCTGCAGAAAGATCAACATGTAAAACTGGACCTGGTGCTCGTTGCATTTGGGGAGAAGAACCGGGCACGCATCAATGGGTTCACCGCGCTGGTCATGGCCAGTGTCTGTCTGATATCCGCATGGAGCAGTGGAGCTTTCACCTTCTACCTTTACCAGAATGGCATCACCATCACCAAATACTATACTATCCCGCAATTCACGATTTTTATCTTTATTCCCATGGGCTTTATTTTGCTCTTTATTCAATCATTGAGACGAGCACATAGCTACCTGTTCCGTCAAAAGAAGGAATCGGAGTGATAGCTGATATCAAGCAGTAAGGAGAATCAATGGACTGGAGCGTCACCCTCATAGTAATGCTTGTAGTGCTCATGGTAATACTTCTCAGCGGTATACCGATAGCTTTTGCCTTCCTGCTGTTCAACCTTCTTGGTGTATTGTACCTCATGGGGCCTGATGGCTTAACACAGCTGTCCGTGAGTATGTTCAGCTCCTTAACCAAATTTGTTATCGCACCCGTACCCTTGTTTATCTTCATGGGGACAATCATGTTTCACTCGGGAATGGCGAAACGAGTTATTGATATTATGGATGGCTGGATGGGTCGTATGCCCGGAAGATTGAGCGTACTGACTCTGGTTTCCGGAACCATTTTCGCCACCCTTTCCGGGTCGACAATCGCAACTTCGGGGACACTTGGCAAACTGCTGATTCCAGAGATGCAGAGCCGGGGCTATAAAAAGTCGATGGCAATCGGGCCAATAATGGGAGTTGGTGGTCTGGCGATGATCATTCCTCCCAGCGCCCTGGCCGTTGTGCTTGGCAGTCTCGGTAAAATATCCATCGGGAAATTGTTAATTGGAGGTATTTTGCCTGGGCTGCTCATGGCTGCCGTGTATCTCACGTACATCATAGGCAGGTGCTACCTGCAGCCGTCCGTGGCGCCAAGCTATGTGGTGGATCATATACCGCTTAAAAAGAGGCTTGCTTCTACAATAAAATACGCACTTCCTCTCCTGTCCATTATTGCTGCTGTTCTTGGCTCCATTTTTTTCGGTATCGCCACACCCACAGAAGCCGCTGCACTCGGGGCAGTAACATCTTTGGTTCTCTGCGCTGTATACGGAAAGCTGGACAAAACCACGATGAAGAAGGCCTCTTTAGATGCTGTCGAGATTACTGCAATGGTGTTTCTGATCATCGCCGGTTCGACGGCCTTCAGCCAGATCCTTGCATTCAGCGGGGTCAGCCGGGAGCTTATTGAAGTTGTTACCAAGGCAGACATATCACCGATTCTGATCCTTTTCGGTATGCTTTTAACCACGTTGGTGTTGGGCACCTTTATGGAGCAAATTGCCATCATGATGATCACTTTGCCCGTCTATATGCCGGTTGTGCGCGCTTTGGGGTTTGATGATGTCTGGTTTGGCATATTAATGCTGATCAACATAGAGATAGCCCTCACCACACCTCCTTTTGGCATGATCTGCTTCGTGATGAAAGGGGTTTCCCCCCCGGACACTACGATGACAGATGTGTACTGGGCCGCAATGCCGTTTATCCTGTGTGATGTTATCGCCATTGCCTTGATACTGATTTTTCCTCAAATCGTAACCTTTTTGCCTAGCTTTATGTGAACAACAATACCTGAACAATATGTGCAACTTACATGACCGCCAAGGAGTAAGATCTCTATGAAACCATTAGAAGGCATCATGGCCTTGACCTATACGCCATTTAACGAAGATTTCACGCTTAATGAGGCGGCAGTCAGGGCCGAAATAGACTGGGTCATTAACCAAGGGGCAACGGGTATATGGCCTGGCACATATGCGGGACAATGGCCCGAGATGGACGAATCCGTCAGGACAAGGCATCTTGAAGTCTGCATCGACCATGCCGGAGATCGCGTTTTCTGCGCAGCAGGATGCCATGCCACCAATACCCTGACAACAATTCGTCTGGCAAATTATGCGGAAAAGCTTGGGTACGACTGCGCCTGGGTTTCCCCAACCGTACCACGCAGAACTACCGATGAAGAGGTCTATGAACATCACCAAATGATTTTTGAAAACACCTCGATTCCTATCGCTCTGTACGACTCAAGTCCGGTGGGCACATATATGGCGCCTACCCTGATTAAAAGAATTGCTGAACTCAGTGACAACATCGTTGCCATGAAGGCCATCGTCAGCGACATCTGCCACATCGCCAGCCTGTATCACCTCGGTCTCAATGAACGATTCGGTATTTTCGGCGTCGAATGGAATATGTTGCCCCACCTGGAATTAGGAGCTCCCGGCGCCATGGGCGGGTCAGATTGGATTCCCATGATGAAAGCTGTCTATGATGCCTTCAAAGACGGAGATATGGACAAAGCATGGCATCTTCAGCAAATTATTATTACCCAGTCCCCCCTGCTCATTCCCCGGACCGCAGCAATGACCATGGGAAGCCGGATCGATCATTCGGTTGTCGGATATATGAAAGCAAAATTTTACCACATGAGC
>JGI858J16261_1000114_pt1 | contig 9912 bp, 12 predicted proteins | sample TiedelARG03_113m_FD_16261 | JGI IMG/M metagenome (IMG submission 16261) | reverse complement strand
TACTCTTCCGACCCTATTTCAAAGCCTCGCCCCTTGTACCTCATTTGTACACTACAAATCTACAATAATTTTTTAATGTAGGCAAATTTATTTTACTTTTTTTGTTATTTATATTGATTCTAAATAAACTTTTGGGAGCGAATCTTTTTTTACTTTTTTTGGTATATTAAAAAAATAGTGTATCTTTGTCAAACAAATAATTACTAATTTAAAATAAATATAATGAAATTAGAAGAACTTACACAACAGCTTTACAACTTAATCGAATCAAATGTTTCTGATGCTTTTGCACGTGCTGAAATGTACAATTTACTTGATGAAATAGAGGAGCTTAAAAAATAAATTTGGTATATTAAAAAAATAGTGTATCTTTGTCAAAGAAACAAATTAATATTACTAACTTAATTTTTTATATCATGGAAAACCAAACTACAATTTTAACTATTATCTTTTTATCTTATTGTTCACTATCAACAATTTTATTTTTTTCCTACTTTGCTATTCAGGACAAAGATTCGATTTCTGAAAAGGTAAAAAACACACTACTTTATAGCTCTACGTTGGCACTGGTTTTCGCCCCTGTATTTTTGTTTATTTTAGTAGAGTTCAAACAATTATATCTATAAAAAAATAAGGGGGTTTTTTGCCCCCTTTTAAATTAACCTAAAAAAACAATATAATGAAACTTTATTTTTTATACAGTTTAGAGCAACTAAAAAAAGAGCTTTACACAAACGCAAGCAACAAACAACAAATAATAAAAGAAATTAATAGACGTACTAACAAAAAAAACTAACAACATGAAACAACTACAAAAACCTCAGACAATCGAACTTAAAACTGGTCTAACTTGTAAAATCGACAAAAACGGACGCGTCCACGTTTTCAACACAAAAGAACTACAACCCGAACCAAAAGCAAAAGAGGGCATTTATTTGGTTTTATTTTTTATCGCACTAACTACTTACATTTTAATAAAAACAGTTTAAATTTTACCACTATGGACACACAAAATACAATACAATTTTTGAGCAAATTTGACACTGAACTATTATTGGTTGATATCTTTAAAGAATTTAACAATGAAAAATTTTTATTTGATGATTTTAGAGAGCACGTAATTGACAGTATATTAGATTTTGAAATAATATACTATTCAAAAGCAATGGCATATTTGACAGAAAACGATAATAGTTTAAGGCGTTCTTTAGAAATTGCCGAGGTGCAAGGTTTTGAGGTTGCTAACTTGAATAGTGAGCTACTTGCGACCTTGCTTTATCAAGATGAACTTTATAATGAGTGGAGCGAAATCGAAGACGAAATAATGCAATATTTTGAAAATAACACTAACAAATAAAAACTTACTACAATGAAAACTGAAAATACAAATATCAAAATAAAAGAATGTACGATTTGCGTAATGGTGGCAAATGGGGAATTTGCGGAATACCACAAAAATAACGAATACAAAAAGTACAATGAGGAACAAACGGCTGAATTATTCCACCTAGAACCTCTACACTATGGTAGTGAATTGGAAGGGGCAAATTTGTCAGAAACTTTTAACACGTACAACTGGAGCGCACCTTTCACCTTTTGTGGAGCTTATAGCGGGGATTTTTACGATACAACACCAAGCGTTGTAAACATCCATTTAGGTGGGGATGTTAGAGGTAACTATTCAAAGCCTTATATTTGTAATGATGTAGAGGCATTATTTTCACAAACTGCCTATGCTACCTTTGTACTGTCAAATGGTGATGAGTTTACAATTGACTCAGATAATAGTGAGGCTTATTTTGATCTTATATTAGACCCTTACTATATTGATTTTGATGAAAATATAACAAAAGAACAGTACAAAGAATTAAAAGATAAATGCGTTTACGCATAAACTAACCTAAAAACCTTACAACAATGAAAACAGAAAACGAAATAAAAATAACAAATTTAAAAGTTGGTCAACTATTAAAAGAGGGTAATAATGTTTGCGAAGTTGTTTCAATAACATTAAGCTCCTATTTCTTAAATAAATTTGAGGTACAATATATTTCGGGCGTGTGCATTACCTACAAAGAAAATGACACCCACCTATTTGAAACCTATGTAGGGTAATAAATTAATCTTTAACCCTTATCTATTAAAATTAACCGTCTTTTATAGGCGGTTTTTTTGTGTTATTAATTATCGGTGTTTGTTGATAGTCAAATTTTTATGATTAATTAAGGGGCTGAGAGGTACGTCCGTTTCCTTTTGCATCCAAACATCCAGTTTAAGCACCTTTTTAGCCGTTCTCCCGACCTTTTGAGCCGATCTGATGCATCCATACCACCTAGACAATTTCGAGCCGTTAGAAACGATATTTGCCACATAAAGAGCCGACCTCAAATAAGCCGTTCTAAGCGATTCTTTTTTTCAATCTATACCAACATACCACTGGAGGAGTGAAAGTGGCTTAAAATAGCCTTACTTTGCCTTAGGAGGGGTGGTAGGGGTGGACTCTGACGTGATGCGATGCGTGTTCTCTTATTCACCTCCACTCTCTACACAAGTCAATCTCCAACTGACAATCTAATAGGGTGGGTAAATAGCTCTTCAATTCAATAGCGTAGTTAAAATAATCTCATCGCTCTATATATCACGATACATACTCCTCACGATATATACTTAAACAATATACTGTATATTTATTTTAGTGTATCACGTAGAATACTTACTATGATATATAACACTATGTATTATGATATACTACACTATGTATCATAATATGTAATGTATCATAATATATTATATTATAGTAAGTGACAAAAAGACAGTTGGAAATACACGAGGTACACTTATACATTTTTATATTACTTGAGTAGAAATATTCAATTTATGGTTAAAGTAGAATTATCAGTTCCATCCAATCTCGAATCCATTGAACTTTGGCAATATCAAAAGTATATGGGTGTTGTGGAAACTAACAAAGACCAAGAAGCAACAGAATTCTTGAATCTAAAGTTAGTAGAGATATTTTGTGGAGTGTCGCTCAAGGAAGTATCCTCGATACGTAAGCAAGACTTCAACAAGATAACAGAGATTATTGGAAATGCATTCTCAGAAGAAACCCCTTTAATTAGGCACTTTGAATTAGATGGTGTAGAGTTTGGGTTTGTGCCGAACTTAGATAAGATTTCTATTGGAGAATACATAGATGTAGAGTCAAGCATATCCGATTGGAAACAGATGCACAAAGCGATGTCAGTATTGTATCGACCAGTAACAAAGAAACACAAAGACAAGTATCAGATAGAAGAATATAGTGGGAGTCAAGAATACTCCGAAGCACTAAAGTATATGCCACTAAATGCTGCACTCGGTGCTATGGTTTTTTTTTATCGTTTAGGGAAAGATTTATCGAGTCATATCCTGAAATCTTTGGACAAGGTGGACAAGACCAAGCTGACTACTCAGCAGCAGCAAACTTTGGAAGCAAATGGGGATGGTATCAATCAGTTTATAGACTTGCAGGAGGAGAAGTTCTCAATTTTGACAAAGCGACTAATATTCCTGCACACCAAGCAATGATATTCCTATCGTTCGAGAAAGAGAAGAACGAATTAGAGGCAAAACTAATAAAAAATAATTTTAAGTAATGACAAGTTTCTACGACGTAATAAATGCAATCAAGACCTATTTAGAAGGCAATAATTCTGTATCCACAGTTACATTTGGCGACCTATTGGAAGTTGATTTAAACAAGCAGACAATATTCCCACTTTCCCACCTGACAGTACAAGATGTATCTTTCTCAGAACACATAATGACATTTACAGTTAATGTTATGGCACTTGACATAGTTGAGGAAACTAAAGAGAACAACAAAGAGCAGACAGAGCCTTTTTACGGCAGCAACAATAAGCAAGATGTACTCAACACTCAGTTGATGGTTTTAAACGGATTACAATCATCGCTACGTCGTGGAGGTTTATTCCAGCAAGACTTTGTTGTAGATGGAGATCTTACTGCATCACTTGTAGAAGAAAGATTCGAAAACTTGTTATCGGGATGGGAGATGAATATAACATTGGAAGTGCCTAACAATTCTATAATGGATATTAACGCTAACGGAGAAGGTTGTCTATAAGATATGGCACAAGGTCTAACTGACATAAAATTAAAGAACACAGAGGCTTTTCTAAAGGCTTATATGGAGAGATTGGAAACATTGACCAAGATTGAAATAAGCAGAAATAGAACAAGGACTTATCCATCAGGTAGAACTTACAATTCCCCATTGGAATCATCAGGTAGTCTTAGAGAATCTATAAAAGTACAGAAAACAAATATAGAGAATGCGTTGTTGGCTTACGGATTAGAAGGTAATGATTATGCATTAGACATAAACAAAGGCACACCTAAAAGCCAAGCTCCATCAAAAGATGAATTGATTAGTTGGATAAAAGCAAAGCCAGTTCGCCTTACGAATAAGAAAGGTAAGATACTAAAGAGAACAGAAGAGTCTATCAAGGCAGCTGCAAAAAGAATGCAGGATTCTCATAAGATAAATGGTATAGCACCTGTTCCATTCTTAACACAGGCAGTACAAGATAGTATGAAGCATCTTGACGGAATGGGGGTAGAAATAGTTCACGATATAGCAGATAGCGTAGAGCAGTTCTTAACTAACATAGGCTACAAAGAAGTGAATGGTAAATTTGAACTAATAAAAAAGAAGTAATGAGTAAAATAAACGTAAGAAGTCCGTATTTTATAAATATACCAACAAGTGCTACGGCAACTGCAACTTTAAAACTTCGTATATATGAGGGAAATTTAAGTACAAGTATTTCGGGATTCCAATACGAAATCACATCTACCGCTATAAACAGCTCTATTACTTTTGAAATATCGGAACTTGTAAGAGATTACATCGAAAATAATTTTGACGGAGATTACACAAATTCAGCTAAGTGGCTTAGGTATCAATATACTTGGTCAGATGGCTCGACAGGTGGGGGTGCAAGTAGTGATGCTGCCATATTCGACGGCTACGGATATTTCGAGGATGGTTCAAATCCACAGAACCTACAATCGGCACTTCAATCCAATACCACTATATTTACTAACGACTTTGCTAATATAAATATACCTATTCACGTTACTGAAGATACAACAGTAAGTTATCTTAAAGATGGAGAAATTATATTTACCAAAGACTTGGTTTATAGTACAAATAGTGCCGACCAAGTTCAGTATGTGCAAAACTCATCTTTAGATGCTGATGTGTTTAAGAAAAGAGTAGATGCTATTGCAGACACGACAGTTGAGGCTTTTAACTGTGTTAAAAATATCGCAAGTGATGTTTACCAAGAATTTGATGCAGATTCTATATATATAGACAAAGGAGGTGTGATTGAGGTTATAAAGATTGAGGAAGTAGAAGAATGCAAGTACAATCCGTACAAAGTTACGTTTGTAAACAAATTCGGAGCGTTACAAGACTTGTGGTTCTTTAAGAGGTCGAATCTATCACTTCAGACAAAAGAAGAATCATACAAAGCAAATATAGTTACTGATGGCACTTACTCCATAAATTCAAGGCAAAAAACAGTATTCAATAAAACTGGAATGGAAAGGTTGCAACTAAACACAGGATTCTATCCTGAATCATACAATGAAGTTTTTAGGCAACTAACTTTGTCTGAGGAAGTATGGATAGAGTATGATGGCAACACACTGCCAATAACAGTTTTATCAAGTAGCTTGAACTACAAGACAAGCGTAAATGACAAGTTAATCAACTACACTATTGATGTGGAATTTGCCAATAATAAAATAAACAACATTCGATAGATGCAGCAGGTACAGTTATTTATAAAAGACGAAAATTCGGTTTACCAAAGAGTAGAATTGTTTAATGATGAAACTATATCTTTAACGCAATCTATCCAGAATATTAAGGATGTTGCTAAGGTTTTCACAGACTTTACTAAGACTTTCACAATTCCTGCAACAAAAGGCACTAATAAACTATTTAAGCATTATTACAACTTTGATATTACAGGAGGGTTTGATGCAAGAGTAAAAACAGTCGGACTAATAAAACTTAATGGAGTAGATTTTAAGAAAGGCAAGATGAAACTTGAGGGAGTTGATTTAAAAGATAATAAACCGAATGCTTATCGTGTTACATTCTTCGGGGATTTAGTAGACTTAAAAGACCTTATAGGCGAAGATTTACTATCTGATTTGTGGTGGTTAGACAATGCTAAAGAAGACGGAACGGGTCAGCCTACTTTTGTCAGAGAATATTCATCAGAAAAAATAAAAGATAATTTAAAAGGAAACGACACGACAGTAAGTTTTAACAATTCAAGCGGTTCTACTGAAACATATTTAAACGCAATAAAAACATCTTTAATATCTTGCACAAATAGATTGTACTATGACAGTAGCGAAAGCAGTGGTGTAGATGGGAATTTATGGTGGGAAAACGGAACATCTGAAACTCATCAACACGGAGTTTATTGGGAGGACTTAAAATACAGTATTGCGGTTTATGTTATTGTGAGAGCCATAGAAGTAAAATACAACATTACTTTTTCAAATGATTTCTTTGATTACACAACTGAAGAATATTCGAGTTTGATGATGTTAATGCACAGAAAAAAAGGACAAGCCGAAGCAGACTATTCCACAGGAGTAAGACAATATACTAAGTTTGTCAATACTATGGGAGCGCAAATGGGGATTACATCAGAAGATTACACACTTAGTGGAACTACATATCCTTTACGAGTAGATAGTTATGCAGATGCCGCAGTTGTAAGTGGGTTTCCTGCAAACCAACCTCCTGCTAATTTTGATAGAGAATACTTTTACAGAGTTACATTAGCCCCCGATGACAATCAACTATTTTATAGTGCTTATTTATATTTTGGTAATTCAATAATTGAGAGCGCTGAGGGTATTCAAGGACAACACGAATTTAATAGTATTGGAGGACTTAGCTCAATGACCAATGGGTACTATCAAATAAGAATAGAATCTGCTGATACAATTACCTTTGGAACGGGGAGAATCACTTGGAGATTTCAATTTGAAGAAAAAAGCACGGGAATAGTTCAGCGAAGTGGCACACAGAAAGTAAACATATCTCTATTTAAGGTAGAAAGAAAATTTGATTGGTTGCCTTCACAACAACTGCCAAAAATGAAGGTATTGGATTTCCTTACGGGTCTTTGGAAGATGTTTAATTTGACTGCATACGTTGAAGATGATGGCACTATAAAGGTTCAAAAATTAGATGACTTTTATTCGGCTTCTACGTCTTACGATGTAACAGAATTTGTGGATGTAAACACAAGCCAAGTAAATGTAGCACTACCTTACAAACAAATAAACTTTAAATTCAAAGGCAACAAAACATTGTTGGCATCAAAATTCAATCAGTTAAACAACAGAGAATTTGCCACGTTAGAATACAAAGGGGAGAATCCTAATAATTGGGTAGGTAGCGAATACAAGGTAGAAGTTCCTTTTGAAAAGTTAGTTTACGAAAGACTTTCCAACGAAGCAAACAATAGAACTACTAATATTATGTATGGGTTTATGGCAGACGATAACCAAGAACCTTATATCGGAAGTCCTTTGTTACACTATACAACCCTACAATCTCCTACTTCTACATACGTGCCATCTATATCATTTAGAGATACAACTGTTGACCATACGGAAATAACAGACGATATTTTTATGCCATCTAATCAAGTTGATTTCACAACTAACACGAATGAGAATACAATAAACTTCTATGCCGAACTAAACGAATGGGATGCAACTGTGAATCTAAACAGTCTATTTGAGGAAAATTACAAAGAGTACATCCAGGATGTTTTTAATGAAAAGAGAAGATTGACTAAGGTAAAGGCATTTTTACCAATAAAGATATTGTCTAAATACACCTTAGCAGATACTTTTATAATATCAGGTAAGAAGTACAAAATAAATAGTATTACAACCAACCTACAAACAGGAGAGAGTGATATGGAACTACTAAACGAAGTATAATGATAAAAGACATAATAGAATTACTAAACTCAGATGACTTTTACGGTGCAACAGAAACCATAGAAATCGCAAAAGGCAAATACGAATTAAAGGATAGTATCAAGGAAGCATTCAAACAAGGTAAAAGATTAGGATATGGCACAAAGTGAGAAGATAATAATTAGTGTTGAGTTAAAGGATAAAGGGGTACAGTCAGGTCTTAAAGGCACTGCTTCTTCAATAGACAAAGCCACCAGTTCAACAAAGAAGTTAGTTGCCGCTGAGAAAGACGAAACGTACTGGGCAAGTGAGGCGGGTAAAGCAGAAGCTTTAAGAAGTGTAAAAACTAATATTGCCAAAGGAGAGGCTAAAGCACTTGCTCAAGAAACTATAAAATTAACTAAGGCAACAAAGGAAGGTAAAACTCAAACAGGACTTAATAGTGCTATCCTTACTGAAGCAGGTAGAGCAGCATCTGATTTCCAATACGGAATGCAAGGTATGGCGAATAACATCGGGCAACTTACAACCCTTGTAGGTCAGCACGTACAAACTCAAGGAGGTTTTATTGCTTCTATGAGTGAGCTTGGAAAAAGCTTGTTCGGAATGGGTGGTATTTTAATAGGTTTGCAATTATTTATATCCTACCTTCCTGCGATAGAGGAATGGTATAGAAAAGTAACTAATGCAGGAATTAACTTTTTTAAGGTGTTTAAAGATGCAGGTCAAACAGTATCATCATCTGCTGCTGATTTTGAAATTTATTTAGGTGTGCTGCAAGACACTACAAGAAGTCAAGAAGAACATAATACTGCCGTAGAAGGTTTAAAGAAAGATTTTCCCGATTATATATCTTTATTAGACGAAGCGAGTATTTCCCTACAAGACGTAAAGAGAGATACTGATGCTGCAAAAGAGGCTGAAATACTTTACAGAAAAGAATTGGTTAAGACTGCAAGAACTAATGCATCAAAAGCTGCGATACAAAAAGAACAAGCACTTTTAATTCAAAAGACGATAGAAACAGAAGAGGAATTAAGGTTACTGGGGTTTGAATCTATTGATAAAGCAAGAGAAGCAGTAGCTAAAAAAGATATAATGTTTAATGGTCTTAAAACTAATTCTATTGAAGAGTATCTCAAAAGAATAGAAGAAGAAGGAGCTATGCACCAATTTTATGAGAAGCAAAGAGCAGAGGCTATGACACCTGAATATAAAAGATTAAAGCTTATATTAGGTGGTCTTGATTCAGAAATAGGTTTAAGAGAGAGAAACACACAAGCCTTGATGGATTTCATAAATTTAGGAGATACACCTGACCCTAAACCTCTTATAGATTTACCTGATGCTAAAGCTATAAAGGGTACTGTGATTGGAATTGAAGAATTAGATGCAGGAGTTCTTAATCTAAATCAAACTGTTGAATCAACTCCTTTTGACAAGTTTTTGATGTTTATGGATGATATGCAAGAACATCAAGAGAAAGCCGTAAAAGTAGGGCAATTAGCATCAAGTTTTATTGATGCTGAAATATCTCGTGAAGAAGCAAAGACGACTAAGCTAAATAACGAGCTTAGAGAAAGGATGAGGAATGAAAACTTATCTGCTGACGAGAGAAAAAACATACAAGCTAAGATTGCTAAAAACGACCTTGCACTTGCTAAAAAGAAAGACAAGTTAGCTGAAAAGCAATTCAAAATAGATAAGGCATTAAGAATATCACAAGCCTTGATAGATACTTATAGTTCTGCTATGAAAGCATACGGCTCTCAGATTGTGGTTGGCGACCCTACATCTATTATACGAGCTAAAATAGCAGCAGGAATAGCTACTGCATTTGGTTTGGCTCAAGTAGCTTCTATCGCAAGTACAAAGTTT
>JGI858J16261_1000113_pt1 | contig 9949 bp, 5 predicted proteins | sample TiedelARG03_113m_FD_16261 | JGI IMG/M metagenome (IMG submission 16261) | reverse complement strand
CTACGTCGACTTGGGTAACTATTTCGCGTATGACACTAAAGCAGCGGGTAATCTTGATTGGTTTTACCATCTTACCGGGGGCGTCACTCATACTGATTTCTTCGCTATTAGGCCAACGGATTATTCGAAAGCAAACGAAGGAGAAGACTTCGAAGATATGTGGTAACATAATAATAAACAATAATGAAATTATAGAACAATTATATGAAAGAACAGACGCTATTTAGTAGATTAGTTAGACAAAAAAGGTTAACGCCTTGGAAAAGGTTGGCTACTAGAGCGGGTTATATGGGCAGTGGTTTTTTAATCGCTGCTCAATGGACTATAGAACCTAAGTTTTATATAATAGGTTTTATATTAGTAGTAATACAAACGAGCTCTAGAAAACAATGGAATCTAGTGGCTTTAAACATTAATGGGCTTATTGCCTGGATAATACACTCAATAACATAATGTGGAACAATGAATGGATCAAAGGAGAAGATTACCCTACGTGGGCGAATAGTGACGTATACAAGAAGACTATATCCGGGGGATATTTATTCGACGGAGAAACGCCTAGAGAGGCATACCAAAGAGTCGCTAAAACAGTTGCTCGTAGATTATATAAACCAGAAATGGCTGAAACGTTTTTTAATTATATCTGGAATGGTTGGCTTTGTCTTGCTTCTCCAGTACTTTCCAACACTGGTACAGATCGCGGTCTTCCTATCAGTTGCTTTGGTATCGACGTTGCTGACTCTATACAAGACATAGGAAGTAAGAACTTAGAGATGATGCTACTCGCTAAGCACGGCGGTGGAGTTGGTATCGGTATAAATCAAATTAGACCCGCTGGCGCCAGAATAACAGGTAATGGAACATCAGACGGAGTCGTACCTTTCTGCAAGATATATGACTCAACAATTCTTGCAACTAATCAAGGGAGTGTCCGTCGTGGAGCTGCCTCAGTTAATATCAACATTGAACATGATGACTTCGAGGAGTGGCTTGAAATCAGGGAACCTAAAGGAGATGTTAACAGACAATCGCTTAACTTACATCAGTGCGCAATTGTTGGTGACAAGTTTATGCGTAAGCTTGAACAAGGAGATAAGGAAGCAAGATCTAGATGGAGTAAATTACTTAGAAAGCGAAAAGCAACTGGAGAGCCGTATATTATGTTTAAAGGAAATGTTAACAAAGCAAATCCAAAAGCATATAAAGACAACGGACTGAAAGTACATATGACTAATATATGTTCAGAAATAACATTAACAACAGATGAGAATCATAGTTTCGTATGCTGCCTATCATCATTAAACTTAGCTAAATATGAAGAATGGAAAGACACTAACCTTATATACCACGCCACGTGGTTTCTTGATGGGGTTATGGAGGAATTTATTCAAAGAGCAAAAGGACTTAGAGGTTTTGAAAATGCCATTCGTTCTGCTCAAAAAGGAAGAGCACTCGGATTGGGTGTACTCGGATGGCACACGTATCTCCAAGAAAAGGGTTTACCTTTTGAAGGTTTACTTGCTCAGTTTGAGACTAGGAAAATATTTTCACAAATTAAAATCGAAAGTGAAAGAGCCTCGAGAGATCTTGCAGAAATTTATGGAGAGCCTTTATGGTGTATTGGTACCGGTATGCGTAATACTCATCTCCGCGCTATTGCTCCTACTGTTTCTAATAGCAAGCTTAGCGGTAATGTTTCACCGGGTATTGAGCCGTGGGCTGCAAATGTTTTTACAGAGCAAAGTGCGAAAGGGACTTTCATTAGGAAAAACCCGACTTTAGTAAAGCTATTAAGAAAACTAAAAATTAACAACAATGAAACATGGGATAAAATATTGGCTGACGGTGGTAGTGTTCAAAACATTAGTGAGCTTGATGGTATTACCTTGGGTCATGACATACCCGCCAAAGAAGTTTTTAAAACCTTTAAGGAGATCAATCAACTGGAGTTAGTTAATCAAGCTGGTCTTAGGCAAGAGTATGTAGATCAATCAGTTAGCTTAAATTTAGCATTCCCATCTGAAGCAACACCTAGATGGTTAAATAAAGTTCATTTTGATGCTTGGAAGCAAGGTGTTAAAACCTTGTACTACACTAGAACAGAATCTGTTTTACGTGGTGATATTGCTGCTCAAGCTATGAATGAAGATTGTTTAGCGTGTGATGGCTAAAGGCTAAAAGTTATGACTTTTTTATACATATAAAAACTAATGTGTATAAAAAATTCAATAATCTATACGTATTAGTTAGTTAGTTAGTTAGTTGTAAAAGGGGTGCTGGAGACGGTATCCCTTTTTATTTTTTTTCACAACTACCTTTAGCTCCTTTTTTAGTGCCAGGTACTCGTTTATGTGTTTTCCAACATTTAGCAGGAGATCCTATCTCATACCCGTTNTTACCTTTTACTCCTAGCCCTTGAGGACCTGTTCCTTTTGTTCTCATGTTTTATTTATTTAATGTTTTACTCCAGCGAGCTCTTACTCCTCTAGTATCCACATGTGTAAATGTATTGTATATACCAACACCCCCTAATTTAAACTTTTCGGTTTTCATTAAGTCATCCACCACAATTGCCATATCCCAAGGCTTTATAGTACTAGATTTAATATCAGCAGCTTTACCTTTTAAATGTTGAGAGTTTAAAGATCCACCGACATCTGCATTATGTTCTTTACAACGGTAGCCATTTGTTAAATCTAATCTACCCACAACATCTCTTAAAACTTGTAAGTTTTCTGCTAATTCAATTACGTTTTTTTTTACAAACTCAGGCATTTTACAACCACACTTGCATTCAAATTCGTCTAAACTAAAGTTGCTTGTTAACTTCATTATTCATCTTCTTTTACTTTAGACCACTTAGAAATAGTATATCCTATAGTCACAACTAGTAATATTACTTTTAACCAATCTTCTATAGGCGCTAAGCTAGTAACTCCTATAGTACTTCCATTAATAATGTACAACTTCAAATCGCTCATTTTTTTATTTGTTTTTAGATTTCCAATCTTTTTTCCAACTATTATTTTTTTTCCATTTAGATACTTTGCCCCAAGGGGTTTTCTTTTTATTAGCTGATGTTTCCACTAATCCAAGGTCCCATTGACTATAACCTAACAGTAAGGCTATTGATTGCCATAACTTAGTGTCATTGTCTGCTGCCACTCTAATATTATCAGCTTTTTTAATAGCTCTATCTAAAGGTAAATTTGTTAATGCAGATACAACTTGACCTCCAGCGTAAAAAGCAGGATTATCTAATCCGAACCCAGTCATTTTATCTCTAACATTACTGTAGCTAAAAGCTCTACCTGCACTCATTAATTTTCTAATTTTAGATGATAATGGTGGTGATAAATCTAATGATCTAATAGCTGCCTGAGTAAAATCAGGACGACCCTTCTTAGATTGCTTGTCAATTTCCATTACAATATTTTTACCAGTGGAAGCTATAGCTCCGTAAATACCAGCTCCTCTAAGTATAGAATCAAGCATAGAGTTTGCTATTCTAATTTCTTTGTCTTCTAAAGCATCATCATCATCATCAAAAGCAGCTGCAAATAATGCAGATTGTAACGCTGAGAATATAATGTTTTGTACAAAAGTATAATAAACTATTTTTGATATATTAGTTTTAACATCCCCACGACCATTCTTAAGATCTAAAAAGGCTTTCTTAGTTAATCTCATGTATTGCATAGGCGTGTTTGCAAAAGCTAATATAATACGTCCTAATGGACTTGCTTGTTGTTGGGATATTCTGTCTGGTCTTGAAGACTGTTGAGTTTCTTCAGCTACTTCTTGGAAATCTAAAAAAGCTTGATCTTCAGCAGCCTTAGTGTCCATACCTTCTGAAACATATTTATTTATTCTATTTCTAATAAAAGAAGCACCACCCATCGCAATAGCAAAACTATCTGCTATTTGTGTAGGTAAGAATCCCATTTTTAATATAGATGATAATACTGCTTTTGATTTATTAGTTGCAGACTCTGCCGCGCTTGCAATATCATCTGCATTCACATCATTTTTTAATCCAGAACGTCTTTGTTTTAAGAAATTAGAGTTAAAGAGCATTGAAAAATCTGCCCAAAATTGTTTTTGATTTGCAAAAGCCATTGCAGCTTTAACTGGATTGTTATCACCCCAATTAATAAAGTTTGCAATAGATAATGTTTGTAGTAAAGCTGATCTAGTGTTAAAGAACATAATTGTACCTACGGAATCATTTACCCANTTCATAAACTTATTCGTAAGCTTATTAGCTCCAGATGGNCTGTTTCTACCGGTTTTCATTCTGTATAGCATATCTTGTAATGCTTCAACATAATTATCTCCATAAGCAGCTCTAAGCTTATTTATATTCTCTTTAGAAAATATAATATCTGCTTTTTCTTGCCAAGCTTCTAAAAACTCTCCACGCTTAGTGGTATTAACCATGTTTATTATATCCGTAGTAACAGTTCCAGCTAACCAGTCATTGTTAGGTTCAGGATATCCATTAAAAGTTTGATTTAATTCCTCAGCAAAATCTTTTAAAGCTTTGTTGTTTTCAATTATTTCAATTAAATCTTTCTGATCAGTTTTAGATAAACCAGAAATATCGTAACCATTTTTAGCCCAGAGATAAACTCTTACGGCCGCTTCATTGGTAAAACCAGTTTCATTTATTTTGTTTAAACCATTAGGCACATTTTTAATACGCTTTTTAAGAGCTTTAACCATGTGAGTGGTTTGTTCTTTGTAAGTTTCGAAGTTTCTAATACCTTTTGCAAACGGATTAAATAAGTTTTCTTTAAACCAAGCAGCATTAACATCTCCTTCTTTACCTTTGCCTAATAGTCTTCCAACTAAACCAGCAAAATCATCTGCAGATGGCGGAATAAAAAACTTATATTTTCCTTTGTTTTTGCCTCTAACTTTACCTTTAGCCTCAGAGAATCTTTTAAAACTTTCTATTCCAGTGGCTCCTTCTATAATGTTATTAAAATCTTGATCGATTTTTTTAGAAAATTGTATAATAGATTTATCAAATACTACAATGTTTTCAATGTCTTTACCTGTTTTCATATCTGAATCAGTAAATCTTGAAGCTTTAATACCTTTCTTTTTAAGGCCAGCCTTTAACTTTTTCATATCAACTTTAGAGAACGCTTGTTCAAATCTATCATCAATTAATTCATACAGCCTAGAATCATCTACAGTCCAACCTTCTTTACTCGCTTCACTATTAGGTTCTATATTTAATTCTCTTATAACTTTAAAAACATCTGCTTCTGGCACAATATCGCTTTCTTTTAAAGTAAAGTTTTTTACATCTCCGTAATTACCTTTTGCGTATTCTTGTGCTTGTGCTTTATCATCTGAAAAATAAATAAAACCATTAATATCCTTAATAGAATTTACTTCACCGCCGTGATATACCGGCACTGTATTAGTATTAATTCTTGACTTAGTGCCTTTTATCGCTCCCTCTATAATGTTGTTGAAATCTTCATTTAATGACTTAGAATTTTGCATTATTGGTTGCTCGAACAATTCTTTAATACCTTCTATTGTCTCAATAGTATAAGGTGATTTTTTTAAAGTGCTGGCATTAATTTTTGGTTCAGAAATTAAACTCATATAAACAGTTCCTTTCTCTTGAACAGATCCTCTTTTAAATCGAACTGTTCCTTTGAAAGATGCATCTAATTCAGGTACACCCAGGTTGTGTATATCTTTTCCTAAATAATACAATCCTTTTCCTCCTATTTGTATATAATATACTCCTTTTTTATTATAATGATTTGCTACTCTTGATTTGTCTAATTCTTCTGTTAATTGTATAAAATCTTTATATGCTTTTGAATTTACAGCTTTTTCATAAGCTTTTTTACTTATAGAAGTTTTTAGAGGAATAGAATTAATACTTGTTCCTTCTTCTTTATTTATTATGTCTAATATTTTTTGCAAATTAGCAGCTCCTTTTTGAGCCTTAGCTACTAAATTTACTCCTCCTGGTATAGTAGTTGGATCTAATTCAATACCGCTTTTTCTTAATATGATTATACCATTTTCTATACCTAATGTTACTTGACCAAATCTAACATTAACATTCTTTTTAACCTCTAATAATATTTTTATTTTTTTACCATTTTTAAATTTCCAAGCAACCTCAATATCACCTCCTCCAGTACTATCATATCCCTTAGAACCTTGTCCTTTTATATCTTTTGTTATAATACTTAAATTAGGTATATTTCTAGCAGCAGACTTTAAATTTTTTAATATTAAAGACTCATATACAATTCCACCAAAAGCATTACCCGTAAGTCGACCTTTATCAATTAAATCATATATAAAATTCTTTATTCTAGCTGGAAATTTTAAAAACGCTGCGCTATCTGCATCAAGCCTAGCCGCTGCATAAATATTATAAGTTCCTTTTTTATCTCTTAAATCAGATCCTTGCAACGTAGAAAATTGTATAATATCAAAACCTGAATCTTCCCCTTTGTACCTATCAATCTTAGATTCTAAATCTCTTATCTGGGCATCGATAACTATTTTATTAGCTATATCTACAGCAGTTTCAGGAGCAATAGATTGTCTTGCTATTAATTTAGAAATATTTTCTTCGGTAGCATATTCAGCAATAAGTTCTTTAGCAACAGGTGTTATTATTTCTCTAGCTAATTGCTTTTGTCTTTCTAATATAGTTGTTTTTTTACCGTCTAAAAAGTATTGTAAAAACGTTTTTTTATCTATAGGTGCTATTTTAAATACAGGATTACCTTCAGCTGTTAATTCTCTACCAACTTTTTCTACTTTAAATAATTTACCATAACTCTTTTTTATGGTTTTTATAGGCAATGCTTTAGTAACAATATCAAAAACTTCTTTACTGTTTAAAAAATCTATATAGCTAGGAGGTATAACAGTAACACCTTTCGATTCACCAATAGCCCCCCATTTCTTTAAAATCTTTTTAAATAATGTTTTATCTATATAATTTTCTAACCAAGATACAAGATAAGTTTCCCTGCCTTTTTTAACTGAAATCATTTCAGATAATGTACCTTTAGCAGCACGCGTTTTAAGCTCTTTGTCTAGCTCTAATTCTATTTCTGATATAAGTTTATCATCAACAATATCAAGCTCATTAAACGTAGCCTGACCACGCTCTACAGAGCCACTACGGTCAATTGTTTGTTCATCTTTTGTGTTAGTTATGTTTTTAGCAGAATCTACATCAGCTTTTATACCTCCATCTTCCTGAGATTCTATACCTAATCTTTTAGCTAAGTTGTTTGCTCTTAAATATCCTCTGTTTATAATAAACTTTTCTAATTCCTGTGAACCATTATATTCATTTAAAGCCATTGTTTCAAGATCTACTCGCATTGAATCTTTAAATTCCTGTCTTGACACGTTTCTTTTTGCATCATCTGCAATAGGATCGTATAATGCTTTAGTCCTGTTTGTTATAATTTTGTCTACTAAAGTTTTAATACCTGCTAATACCTTCTGTTCTAACCTAGCTTGCTTAGGTCCTTTAATAGGTTCTTTACCATACTTCTTAGCTAAGGCTTCATTCTCTGCTGCTATTTCTTTTATGCTAGCTATGTCTGTTTTAAGTTCTGTGCTTTGCTCAGGTGTTAATGTTTTAGATGCTTGAATATTTTCAACTCCTTTAGCCATTGATACTTTAGCTCCTTTCTTAACCTCTGCTTCTTTAATAGCTGAAATAGCTTTATCACTTACTGACCCCGATTCTTTAACACTAGTGTTGTATTCTTTTAAGAAGTTGTATACATCTTTTCCGTTATCAAAAGAAATGTTATCAAACCCTTGACCTTTAAATAACCTAACTATAATATCTCCTAATTTTTCAAAAAGGTTTTTATCGTATGTTATTTCGTTTTTTAATATCCCATCAGAAAAGTAATTTATATACTCAGTATTCCAGTCTTTAGGATCCACGTTTGCCTTAAGGGCTTTTTCAACGTAACTTATTTGCGATTTTGTCATAGACTTTTTAAAATCCTGAACAAATTGACCTTGAGTTTTAGCTCCTCCTACTAAAGCATTCAATACAGGGTGTAATAGCTCATGTGTACCAACAGATACAGCTCCTACTTCCTTAGCTCTTTGTTTATCTATAAGTATAACCCCTTTACCAAGAAATGCTCCGTCCGTGTTCTTTGAAATCTTTGCTGCTTTTTCTAAAGATACTCCCATAACTTCAGAAATTTTTGATACGTAATTTTCTGTAGTATCAAATACTTGAGGGCCTTCCTTGAAGTCAAGCTTTCCAGCTGCTTCTGTTGCCGCGTTTGTAAACTTATTAAAACTTTTTTCAAACTTATTATCAACAGCTTCCGATACAGCTTGTTGCCTTTGTTCTATTGTTACATCAACATCAGAGTTAGCATACTTTTCTGAAATAGTGTTAAGTTCTGCTTTTATTTGATCTAATCTAGTCTTGTTTCCTTCTGGGTTTCCTTTTAAACTATTTTGTTCTTTTGTTAATTTTATGGCGCTAGCTCTATCGTTTATGTCATTTACTCTGCTATCTACTTTTTGATCCGCAGCAATATCTTGTCTTCTATTATTTACTAATTGTTGAACAGCAGGGGAATTTTCTATTTTAATATCAGCAGAAACATAGGCTTCATCACTCATTATTTTAAGAGCTTCTGAAAACTTTTTACCGTTTAATTTTTGTCCATTTAATATATATTTAGGAGTTCCTTGTGTTGCTGCTTGAGCTAAACTTATTCCTGTAAATGTTTTATCAGCAAATCCTTCAATAAGAATTTCTTCTAAGTTAAACTCTTGTCCCGCAGCTGCCTGCCCAGCAACTTCACTAAGCATTCCTCCTGTTGTTTCTAACGCAGCAACTGATGCTACTTTAGCAGCTCCAGCTAATGCACTTCTACTTCCAGCGGCTACTGTTGTTCTAGCAGCAGTACCTACACCTCCAGATATTGCACCAACAACGCCATCAATAGCACCAATAGATACACCTCTTGCTAAAGCATTACTTTTTATTTGATTAAACTTTTCGGTATCATTTTGTAATTTTCTAACATAATCAAATCTTTCTTTGTCTGATAAATTACCCCAATCTAAACCGTCTTTAACAGCCTCTTCTTGTATTAAAGCAGCTGTAGTCATACCTGTTTCCATAGCTCCAGATAATCCTCCGAAAAATCCACCAATAGCTCCGCTTATTGCCCCACCAGCTGCTCCGAACAAAGCTCCCGGTCCTGACCAAGCAGTTAAAGCCGCTCCTGTTCCACCACCAGCTAAAGCTGCTGCTCCTGATGATGCTGCCGCTGTACCAGCTACTTCCTCACTATCTACTAAAGCTCTTCCCATTTGACTTAAAGACATAACTGTATATTGCAACATAGCTGTAGGATTATCCCACCATGCTCCAAAAAAAGCGTTTACTCCATTGTAACCTTCTTTTTTTAGTTCAGCCATTTTTTCAGAAACACCGATCATTTCGTCTGTTTGCCCCTTTTCTTCTATACTTCTTGTTTTTTCTAGAAAAGCATACAACTCTTCGTCTGTAGAATCTTTTCCTTTGTAAACATCAAAAGCTTCGTTAACAGATCCACCAGCTTCTGTACCAGCATCCCATGCTCTATATATATCCCCTACAAAATCAGTAAATTCATTTTTACCAAATGTTCTTTCAATTGCAGTATCTTTTTCTTGAGTGTTTTTAAAGTCGCTAGCGTCTCGAGAACCCGAAGAACCACTTACCGATTGTGATCCCGTATTGTTTTCTGACTCCACAGCTGGATCCGCACTTGCAGAGTCGTTTGTCTTTACTGGTAAAACGTTTGTTTTCCAATCATTAAATTCACTATCTGTATAACCGTTATCTTTTAAATAGCCATACACATTAGTTTGAACTTCTTCATTGCTATACACATTAGTTTTCCATGCGTCA
>JGI858J16261_1000112_pt1 | contig 9977 bp, 9 predicted proteins | sample TiedelARG03_113m_FD_16261 | JGI IMG/M metagenome (IMG submission 16261) | reverse complement strand
GTGATGGTATTTAAAGGCTTAGTGATACAGAGCTTGTATGGTCTTAGCGATGATCAACTTGAATTTCAGATTGAAGACCGTCGTAGTTTTCAGCGGTTTCTGGGATTAAATAATCATCAACGCTCACCCGATGCAAAAACCTTTTGGGCTTTTCGAAATCGGCTATCGGAATTAAAGCTGCTTGATGAATTATTTGCGATATTTGCCGTGCAGCTGAACCAGGCAGGTTACCTTGCCCGCAAAGGGCAGATTATTGATGCCTCTTTAGTTCAGGTGCCTATCCAGCGTAACAGCCGGGATGAGAATAAGCAGATCAAAGAAGATGACATTCCTGAAGGCTGGGATAATAACAAGTGTAAACAAAAGGATACAGATGCTTGCTGGACACAGAAGAATGGCAAGCATCACTATGGTTACAAGAATCATGTTGCCATTGATAATGGCCATAAATTGATTCGCCACTATGACGTAACCGCGGCCAATGTCCATGACTCGAATGTCTTCGATGATTTATTAGATGAGAATAATAGTAATAAAGATGTTTGGGCAGATAGCGCGTACCGTTCAGTAGAGCAAGAAGCCAGTCTTAAAGAAAAGGGTTATCGTAGCAAGGTTCAACGAAAAGGTTGCAAGAATAAGAAACTCACGAATTGGGAAAGACAGGGAAATCATACCCGTGCAAAAACACGATGCCGTGTTGAACACGTTTTTGGCGCACAGACTAACCTGCGAAACAAAGCCATCCGTTCTATTGGCCGTGTTCGTGCAAGAACTGAAATCGGTATGATGAACCTGGTCTATAACATGAGGCGGTTCTGTTATCTTGAGAGGAGCAGTGTGTCTTGAGAACGGATATTTGAAAGGTAAGTTAAAAAATATGCAAAATACGGCAATTACTGAGGCTAAAGTAACCACAGTTTTTGATAGTAACTTCAGGATGAAAATTATTCTGGGAAATCGACATAACGGGCATTAAATAGAGGTGCCCTTAAGTTTTAAGTTTCAGGTTTCAAGATAGTGTCAAAATCGGAAGAGCTGGATTGCGGTATTCAGCGGAATGACACCTTTCCACGGTGACAGTTTGGTGTGGTGATTGGTGCATTGTAGGCGCTCCGCAGCTGTGCGATGTGTGATGCCAGGAATAGAGGGAAGACTCCGATTTCCTTAATATTAAACCACTCCGACCCCTTTTATTCGATCCTTATATACAATAAAGCATAAGAATTACAATATATTAGACAACAGTGATGGTTGGCCTGTTTTTAATTACCGTGTTGCCAGTGCGGGATATATTCTGATAGGATTTCCAGTTCATTAAAAATAAAAATATTTTTTCTATAGGAGATAAAGATGGAGATAGATATGGAGATGCAGAAGGAAAAGAGTTTGCTAGGTAAAATTTGTACTAACTGTACGCTAGCAGTATTTGGTGTGATTTCATTAATTATACTGGCAACACTAATCTGGGTTTCAGTGCTGTAATCGTAGTTCTGCCTGAAGATATTGACCCCTTCAGGTCCTGCAAAGGAAAGGGGTTAGAGTCCCTTCGTGTCATGTACCTGTACAGACGTTTAAAAAAAATAGCTTACATGGAATAAAAATGAACTTTTTTACTTTATATAATTCAGCAATACCATACTCGTAGTTTAAACGGTACTCTGCCCATTAAGATCGCTTTAAGGGATATAAGTGCTTGCATCACTTGCCAGGGAAGAAATGCCTATGTTTAAAGTTTAAAGATAAGGCAAAAATAGAAAGAGCTGAATTCCGGCATTCACCGCAATGACGCCTTTCCATAGTGACACTTTGGTATGGTAATTCGAACAATTTTTTTCAGGACAAAGACTGGCTGGGATACGAGACTTCCAGAACAATGCATTCTTCATCGGCCCTGAAAGGCCCATGAAGTTCACCAGGCGGGCGGCTTGCATAGTCACCAACTTCCAGCCATTTGTCGAATGCTTGATCATATAGGCGGCCTTTTATAATCAGGATCTCTTCCGGGTAATCATGACTTTTCACACCAAAAGCAGCTGTGTCAGCACCCGGCTTGAATCGGGTCAATCGCGTATAGTCGCCACTGATGTTATCCATCGCCAGGGTCAATTGTTCAATCAACCCTTCCGTTCCGTCTAAAACTTCCCACTTATGGTTATTACGCCTATCCAGCGCGTTCCAGTATGTGATCGTTGACTTTGCCATGTTGAAAGTCTCCTGCTTAGTTATCTGGCCTGCTAAAGGGTCGATGATAAGTTAGTGTCATCATTCATTTATCACCGACGCCTCTTTCTCAGACAAGACTAGATTTTATTCATAATAAACTCAACCGGAACCGACCTGGAAACGACTTCGTAAACAGGTGAGTGCATGGCCAGTTTGGTCAGGGTTTCAACGTCTGCGTCACTTTTAACCTGCATGTAGACACGAATGCGTTCGTAGCCCCTGTTGACCTCCTCTGAAAGGCCAAAGTAACCGCGGACATCCATGTCGCCTTCTGCGAAGACAATCACTTCGTCGAGCTGAATGCCCTGCACGGATGCATGATAAACCAGGGTTGTGTTCAGGCAACTGGTTAAAGAATGAAGCAAATACTCCACGGCGTTGGGTGCAGTATTTTGGCCAGCCAGAAATGTCGGCTGGTCGGCATCCACGGTCAATGCTTGCTTGCGCTCGGTATTTTCCTCGTCGCCGGCGAAGAAGCCCTGGATATCGGTGCGGCTGCGGCTGCCGTTGATCCACTGGTTGTTCGCGCGGAAGCTGAATTTCCCGTACGCCTCGTTCTCGGCTACCTTTGTTACCAGGCTGACTACCTGATCCGTATCTATGCCGTTAACCAGTGGGCTGATTTTTTCTGCTGTTGCTGTGCTCATTGTCTTTCTCCTGTTTCAGTTGATGGTGTAGTTTTATCGATAAGCTGTATCGACGGTTACATCATAGTCAGGAGAAAGCCTTGTCTGATACTGCGCAAATTGTAGCGTTTAACTACGGAATGTGTAGTAAATTTCATGACCCGGGTTTCATTTATCTATCAAAGGTAGCCACCAGTCGTCCTGAACATAATTCTCGTTGTCTGAGACCAGCTGCCCCAGTTTGGGGGCGATGATTCTGACCCCTCGTTTTTGTGCTTCACGCGTAACACGCTCAATCGGTTCGTACCAGCTGTGTAACGACAGATCAAACATTCCCCAATGTACCGGCACCATGGCTTTGCCCTGCAGGTCGATGTGCGCCTGCACCCCTTCTTCTGGCAGCTGGTGGACGAATTTCCAGTCCAGGCTGTAGGCGCCATTTTCAAGGAAGGTCAGATCAAAGGGGCCGAGGCGGTCACCAATTTCCCGGTAATGTGGTGAGTAGCCTGAGTCGCCGCTATAGAAAACATTCTGCTGTTTGCCCTGGATTGCCCATGATGCCCATAGCGTGGTGTTGCGATTTAATAAACCGCGTCCTGAAAAATGCTGTGATGGTGTGCAGGTGAATCTTATTCCGTCAACCGTCGTTTCATCCCACCAGTCGAGTTCGGTGATCTTCTGGCGATCGATGCCCCAGTATTCCAGGTGCGCAGCAACACCGAGTGGAACGATGTATTGCAGATCGCGGGATTTCAGTTGTTTAATGGTCTTGTGATCGAGGTGATCGTAGTGGTCATGGGATATCAACACAATGTCGACATTTTGAATGTCGTTGATATCGAACACCGGCGGTTGAAAACGCCTGGCGATCCCGGGTATCGGAGAGGCATAGGTTGAGAAAACCGGATCGATAAGAATTCGTTTGCCATCGAGTTCCACTAATAGCGTCGAATGGCCAAACCAGATAAAGCGGATGTCCCGGCTTTTTGTATCAAGTTCAGACAGGGCAGGTGGTGCTTCGGGTAGTTTTTCCTTCGGCCTGCGTTCCTTGCCATTGAACAGGTACTCATAAAGAATTGTGGTCCAGGATCGACCTGTTGCTAATGACGTCTTCGCCTGATTCTGGAATTTTCCATCCTCGCTATTGTACTGTGCCGAAGTCGTGACGTTATTTGCACGATCGCCTGTCGTGCTGGCACCCATCGAAGTGCATGCCACGAGGTATCCCGTGGCGATAAGTAGCAGTACAAACCCGGTAATCTTTTTCACAATAAGCACTCGTATGAATAATATATTTGTCTATTTACTAAAATTGGCAAGTATCGTGTACCCTGCGTGAGAGCGGGGTGAAAGCCAGCAGCATCCAAACCTGGTAAGTGTACCGGTCAGAAGTCATATATGCAGAATATGACCATGAATTCTGTGTTTATTCTGAAGAACGATAACGCAAGCCTCCTGTCCTATTCAGGACCATCCCTAACACCTAAAGTAGAACCAATATGTCAGCTAGACCAATTTTCATATACTCACGCTTGATATTGAGTCTGTTGCTAATGCTGCCATATTCTTTGCCGGCATCCACATCGGCATCCAGGCAGTCTGACGAAATAGCTAACGGAGACCAGCTTGTTTCGATTCATTTCGATACCTCGTTGAATGCAGCAGAACGCAAGATCACGCAGCAGTGGCTGAAAGAGGTCACAGATGCATTACTGACGGTATATGGGCAGTTTCCTCAGGACAACTTCGACATAACTATCAAGCGAAGCTCGAGCCGGACCAGCCCGGTACCCTGGGGGCAGGTAGATCGAGGCAAACCAGCTAATGTTCTTCTTGTCATCAATCCTGACCTTGGCTACGACGAACTCATTAGTGACTGGACCGCATTTCATGAATTGAGTCATCTGCTGTTACCTTACCGCGGGTATGGCAATATCTGGCTGTCTGAAGGGCTGGCGACTTACTACCAGAACATCATTCAGGTACGCAGTGATCTGTTGGATGATAAGGAAATGTGGCAAAAGATTATGGCCGGGTTCACACGTGGTAGTAATGATCAACGTTGGCGGCATCTCAACCTGACAGATGTCAGTGATAACCTTCGCGAAACCCGGCAATTTATGCGTGTCCACTGGAGTGGTGTCCTGTTCTGGCTCACGGCCGATGTCGCATTGAGAAAAGAGGGTATAAACTCACTGGATAGTGCTTTAAAAAAACTGCAAGACTGTTGTGCAGAGCAGTNGATGTCTGCAGAGGCAATCGTGCGTAAACTTGATCAACTGACTGGTGAGAATATCTTTGTACCGCTATTCAACGAGTACAGAAATAGTTATTCGATCCCTGCATACGAAACGCTACTTGCTGACCTTGGTGTAAAGCAAAAAAAATGGGCAGATGGTATTACTTTTAACAAAAATGCCCCCCTTGCGCATATTCGGCAACAGATATCCCGGTGATGATTAATGGTGAATGAAAGCTGGTAAGGGAGGCAGCACTCTATTGCAACATCTCAGCGCAACTTTAATGATTACTCCACCAGTGATTCGAATACAGACCGGGTTCCTGCATACTCAGGAATGACAAAAACAACATGTAGTAAAAAGTCAGTGCAGATGAAATCTATACCCGTAGTTACTGGCCGCAGATAAATAAACATGAAACCTGGTTAAGCAGTGACAAGGTAAGCAGCAATGAATCGGGCAACAAGTATGCCTGCCATCAGCCATAAGACGGCTCGCAAAATCTTCAGATAACGATCCTCGTTGATATAAGTACGCAGTCGCGTACCTAAATACAACGCTGCCAGCGCGGCAGGTACCAGCCACAGGGAAGCAGGCAGAATTAATTCAATATCCTTAATATTTTGCTGTGATAAAAGCAGGCTCTGGGTGAGCTTTCCAGTAAAAAAGTTGATATTGAACAGTAAAATCATGGAGGCAGTTGCAAGACGTAGCTCTAAAAAAAGGATGATCAATACCGGCACCATCACGTTAACGGCACCGGCCATTAAACCCGCAGTCAGTCCGAAAATAACATAGGCCAGGTTAGTGTGGTTTCGTACCCAACTGAAGTCTAACTTCTCTAGCTTATGCTGGTTTAGATAGAGCAGGATTGCCGCCGCAAGCACAAGGAAAAAAGGGCGGGGGTCAAGCCAGACCAGGAGCAGGGTACCTACGACTGTACCTGTTATAACAAAGGGCAGTATTCGCAGATGTTTGCGGATGTCTCTGAATTGTTCCTTGCTACCACGGGCTATCATAGCCAGGTTCACGGATATGGTCGGCAGCAAGGTGATACACACTGCTGTAAGCACATCGGTATACAGCGCCAGCAGAGGGGTGGCAATCATGGGAAAACCGATGCCGAAGGTGCCGTGAACCAGCGCAGCTAATATGATGGCGGGCAGGGCCATCAAGATCAGTTGCTGCGTAAAGGGTTCTAAACCGGTCACGTAATTATTGAAATATAGCTATACAGGCATGTGGGGTCGTTAGCCACTCCGCCGCAAAGCGGTGAATGATTCAACATTGCAGGAGTCGTACTTCTGCAGGAGAGTATGATAGCGGTCGGCCCATCTGTCTAAATATACATGATGAGTGAATAAGATGCCTGTACACGCATTGGGGGCTATTTAAAGTGGGTCAATAACTTTAAGCGATTATTATGCACATACACCTGATGCTTAAGAGACAAAAATTATTGGGCAGTAAAACGCTGCCGTGGAAGTGTTCAGGAGAGTTGAGGATGGGCCGGCTTTGTGTGGTAGTGGATAATGATTTAAAGGGGCAGTGACAACAAAGCGTAAACTATGCTCGCCTTGATCATCTGCCTCTTTCAGGTTCTCTTTGCAACCTGTAATTAAGCGATATAATTTGCCAGGGTAATAATACCGAGGAAAATACCGAATAAACTGCTCATCAGAATCATCATGGTTCGTTTCATCGCTGCGTCTGCTGAATCCATCTTAACACCTGTAAAAAGTAGTTGAGTTATATGGCCTTTAATTGGCCACCGAATGTTAAATACAGTCTAAACAGCCGGTGTGTGATTGAATAATCAATTTGTTGATGAACAAATAAACAAAATTTTCCGTCATAAAATGGAGGGTTAATAATAAAGCAATCCGGTTACCTGTGATCGTAGGCTTACTGGATTGCGGATTGCGTAGATATGAGGGGTGAATAGAGACACCCGAGGCAGACACACTGAAGCAGAAGCATTAAACTTAGATATCACAATAATAAACCACAATGTAANTACACAAGCCATGACGAACTATTCCAGAAAAAATAAAGTCCCAGATAAAGTTAAAGATGATGCGATGAAAATTGCGCGTGGTACTCAAAGGCCGGGGCAAACCAAAGAGCAGACTAAGTTGATTGCCCAGGGTATACAAAAGGGTATCGCTCAATATAAAAAGCAGCAAGGTGAAAAGGCACGCGAGCTGGATAGGAAACATAAAAAAGCTGCGGCCAGTAAGCATGTACATAAATTACCGACAGACAATAAACCTGAGCCTGTAGCAGATAAAAGTAATATTCTGCCGTGGGTGCTATTGATTTTGTCGTGGACTGGTTTCGTAGCTTATGTTGTGTTGATGAAATGATTATGTGATCGAGAAAAGAGAAGGGAAAGCATTTTATATATTTCTTGTTACGTTTTACGGAAAGGCCTGGGCTTAATAATTAAACAGTAATGAGGAAGTGCTCCTGGGTGTCGGTATACCCTCAATAATAGGGTAGTGAAAACGTTCCTGTGAATTTCGATATATCACAATGACGAGTTTATAGGTCAGTAGACTTGAATACCCTTTTATTCTAGCCACCGTCTTTTTTCCTGCATTTCTCATGCTCATACAAAACTGGAACATCATACAGGGGTATATCGCGGACTATCATCGTCTTCCGTGTCGTAAGTTGATGAGTAAAGATGCAATAATGGTTCGCAGGCGCTGATTAATTCAATAGCACTGTTCCGGGTGAGGTTAAATGAGTAACGATCCAAATATTGTAGTTTATTTTGCACATCTCAATATTGAGCGGTCGATGATCAATCGCGCCCTTGGCGATGCCGTACGAGATCTGCCACAGGTCAACTTTCGTGATCTGCATGAGCTTTATCCCAATTTTTTTATTGATACGGCAGCAGAGCAGATAGTGTTGCGCCAGGCCGATTTGGTCGTGTTTCAACACCCCATTTACTGGTATGCAGCACCAGCAATTTTCAAGCACTTCCAGGATACCGTGTTGTTAAATGGTTTTGCCTATGGGCCGGGAGGAAATGCGCTGCATGGCAAAGATTTCCTGTTAGTGGCGAGTACCGGTGCGCCGCTTGAGGAGTATCAACCCAGTGGTATGCATCATTACTCTTTCGATCAACTGATTCGGCCAATTGAGCAAACGGTACGTTTTTGCGGTATGAATTACCTCCCGCCACTGGTGCTGCACGGCGGAAACAGTTTGTCACAGGATGATATAAATGCACATGCTGCACAGTATCAACGCCTGCTCGCAGAATATAAGCCAACCGACGATAGCTAGGAGTTTGTGTGGAAGAGCACAGTTTATTATTCAATATCTTTATTTACCTGCTGGCATCAGTCATTGCAGTGCCTATTTCAAAACGTCTTGGTTTTGGATCGGTGCTGGGTTATCTATTGGCGGGTGTGGTGATCGGGCCGTGGGTGCTTGGGTTCATTCAGGATCCCGAGGATATTTTACATATCAGTGAATTCGGTGTCGTGCTGTTGCTGTTTGCAATCGGCCTGGAACTTAACCCGGCGCGGTTATTGGAAATGCGCAAACCGATTCTTGGGCTGGGCGGGGGGCAGGTAGTTATTACTACTTTGGTCCTTACTGGTATTGGTTTGTTTTATGGATTAGACAGTTCAGTTGCCGTAGTTGCCGCAATGGGCCTGTCACTTTCGTCAACAGCCATGGCTCTGCAAATGCTAACGGAGAAAAACCTGTTATCCACACCTGCCGGTCACAGTGGTTTTTCAGTATTACTGTTTCAGGATATCGCAGTTATCCCGATGCTGGCAGTGATTCCATTGCTCGGTACTAGCATGACTGGCGATGCGACAGGTGGCTTTGACTGGGTGGTCCTGCTGCAGGCGATAGGTGTCATCCTGCTGATTGTGGTGGGTGGCTACTATGTATTACGACCCGTGCTGCGCATTATTGCGGCTACCGGCCTGAGGGAAGTATTTACCGCATTTACCTTACTGCTGGTAATCGGCACTTCACTGCTGATGGATATGGTTGGACTATCGATGGCCCTTGGTGCATTTCTTGCCGGTGTACTACTCGCCGAATCGGAATACCGCCACGCACTGGAAACGGACATTGAGCCCTTTAAGGGATTGCTGCTGGGATTATTTTTTGTTGCAGTGGGTATGTCGATTGACTTTGGTATCTTGCTGCGAGATCCGCTGCTGATTATCGGGCTTGCGTTGGGGCTTGTAGCGACGAAGATGTTTATCTTGTTCACCATCGGAAAGATTTATGGTATGCCGACGAGTCAATTACCTCTTTTTACCCTGGTTTTATCGCAGGGCGGTGAATTTGCCTTTGTACTCTTCGGCGTAGCGAAAACCACTGGAATCTTTCACGCTGAAATTTATGACATATTGATAGTGACCGTTGCACTGTCGATGATAACCACGCCACTGCTGATGGTGCTGCATGACAAGTTGCTACTGCCGCGCCTTGATCGCACACCTGCCGCGCCGATGGATGAAATGGAGGATGAAGGCCACCCGGTTATAATCGCGGGCTTCGGGCGTTTTGGTCAGATTGTTGGTCGCTTGCTGCATGCCAATGGCATTGATGCCACTGTGCTTGAGCATGATCCGAATCATATTGAAACGCTGCGGCAATTTGGTTTTAAGGTTTTCTATGGTGATGCCTCCCGCCTTGACCTGCTGCGTGCAGCCGGTGCTGAGCGTGCAAAAGTGCTGGTAGTAGCAATAGATGACAGGGAAGGTGCATTGCGACTGGTCGAATCAGTACGTGAAAACTTTCCAAACCTGCAAATTATCGCGCGCGCGTGGGACGTCGGACACGTTTTCCAGTTGCTCGAAAAAGGTGTGCATGCCTATGAACGCGAAAGCTTTGAAGGAGGCTT
>JGI858J16261_1000111_pt1 | contig 9989 bp, 1 predicted proteins | sample TiedelARG03_113m_FD_16261 | JGI IMG/M metagenome (IMG submission 16261) | reverse complement strand
CCCCTGACCTGAAGTCTCATAATGAACTACTCCGAAGGGTCCTACAACGTGCACGAGATAATAATGTAGTCTTTAACAAGGAGAAACTGTATTTGTGTCAGCAACAGGTGGAATATGTTGGACATGTACTCTCTAGTGAAGGTGTTAAAGTGAGCCCAGACAAGGTGGCTGCAGTTTTAAACATGTCACAACCAGAATCTGTTTCAAACATTCAAACCCTACTCGGAATGGTTACGTACACATGCAAATTCATAAAGAATCTTAGCTCGTTAACCGAGCCATTGCGCCAGCTTATGATTGAAGGTGGTAAGCCAGGGTTCACATGGCATTGGGACCCATACCACCAGAAGGCATTTGAAGATGTCAAAACAGCGATGACGACGACTCCTGTCCTTGGATACTACACACTAGGTAAACCCATTACTATGAGCGTGGACGCCAGCCAGTCTGGCTTAGGGGCCGTGCTATTCCAAGATGGAAAACCCATCCATTACGCTTCGAAGGCACTATCACCGAGTGAATATAATTATGCGCAAATTGAAAAAGAACTTTTGGCAATTGTTTGGGGTTACAATAAGTTTCACACTTACCTCTACGGGAGATCAGATGTCACTGTCGAAACGGACCATAAGCCGTTAGTAGCCTTGAAGGACAAACCTTTGTTCCAGATGCCACCACGGCTCCAGAAGATGTTTATGAAAATAAGGCACAACAATTTTAAACTCATTCACAAGCCAGGAAAGGACATTCCTGTTCCAGATTGCATGTCACGTCTGTATGGGAAAGAAGAATTAAAGACAGAAGATGTGCCAGCCTTGCAAGCATTTATGGCCAAATGCTTGTCAACAGTATATCAGGAAGACTGTGATGGTGATGAGTTCGAGCACATTTTCACGATAGCCACTGAAGATATACGGTCCACCTACAGTTTTAGCAGCAAGAGACTGCTGGAAGTGAGGGAAGAGACAAAATATGACACAACACTGCAAAGGCTTATATCGCTACTTGGAGCACCAAAGTTGCCAGACAACAGGTCCAGTTTAAGCCCAGAAATCAGGCCTTATTTCGCTTTCCTAGATGAATTATCAGTGGTTGATGGTATTGTTTTCAAGGGAGATAGGGTTGTTATTCCGGACTCGATGCGCAGAGAACTGCTAGGCATCCTTCACGAATCTCACTTAGGGATGGTCAAATGTAAGCAACTAGCTAGAGACGTTCTTTATTGGCCAGGCTTAAACAAGCAAATAGAGGATATGGTCTCAAGATGTGCTGCCTGCCAGCATAACAGAACAACCCAACAGAAAGAACCGCTTTCCCCAACAGAAATTCCACAAAGACCATGGCAGATTGTGGCTACAGATCTTTTCGACTGGGATGACAGCAAGTATCTCATAATGGTAGATTATTTCTCTGAATGGTTCGAGATAGAACAGTTAAGGGTTGACAGCACTGCAAGCACAGTGATTGGAAAAACTAGCAAATGGTTTGCTACCCATGGAATTCCTGAGAAGGTAATCTCGGATAACGGACCACCCTTCCAAAGCTACAGTTATAAGGATTTTGCAGAGAAATACGGATTCTTCCATCAAACTATCTCGCCATACCACAGTCAGTCAAATGGCCTAGTGGAGAAATTTGTAGGTGTTGCAAAAGGAATTCTTACAAAATGTAAGGAGATGAAACAAGATCCTTATCTTGCCCTATTGAACCACCGAAATACACCTCGTGATGGAGTTGGCTCACCTGCTCAACGGCTCTTTGGACGAAGGACATGCACACGCCTTCCCACAGCGGACACGTTACTGAAACCAAATTTGAAAGACAGTCATGATGTAACTGACAGGTTGATGAAAGATAGGTTGAAAGCAAAATCATATTATGACCGGGGAGCAAAGCCACTCCCAGATTTATATGCAGGAGATACTGTTAGGGTGAGATCGCAGCAAGGTACTTGGGAACCAGCTCAACTGATGGGTGAACACCCATATAGAAGCCACTCAGTCATGATGCCAAATGGCAGAATACGGCGAAGAAACCGTAGAGACATTCGCAAAACACGAGAAGATGGTAGCATATTTCAGAGACAATGCACCCTAGATGATGTAGATGTAGATTTAGAGACTGTACCAAGAAGGGAAAATGCTCAAATACCAGTTAATGTACCTACACCAGCTGCGCAATCTTCCCCAACTAACCCACATGTCTCCATTAATACTCCTAAGACACCTGCCAAACCACCAGACTTATCTAGACATGGCAGGATCAGAAAGCCCAATCCCAAATATGATCCCCAGGTATATGATTTGGGAAAATGAGTTGAAATCTCATAAGGTGAATAACCATTGCATACTGTTCACATTGTATTTTGATGCATCTAATGTTTGTATTTTTGTATGATCTGATATATAATGTTATTATTTTCATGTTCTTGCCTTAATGTTGCCAACTGTCAACATGTTTGATTATAGACTTTGAATTTACCATGATAGTATATGATTTTTGTACTTTACCATGATGTATGCTTGTATTACTCGTCATGTCATATTGTTAATCATATTCCTAGAGACTAAGACTTTATTTTGTTATAAAAGGGAGATGTTATGTACCCTTGAACTAAATAAGCAGCAGCTTAACTAGTGTATAACGCACAACAGTGAATAAATGAGTTGACCTTCAGTTGTCTACAGTTAGAACACGTGCTGTTCAGTTGTCCATTCTTTAGGGACTTCCCAGGTACTGGCTACCTGGATAAGAGGGCTAAAACATGGTGTCAGTGTGGGATATGGCTCAGGGAACCGTAAGGCACTGATTTATGTCACTGACAGTGGATTTTTGTTGTATTCTGAGGCCCTTTTGTGAACATTCACCCACTCGGAAATCCAATATGGCGGATGCGGCTTTCAAGCCCCCATCCTTTGTTGCTAATGATGTTAATGCCTGCCTGGCATGGAGAGATTTTAAGGAGGATATGAAAAACTATTTGGTTGCAGCAGGACTGAAGGAAGCTAGTGGTGAAAGGAAGGTTGCCATACTGCTTTATGGCCTTGGCTCCAGATATAGGAGAGTCTTTGATAACTTTATATTTGCTGAAAATGAGAAAAAAGATAGTTATGATGATGTGACCAAAAAGTTTGACACACATTTTGAGCCCAAACAAGTGATAAAGTTGTACATGAGGAAGTTTGACTCTTGTGTCCAGAAGTCCGGTGAGACTGTAAGTGAATATGTGAGTAATCTGAGGGACATAGCAAAATACTGTAATTTTGGTGACACCCTGGAGGCCCAACTTTGTAAACAAATTTCATCAGGTGTACGTTCACCAAGTTTGCGTGACAAATTATGGAGTGAAGACCTGACCTTGGCACAGATAATAGCCAAATGCCACTTATTTGAACAGAGACAAGACTCTCTGCATGCGATTGAGGGTAAATCAAATGATGTACACTATGCCAATACTGGCAGAGGGCGTAATAACTATTACAGAGGATATCGTGGCAGATCATCACGTGGCAGAGGTCGTGGTAGCGGCTCGCCTGCACAAGGACAAACTCGGGGAACTCCACCTCCGCGCAATGACCGTGGCCGAGGCAGACCACGTGGTCGTGGTTATTCCGTACAAAATGGTCCAAAATGTTTGAACTGTGGTTACAGCCACAGGCAAGGACAGCAGTGCCCAGCTTATGGGAAACAGTGTCGGTTCTGCAAGATAATGAACCACTTTGAAAGTGTTTGTCAAAGAAAGAAAAGGGTCCATATGACTGAATCACATGATGTTGACAATGAAAACAACTATGTTTATCAAGCCCATTCTGGTAGTGAAAATACAAATGCAGACTTATTTGTGTACATGGGTTCTGTTACTGCTAGTGCATGCAATACAAGTGCACCAAATGAGAAACTTATGTCTAATGTGAATGAGAAACTTGTATCTAATGTGAATGAGAAACATGTGTCTACAATTTCAAAGTTAAATCACATAAAGTGGATAGTGAATCTTGAACTGTGTAACCCTATGAATGACAAGCAGTCCTTACCATTTAAAATTGATACTGGTGCAGATTGTAGCTGTATCAGTCTTGACACTTACACAAAATGCATAAAAAGGGGTCTTGTTAATTCTCACACTCTTATTGCAGGTATTTCAGCACCAGCAGTCCAACCTGCTGGCAAGGTTGATATTGAGATTTTCTACAAGGGCAAGAAGTATAATCTCACTTGTGAAGTTATTGATCAGAATATCCCCAATTTGATTGGTCTTAATGACAGTTTGATGTTAAACTTGATACGCAGGGTTGATCATGTTGATAAATTGCTTACAAATGTTGCATGTAAGTACCCAGAGTCCAAGGCAATTTTATCAGAATTTAATGATGTTTTTCAAGGTGTGGGTAAGATTCCGGGTGAAATTTCCCTGAAAATTGACACTAATGCTATCCCTGTTGCCCATCCACCACGTCCCATTCCTGTAGCCCTCCGAAACGCAGTAAAAGATAAACTGGATCAATTGGAAAATGAGGGTATTATTGTGAAAATTGCCCCGGGGATTCCCACTAGATGGTGCGCCCCAATGCATACTGTTCTTAAGAGATCTAAACCAGGGAAGCCGATAACCAAGGATGACATTCGAATAACAATTGATCCCAGGGATCTAAATCAGGCTCTATTGAGGGAGTACCACCCTATTAACACTATTGACCAAGTTATAACCAAAACACATGGTAGCAAACTATTCACAAAACTTGATGCTAGACAGGGGTTCTTTCAGTTAGTCTTGGATAATGAGTCAAGTTTGCTTACATCATTCACTAGCCCATTTGGTCGTTACTGCCATAAGAGGCTCCCAATGGGTGTCTCTGTAGCCCCTGAAATTTACCAGCGGGCCATGCAAGAACTATTTGGTGAAATTGAGGGTTGTGAAATTATATTTGATGATCTTTTATTGCATGCCCCTGACCTGAAGTCTCATAATGAACTACTCCGAAGGGTCCTACAACGTGCACGAGATAATAATGTAGTCTTTAACAAGGAGAAACTGTATTTGTGTCAGCAACAGGTGGAATATGTTGGACATGTACTCTCTAGTGAAGGTGTTAAAGTGAGCCCAGACAAGGTGGCTGCAGTTTTAAACATGTCACAACCAGAATCTGTTTCAAACATTCAAACCCTACTCGGAATGGTTACGTACACATGCAAATTCATAAAGAATCTTAGCTCGTTAACCGAGCCATTGCGCCAGCTTATGATTGAAGGTGGTAAGCCAGGGTTCACATGGCATTGGGACCCATACCACCAGAAGGCATTTGAAGATGTCAAAACAGCGATGACGACGACTCCTGTCCTTGGATACTACACACTAGGTAAACCCATTACTATGAGCGTGGACGCCAGCCAGTCTGGCTTAGGGGCCGTGCTATTCCAAGATGGAAAACCCATCCATTACGCTTCGAAGGCACTATCACCGAGTGAATATAATTATGCGCAAATTGAAAAAGAACTTTTGGCAATTGTTTGGGGTTACAATAAGTTTCACACTTACCTCTACGGGAGATCAGATGTCACTGTCGAAACGGACCATAAGCCGTTAGTAGCCTTGAAGGACAAACCTTTGTTCCAGATGCCACCACGGCTCCAGAAGATGTTTATGAAAATAAGGCACAACAATTTTAAACTCATTCACAAGCCAGGAAAGGACATTCCTGTTCCAGATTGCATGTCACGTCTGTATGGGAAAGAAGAATTAAAGACAGAAGATGTGCCAGCCTTGCAAGCATTTATGGCCAAATGCTTGTCAACAGTATATCAGGAAGACTGTGATGGTGATGAGTTCGAGCACATTTTCACGATAGCCACTGAAGATATACGGTCCACCTACAGTTTTAGCAGCAAGAGACTGCTGGAAGTGAGGGAAGAGACAAAATATGACACAACACTGCAAAGGCTTATATCGCTACTTGGAGCACCAAAGTTGCCAGACAACAGGTCCAGTTTAAGCCCAGAAATCAGGCCTTATTTCGCTTTCCTAGATGAATTATCAGTGGTTGATGGTATTGTTTTCAAGGGAGATAGGGTTGTTATTCCGGACTCGATGCGCAGAGAACTGCTAGGCATCCTTCACGAATCTCACTTAGGGATGGTCAAATGTAAGCAACTAGCTAGAGACGTTCTTTATTGGCCAGGCTTAAACAAGCAAATAGAGGATATGGTCTCAAGATGTGCTGCCTGCCAGCATAACAGAACAACCCAACAGAAAGAACCGCTTTCCCCAACAGAAATTCCACAAAGACCATGGCAGATTGTGGCTACAGATCTTTTCGACTGGGATGACAGCAAGTATCTCATAATGGTAGATTATTTCTCTGAATGGTTCGAGATAGAACAGTTAAGGGTTGACAGCACTGCAAGCACAGTGATTGGAAAAACTAGCAAATGGTTTGCTACCCATGGAATTCCTGAGAAGGTAATCTCGGATAACGGACCACCCTTCCAAAGCTACAGTTATAAGGATTTTGCAGAGAAATACGGATTCTTCCATCAAACTATCTCGCCATACCACAGTCAGTCAAATGGCCTAGTGGAGAAATTTGTAGGTGTTGCAAAAGGAATTCTTACAAAATGTAAGGAGATGAAACAAGATCCTTATCTTGCCCTATTGAACCACCGAAATACACCTCGTGATGGAGTTGGCTCACCTGCTCAACGGCTCTTTGGACGAAGGACATGCACACGCCTTCCCACAGCGGACACGTTACTGAAACCAAATTTGAAAGACAGTCATGATGTAACTGACAGGTTGATGAAAGATAGGTTGAAAGCAAAATCATATTATGACCGGGGAGCAAAGCCACTCCCAGATTTATATGCAGGAGATACTGTTAGGGTGAGATCGCAGCAAGGTACTTGGGAACCAGCTCAACTGATGGGTGAACACCCATATAGAAGCCACTCAGTCATGATGCCAAATGGCAGAATACGGCGAAGAAACCGTAGAGACATTCGCAAAACACGAGAAGATGGTAGCATATTTCAGAGACAATGCACCCTAGATGATGTAGATGTAGATTTAGAGACTGTACCAAGAAGGGAAAATGCTCAAATACCAGTTAATGTACCTACACCAGCTGCGCAATCTTCCCCAACTAACCCACATGTCTCCATTAATACTCCTAAGACACCTGCCAAACCACCAGACTTATCTAGACATGGCAGGATCAGAAAGCCCAATCCCAAATATGATCCCCAGGTATATGATTTGGGAAAATGAGTTGAAATCTCATAAGGTGAATAACCATTGCATACTGTTCACATTGTATTTTGATGCATCTAATGTTTGTATTTTTGTATGATCTGATATATAATGTTATTATTTTCATGTTCTTGCCTTAATGTTGCCAACTGTCAACATGTTTGATTATAGACTTTGAATTTACCATGATAGTATATGATTTTTGTACTTTACCATGATGTATGCTTGTATTACTCGTCATGTCATATTGTTAATCATATTCCTAGAGACTAAGACTTTATTTTGTTATAAAAGGGAGATGTTATGTACCCTTGAACTAAATAAGCAGCAGCTTAACTAGTGTATAACGCACAACAGTGAATAAATGAGTTGACCTTCAGTTGTCTACAGTTAGAACACGTGCTGTTCAGTTGTCCATTCTTTAGGGACTTCCCAGGTACTGGCTACCTGGATAAGAGGGCTAAAACATGGTGTCAGTGTGGGATATGGCTCAGGGAACCGTAAGGCACTGATTTATGTCACTGACAGTGGATTTTTGTTGTATTCTGAGGCCCTTTTGTGAACATTCACCCACTCGGAAATCCAATATGGCGGATGCAGCTTTCAAGCCCCCATCCTTTGTTGCTAATGATGTTAATGCCTGCCTGGCATGGAGAGATTTTAAGGAGGATATGAAAAACTATTTGGTTGCAGCAGGACTGAAGGAAGCTAGTGGTGAAAGGAAGGTTGCCATACTGCTTTATGGCCTTGGCTCCAGATATAGGAGAGTCTTTGATAACTTTATATTTGCTGAAAATGAGAAAAAAGATAGTTATGATGATGTGACCAAAAAGTTTGACACACATTTTGAGCCCAAACAAGTGATAAAGTTGTACATGAGGAAGTTTGACTCTTGTGTCCAGAAGTCCGGTGAGACTGTAAGTGAATATGTGAGTAATCTGAGGGACATAGCAAAATACTGTAATTTTGGTGACACCCTGGAGGCCCAACTTTGTAAACAAATTTCATCAGGTGTACGTTCACCAAGTTTGCGTGACAAATTATGGAGTGAAGACCTGACCTTGGCACAGATAATAGCCAAATGCCACTTATTTGAACAGAGACAAGACTCTCTGCATGCGATTGAGGGTAAATCAAATGATGTACACTATGCCAATACTGGCAGAGGGCGTAATAACTATTACAGAGGATATCGTGGCAGATCATCACGTGGCAGAGGTCGTGGTAGCGGCTCGCCTGCACAAGGACAAACTCGGGGAACTCCACCTCCGCGCAATGACCGTGGCCGAGGCAGACCACGTGGTCGTGGTTATTCCGTACAAAATGGTCCAAAATGTTTGAACTGTGGTTACAGCCACAGGCAAGGACAGCAGTGCCCAGCTTATGGGAAACAGTGTCGGTTCTGCAAGATAATGAACCACTTTGAAAGTGTTTGTCAAAGAAAGAAAAGGGTCCATATGACTGAATCACATGATGTTGACAATGAAAACAACTATGTTTATCAAGCCCATTCTGGTAGTGAAAATACAAATGCAGACTTATTTGTGTACATGGGTTCTGTTACTGCTAGTGCATGCAATACAAGTGCACCAAATGAGAAACTTATGTCTAATGTGAATGAGAAACTTGTATCTAATGTGAATGAGAAACATGTGTCTACAATTTCAAAGTTAAATCACATAAAGTGGATAGTGAATCTTGAACTGTGTAACCCTATGAATGACAAGCAGTCCTTACCATTTAAAATTGATACTGGTGCAGATTGTAGCTGTATCAGTCTTGACACTTACACAAAATGCATAAAAAGGGGTCTTGTTAATTCTCACACTCTTATTGCAGGTATTTCAGCACCAGCAGTCCAACCTGCTGGCAAGGTTGATATTGAGATTTTCTACAAGGGCAAGAAGTATAATCTCACTTGTGAAGTTATTGATCAGAATATCCCCAATTTGATTGGTCTTAATGACAGTTTGATGTTAAACTTGATACGCAGGGTTGATCATGTTGATAAATTGCTTACAAATGTTGCATGTAAGTACCCAGAGTCCAAGGCAATTTTATCAGAATTTAATGATGTTTTTCAAGGTGTGGGTAAGATTCCGGGTGAAATTTCCCTGAAAATTGACACTAATGCTATCCCTGTTGCCCATCCACCACGTCCCATTCCTGTAGCCCTCCGAAACGCAGTAAAAGATAAACTGGATCAATTGGAAAATGAGGGTATTATTGTGAAAATTGCCCCGGGGATTCCCACTAGATGGTGCGCCCCAATGCATACTGTTCTTAAGAGATCTAAACCAGGGAAGCCGATAACCAAGGATGACATTCGAATAACAATTGATCCCAGGGATCTAAATCAGGCTCTATTGAGGGAGTACCACCCTATTAACACTATTGACCAAGTTATAACCAAAACACATGGTAGCAAACTATTCACAAAACTTGATGCTAGACAGGGGTTCTTTCAGTTAGTCTTGGATAATGAGTCAAGTTTGCTTACATCATTCACTAGCCCATTTGGTCGTTACTGCCATAAGAGGCTCCCAATGGGTGTCTCTGTAGCCCCTGAAATTTACCAGCGGGCCATGCAAGAACTATTTGGTGAAATTGAGGGTTGTGAAATTATATTTGATGATCTTTTATTGCATGCCCCTGACCTGAAGTCTCATAATGAACTACTCCGAAGGGTCCTACAACGTGCACGAGATAATAATGTAGTCTTTAACAAGGAGAAACTGTATTTGTG
>JGI858J16261_1000110_pt1 | contig 10093 bp, 2 predicted proteins | sample TiedelARG03_113m_FD_16261 | JGI IMG/M metagenome (IMG submission 16261) | reverse complement strand
GTGTTCTTACGTCCTCTTCCCTCCTTAGCACTGTAGACCGTTGCACCAGGTCATGCGGCCCTTGCACTGGCATAACATTTCTCAGTCTCGGGGTACCAGTTCTACTAACTGGGGTATCGGATCGAGCAAAACCAGCTCGACTACAGACCCTGTCCATAGGAGCCGGCGTAGCCTGTTGCCTCCTAGGAGCTAATGGGTGGGCTAGCACTTGCCTGCCCACATCCAAAGCCCTCAGAGGCTCAGCCAAATCTGTGTCATCGTTCATAGAGTAGCTTGCACTTGTCAAGGTGCTATCAGTTGGGCTACTACTCCCGTCGCCACCAGCTCCGGCCCCCACCCTTTCGTACGTACCTACTTCTTGGCGGCTAGTGCTTCTCGTGATTGGCCTGAACACGGTTTCCCTGCTCCGCCATTCAGAGAATGCACTAGTCCTCCCTTCTGTAGCTCGGTACGGCGGTGGTCCGCTGTGGCCACTTCCAATCCTGCTAGGATCTTCACGTCCGCTTGCTGCCCTACTTGCAGGTCTGTTACCTGTCAAGCTTGCAACCTCCCTTTCGACACGTGTCGACTCCAGGAAGTTCTCGACCAAGCGTTTCGGTAAAACTCGTTTCACCTCCATTCGGTCTCTCTCAGCTTGTGTCCAGTCTCTCAACGTTCTCGGATTGCCTGTCGGCAATACCGGATCGCTGAGGGACCCCAAGCTGCGCTTTCGAGCTTCCATTTTCGTCAACGTGTCCAGGTTAGCGGACGGCGCCCTCTGTTGCAACCTATTTTGGTGCAGGCTCCTATTTGCCCCTGGCGTTCTCGAGCCGTGGGACGTAGAAGCACTTTCTACTCCTTTTCTTTGTGTCAATTGGGTGTCTACTATTGCCCAATCGACACTACTCAGTTCACTTTCTGCGCCATCATAAGGCCTCCAGATCTGCTGTTGCTCACCCTTGAGTATTTGGGGTAACTGTTCCGTGCCCAATTGTGTTGGAATCCTTCGAGTCCCAGACATCCGTGATGTCGTTCTCGACTCGGCAGCTCCTAAGCCACTGATATGGATTCCATCCAACAACTCACTCATTGAGTGCTCGGAATCGTCACGCCCCAATACTATGGTGAGAACTCTCTCTCTCTGGGCCTATCGATGACGTCTTCTCTTTCGTCATGAACCGGCTGTTCTCGACTAACTCTATCCTCAGAGCTTTCATTTCTACCGAACAGCCGTTCATCTCTTTGAATCATTTCATTTGTCATTGGGTGCCACTTTCCGTTCTTAAAATAAGAATTATTTGGCGGATAAGTGGTCCCTCTCTCGGGTTCTGGTGCTACCTCTTCTTGTCTAGGTGCACCATAGTCACGGTACCGTAAGGTTGCCGATCCCACCCCTGGGGTCTCGGCCCTGACTTCCTCACTTGGAGTGTCAAACCTGTGGTACATAATTGGTTCGGATTTTCTAGAATTCAAAGATCCTTTTTTTCGCAACACTTGCTCGGAGTGCCAACCAGCCCTCATTGTAGGGTCATCTATTGTCGAGCCTCTCGAAAGTCTACCACTAGCCGAACCTTCCGGTCTGGCTATTGTGGTCCTCTCTCTGGCCTGTCTCGATGACAATCCGCTTCTCGCTGACCTCCCGGTCTCGCTCCCAGCGAGCCCTCGGTCAGCGAGCGTCACGTCATCTTCGGCCGCGAGCCTCAACCTCGCTGACAACTCTCTAGCTCTAGGGTCTGCATCAAGTCCTCCTTCGGACTCTCGACCACTTCCTGATTGGCTTTGCCTCCACTCCAGGCCATTGTTGCCCAATGCTAAGGCAGGCACTTCCTGGTACTCAGTGACCGACATTGGCTCCTCTAGGTTTTCACCCACAGGACCAATCGATTCCTTTTCAGGAGTCGGGCCAGTCACCGTTTCCCTTCTCTCCATACTCGGTTGAGGGGTAGGGCTCCGACCATCCTCAGTCAAGAAGCCCATTCCTTCCTCATCCAAGTAGTGCCTCCTATGAGGATCTAAGGATCTTCTATGATCCATGTCTTATTTCGGTCGTTTTTAGACCCGTTCCTCTCTAATGAAAAGAAGAACTGGTCACGGCACCAATCTGTAACGACCTGGGGTCAATGCACTCGACCCACGTTGGTTTCAGGCAGCTAGCCTGGGTCGCGCCCCGCAGTTCCGCTTATCGGCCAGCCCGCTTTCGTCGACCTGGCTGCGGATGACTCCTGAGCGATTCTCTTTCAGGCGCACGACTCGTATAGGTTCTCGTTGTGTTTGGGACAAAGGCCACGAAGTGATTCGCGGCCGATGGAGACGGGTCTAAGGAGACTCGTGAACGCTATACTACCTCACTGGGACCGGGGGATTCTTTATCAACCAACACTCAAACGAATCAAGTAAGTTTTATAGTATGTTTATTGAACGAACCCGCCTGGCCCCGAACGCAGTCGGATGGCTTCCGGCAGTTTACCTAGGGGCGTACCCTTCGGTCTCCGCGGTTACCTTCCCGTCACTGTCTCACACCTTTGTTTGCAATAAGGCCAGGAAGCTTATTCAGCTTCCCAGCCGCTCTCACGCAGACTCCGGGTCAGAATACGAGCACGGCTTTCGCAGCACTCACTGACCCTCGTCGTACGACTCAGAGACTATCGTTTAGCAGTCGCCTATCTCGTAAAGACTGGCGACTGTACCGTAATTCCGGTAGGCCGAAATTAGCTACTACACCACAATAGCAGTGTCCAAGAAAGCACCTTCCTAATGCCTTGTCTACCTTGGGACTCAGTATAGCTTCAGATATAATTATCTGAAGCTAGGAAGATTATATTCTGGGAGCTCTGTAAAAATACGTCTACTCACTTCAGAATTAAATCTTCAACTACACCTGCATCCCAAAATAGCCACAGCCAAGGTCACCACTTTCCCAGAAAGTTACGTCGGAGTACAGGGGTAAAAGAGGGGGGAAGCTGACCGGCAACTCTGATTGGTCTGCGAGACCTGGCCGGTCAGCGAGCCCAGCCACGTTCACCGAGCCCAGCCCAGCCCAAAGCGAGGAGGCCCCCCGCTGACATTGCTATCAGCGGGGTGTCCCGACTTCAGAGCGAGGGGCCCGGTATCGTCAGCGGGCAATACTTTGTCCCCACTTTTAGCCTGGAATAAGGTGACCAAACTTCGCATGGAGGTAGGATATGAAAGTGGACTAGAGGGCAGGGCCGCTACATACCCCCCAACTGGACTTTTACCTAAGTAACAAGTCCACAAAACCTGACGGACACGGGACTGCCCAACCCACCCCATGACTTAACCAAAAAGAGTAACTAAAAACGCTTTTATCCGAGGCGGGTATTCCCCAAGTCACTTTTTAGGAACTGGTGCACTCACTCATTATACCGTAACTCATTCCGTAGCCTGCCATCCATAATTAGGTATGGCGGGGCGACATGTGGTGATGTACCCTAGCGGGTTTCGGTGTACTGCCTAAGCCCCCTCAGCCTCGCGGCCGGGGTATCGGCCAGTACACCTTCCACAACAACAGCACCTATGCGGTACTTTGTGCTCAAGCTAGCAACGCTTCTCGGACCAACTATTATCGCTGGTCAGCACTTTCTCTCACAAAAGTCTAGCCCCAGACGCTCTGCGCCTCTTGCGACTCTTTCTACGGAATTCAACAATTCTTTCCCGTCTCTCACTCTGTGCACCAGCCCTGCTATTACGACTTATAGCGAGGACACCTTTAGCCGCACGCCATGGACTAATGGCCAATGACGCACGACAAGCAGCCTGTACAGATTTACAGCGTGTAATCCTTAACATGGTCCTATAAAGGGATCAAGGGCGGATTCTCTATCCCATTAGCTGGTAAATACGTAAGGCCCCCTTTTCAAGGAGCCTGTGGGACAACCCCAAATTTCCAATCCACAAATCCACCTCTCTAGCATGGGTCACAGTCTTCCAGACGGCTACGGAGCCCATCCCGAAGGAGCAGGCTACCGCGGCCACACTAGGCCAACTTCCGTAGAAGCCTTTTCGGCTTCAGCAGAAGAAGTCCTTTCCTCTCATTTTAAATCCTTAGGAGGCCTTTCGGCTACCACAGAATTGATCCTTAGGAGGCCTTTCGGCTACCACAGAATTGATCCTTAGGAGGCCTTTCGGCTACCACAGGATTCCCCTGCCGGTACTCTTGGTAACAACCCGCCCCACTGCTAGGGCGGGGGAATACAGCCCGTAAGCCAGTAATTTTAAGAATGTTCGGTGTGAGCAGTTCAGGGAAAGCACTCCACGTTGACGAAAGCATCCCCCAAATGAAAAATAGCTTAATTAAGTAATTATTAATTAATAAAGCGGTGGAGCTCTCAAAATGAGCCCCACGACTCTTAAGGAGCCTTGTGAACCCACCTCATTATGAGGCGGGCTAAAATCTCCCTCAATGAGGGTTAACTCCAGTCCACACAGAAAGTCTGATTGTTTGTCAGCTGCTTCGGCAGCTCCTGGTCGAAGTCCTCTTCATCTGCTTCCTGATGTCGAAGTCCTCGTCTCCGCTGCCTGCTCGAAGAAGCTGCCGGCCGCAACAGGCCGGCTACAAGTCCATCCCCTTACAAGGACTCGTCAGACCCCCCTGGTGGGAGGGCTACGGAGGAAGCCTCGGCTTCCTCCTCTGCCACAGGAGCCGTTTCCACGGCCTCCTCCACGGAGTCACCCTCCACGGTCGGTGGTTCGGTCGGTATGAAAGGAGTGGCCAAGGGGGACAAAAGCCCCTCCGTGGGTGTACCCTCGGTCACCTCAGCCACAGCACCAGGGGCGCCCTTCAGGTCCACAGTCCCTTGGGCTGGCCCGACCTCCGGGGCGCCCTCACCGCTCTCGCCCAACACGAACTGCTTGACCGCTTCGTAATTCCCACTGGCGACCAAGCCGTCCAGCTCGGCGGCCTCATCATCTCTAGTCGCGTCCTTAGACGCGACCTTAGCCTCTAACTTTTCTGGGGCTGTCTCTGGAGCTTCCAGGTCCGCCCTCTCAGGCGACAGCAGGGTCCTTGCCACCGCCTGAGCCGAGACCTCCTGACTCAGGGGGGCTACCCCGGAGACGAGTTTCACCGTCATCACTGGCCTTGCGGCTGGTGCGTCGGCGATCCTCCCTGCTACTCCAGACAACCCCATGGGGGTCTGACCCCCAACCTGCTCNAACGCCACNGCTGGCCCCGGCCTCACCTGCCCCATCAGGGNGGAAGCCATCGGGGGCCGCACCTGGCTCTGCATCGAGCCCTGCAGAGGGGCGACCGGCATCTGGCCTGGGGCCCCAACACCATAGTGCTGGGCACCTCCACTTGGTGGTGGAGCCAACCCATATCCCCCAATTGGAGACGAAGTCGTCCAATTGGGCGCGTCCGCAGGAGAGGGAGTTGGGGCGGGCGTGTGGTACTCCATCGAGGAGTACCCCGATTGGTTNCCACNATAGCTGCCCTGCGGCCCATAGCCCGACCCATCAGCCCANGACTGACCCTGTCCGTGATAGAACTGGGTCGCTCCCTGGGCGTACTGGCCTTGCTGCGAGCCCTCCCAAGTCTGCTGCGGGGTGTCCACCGACACTCGGACATGTGTCCTGGAGGGTGAACACCCGGTGGGTAGCTCCACACCTTGCCTGGGCGCCATCCCAGGAGCCAGGTTTCCCACCGGCGGCTGGTTTCCCTGNGCCTGCTGCCCGAAGGTCCCCTGCACGCCAATCTGAGCCGGTGGGGTCATGTATCCACCTGTCCCCGCCTGCCTCTGTGCGGGCGGAGCCATCTGTGGATCGCCGGCCATCCACGTCCACTTTTCTTTCCACTGCTGTCTATCAGCCTGTCTTTTCAGCTCTTCCTTCTCATGCATCTCTCTCAGCATGACTTGGACCTGGCCCATGGTCACGAGCCTTTCCTCTGGGCTCGGCGCGACAGCCGGAGGCCGGACAGCCAGCGCGGGGGTGCCAGCCAGGGTCAGAGGTGACGTACCCACGTCCACCAGTCCGACCCCTGCATGCTCCACCGGCCCCTTAGTGGCCTCTAGCTGCGCAAACTTGTGCCTCCAGAGGTCTCGCGCCATGCTCACCTCCGCCATCTCCATCTGGACCTTCTTGTCTGCCGCCTGCGCTTTAGAGAGGGCCTCTTTAGTGGCCTTGATGTCCTCATGAAGGACTCTTCGCTCCTCAATGAGTTCATCATTGGCCCTCACCAGACGTTCGCACGAGTCATTTCGCCGAACGACTCTGGCCTTCTCGGCAGCGACGGCCTCTAAGGCGGCCGTGGCAGCAGCCTGAGACGCCTGGCACTCTTCCTCAGCTCGAGCCCGGGCTCTTNTCAGAGCCTCACGCTGCTGAGCTCGCGCCCCTTGCACCTCAGCCTCGAGCTGGTTCAGGCGCCTCCTCATTCGGCGGATGTCCACCTCCACCCGCCGTAACTCTACGGGGGTGAGTTTAACCCGTTCCAGGCTTTGCTCAGGATCTTGGGCTGGCCAACGGGTGCACAGCATCAGATGCTCCCCGTTGTCATTGCCGAAGTTGGCCAGCTCATACTGACCCTCGTCTTCCTCATCAGCCAGCTCCTCTTCGCCCCGCGCTCGTTTTCGTCTCTCCGGACTCCCATCAGATGATCCGCGCTTTTGAGAGGAGGTCGGCTCATTCTCCGTACAGGAGTCGTACTGGCCTTCCTCCTCTTCAGGCTCAGGCTCGCCTGCCTTCCCGGCAGCCTCGGCGGCCTGCTCCCTGTACATACGCTTCAATCGATCATCGATGCTCTCGCGTGCACTCGAGTCGGAGAAGAGCACCATCGTGTCCTCTGACCTCTCCGTGCCCTCCTCATCTGTCACGCCAGAGTAGTCCATTCGAGGTGGGTACTCCACTTCCTCTGTCGGAAGGGCAGCCGATTGGCGACCGTCGGAGTCTGTGACATCCGAACTGATCACGAGCGGACTGTCGGGCTGACTGCCCGAGGGAGCCTCCTTAGAGACATAGCCTGGAGCCTGGTGCTCAAGCTCGCCACCTGGCCTCGTCCGGTAGTCGGTGTACTTCGGCCTCTCGACCTGCCGAGGATCCCGGGCTTTTACCTGGGCCAGCGCGGCGGACTGCTTCCCTGCTTCGTCCTGTGCACTGACCGGGGGTGGGGTGGACTCCATCGGAACTTCTTCAGTTCCGGGCAGAGTATCCTCTCCTCCAGCACTGCTGCTGGAGGTGGAGAGCCTGGTAGCAGAACTCGCCACCCTACCACCTCCCGGGTTCCTCCGGTCGACGATCGCTTGCGTAGAGTCGATCAGGCGCTTACGGCGCGCGGGCCATGACGGTCTTTTGAACTCACTCCGCCGACTTGCAATGTCCTGCAGGGTGAGGTAGCCGTAGGCCATGAGCACGGGTTCAACGTTGTCCCGGATAGCCTCTGCTGTTGCAGCAGGGCATTCCGCTACGCTGTCCCCGCGCTCCACGCGCTGCCGCCAGTCCCTCTCGTTGCTGTTGTTATACACCGCCTTGCCAAGGCGCAGCCGCGAGCAAAGATCTTGCACTGCCTGAGGGAGCGGGATGCTCTCGGGATTTTCTTTTATCTCCCACCTCTGGGCAGTGCTCTTTATGAGCTGGATGGCGTCATCCTCATTCATGCCGTGCCCCGCACTGCTCTGGAGATGCTCCTTCATGGTATCTCTACCCTTCTGGCCCTTAAAGATGCTTTGGCACGCTGGGGGCCCCACGTGAGGGCACGTGATTCGCATGATCCGCGCCCGGTGGTAGTGATTGATGTGTGATACTAAATTCCTCATGGAATTTGTTGCCTTTGGCGTCACAAAGATGGCATTTGTGCACGCCGGACACTTCAAAGGCATCTCGCATGTGGGCATCACATCTTCCTCCACCTCTTTACCCGGCGCGGTATACCACACTCTAATCAACAGGGAGTTGTCGGGATCGACCTGCTCCCATCGATAGCCCTCGGTGCGGCCCCTTTGGCCAGCCTCTCTTTCCCAGGCCAAAAACCTGATCCTCAGGTCCTTTGGCAGTGCCGTGTAAATGGCCTCTCGGGCCACCACNTTGTGGTGATTCTTGGGCGGAATCTGGAGGAGCTTGAAGTTACCTTTCGGTAACGTCCTCAGCGCCTCCGGGTGATGCTGGTGTACCAGCAACACGTCCGCCTTGCGGTGCACCGAATAGTAGCTCCAGCGGAACTCACCATCGGGCAGCCCCGGGATCGTCCGCGGGGGCGAAGCAAAGCCTACGGCTCCAGCCTCTGCCACCGTGTCCTTCCCACGGCCGCCAGACCGAGACTTTGACCGGTCTCTGGCGCCTTCCACCGGCTGATCTACCTTACGGAGGCACAGCGTCACCGTTGGCATATCGGCAGCCCCCTTTGTCACAGTCCGTTTGGCCGCGACGGCGGGGGCGGGGACCTTGAAAATTCCCACCTCCTCTTCCACCACGAGTTCCTTGAACCCTTTCTTAGAGGAGGACTTCGACCTTGACCTGCTCCTCTTCTTCTTCTTCTTGGAAGAAGTACGGCCTCGCTTCTTGGAGGCGTCAGTCTCTGCGTCGGCCAGCCCTTGCGGACCTTCCTCTGCAGAGGGATCCTTTTCAAGATCCACGGGGTTCTTTTCAGAACCCCCTGACGCCTCTCCGGAGTCGCTGATCTCCAGCACCTCATAGCGATTCTCCGTGGTCACCTTCTTGGCCCCGACTTCCTTAGCCGACTTGCCTTTCTGGCCGCCCTTATAGCCCGCGGCACTCTCCTTTCTCTCTTCACGCCGACGGGTCCGGCTAGGCGGCTCAGACTTTCGCTGCTTTTCAGCAACTCCAGGCTTTGCCTTCCCTTTGCCAGTCTCCTTCGGAGCCTTCCTCACCTCGTTGGGCTCCAAGGTGTCCATCTCCTCGGACCCGTCCGGGTTAGCCGAGTTATTTTTGGACCCATCGGCCTGACGTTTGGAAGCGGCCATGCTCTCCCTCAAGGCGGAAATGAGTTTCCCTCGTCCACCAGAGATTGGCTTGGCCACCTTCTCGTCAGCCTTTGGCTTGCTCGCTGCGGTCGGGCTCGCTGCCCGGCCGCTCGCTGCCTGCTTGCTCGCTGCCAACTTTTCAGCTGGCGGCTTGCTCGCTGCCAGCTCGCTCGCTGCCTGGGCGCCTTTCGTGCGCGAAGCAGCCGAACCTTTCCCCCCTACGGGAGGCTCAGGCTGCTTTGCCTTCCAGGCGCCTCTGCCTTTAAACTGGCCGGCAGGCCTTTCTGGAGAGGGGACAGGAGTCACCTCTTCTGTATCAGTGTTCCCCAAGGGGGACTCCTGATAATGCACCTCTGGCCCCTGGGCCAACCTTCCCGATCTGCGGCGGCGGCCCTCCCTTTCGGTAGAGCCATCCCCACTGCGTTTCGAGCAGTTGTCCCATTCAGGGACCTCTGGAGCTTCATCAGATTCAGAGGAACTCATTTCCCTTCTCAACAGTCAGACACTACCAACTTTTCAACCCCGCACCGAAGTGGCAGGACTATCACAACACAGGTCACCTGAGTAGTGAAAATTACAACTCAAGCAACCGGATCTATCCTACTATAATCGCGGGATGAACTCTTACACTCTTTCCGAATAATATTCTTTCGAATAAACAAGGAATTCCCTAAAGAATGCCCCTAAACAGCTTGATAATATCGGGAGCACCGTATAAAATGCGTGTGTCTCCTTCAACTACCAGACTGTCTATGATTCGAAAGATGCAGCGTCGTCACATCTATAAATAGCGTGCCTCACGAGGCTGACGTCACTCATTTCCGGGAAGGCGGGAAAGTTTCAGTCAGCGAGCTTCTCGGTCAGCGAGCTCCCCAAACGTCCGCGAGGACGGTCAGCGAGACACCTTTCAGAGCGAGCGTGCTTTCTAACGAGCGAGCCTTCCAGTGTCGACCTCGGTGACCTTCCCTATTTAGGAATTGCAGAAGCTGCTTCTTCTAGAACTTTCGTTCCAAAATCAGCTGCTCCCTCTATCACTTCGATCTCCCCTTCCAGGACTCACCCTCTCACTGCGTGGACCTCCCTTCTCAACGAATCTTACCCCAGCCTTAAACTGGATGAGAGATTTCTCTGCCATACAATGCCCAGAGCACCACCCCTTGCAGGGTAGGTCTAGATGGCACCTA
>JGI858J16261_1000109_pt1 | contig 10113 bp, 3 predicted proteins | sample TiedelARG03_113m_FD_16261 | JGI IMG/M metagenome (IMG submission 16261) | reverse complement strand
TCTTCAGAAAATATAGCGTCCACATTCTGTTGCCACACTTCTAATAGTTGTTTTCTACCTACAGAGTTTAGATTGGCTTGTAAGTCAATACCTATATTACCATCCATCCAGTTTTTTGAGGGAGCTTTAGAATCCATTCCCCTGTTAAGCTTTAGCAGTTCGTCAGCAAAAGCTTTTAATTCAGGGTTAGCATTAACATGGTTTACCATTACAGCTAAATCTACTTGAGATAAGTTAGGCATTTCTATGCCTTGCGAATTCCAAATATAAACTCTTATAGCTTGTTCTTTAGTGAACAAACTATCTTTCATATTACCGTTTTCATCTTCAAATTTAAAAGATCTTTTTAAATCTTTAGGTACAATTTTTAACTTTTTCTTTATAGCAGCAAATTCTTTTATGCTGCGAACTCTAGCTTTCCGTAATCCAGAATTAGCTTTAGCGTAAGGCTTAAGCAAATTATCTTCATAAAACTTCATTTGCGCCTCTCCTCGCTTACCTTTATTTAAAGTTTGATAAAGTAAACCTAAAAAGTCTTCAGCCGAAGGTGGTATAAAAAAATCAAACTTACCTTTAAATCTACCTTTAAGCCTTGCTTTGTCACTTTTATATTTTTTAAATGATTCAATGCCTGTAGAACCTTCTAAGTATTTATTAAATTCATTACTTAACTCTAAGCTGTTTCTACTTCTAGCTTGCTGTACTTTGCTTTTGACATCAAGAACAGAAAGAGCTTGCTCAACAGCTTTTACATTACCAATGTGATCATCTGCAAAATAAAAGTCGTTATAACCTTCTGCTGCTTTACCAACAACCCAATTAGCTTTTGCTTGAGGGCTAGAGTTTGCTAATCCAGTTATATTAGATAATGGAATATTTAATCCAATACCTTTTAAAAATTCATGTATTGCTGTAGCGCTATTAGCCGGTCTGGCTGTAAGTATAAAAACATTTTTGTTTCCAAACTTTTTATTACGAGCCATAGCTTTTTCAAAGAAAGGACCTTTACTCCCCTGTACAACTTTACTAAATTCACTAAAATCAAACTTAGCTCCCTCCGCCATTAGTCTATCACCTTCTTTTGCAAATTGTTCAGCATTTAATTTACCCTCCGACCCATCAGGCATGGTGTACAACACATTGCTTTTGCTTTTAGCTAACGTATCGTCAAAATCCCAAACGCTTATGCCTTTATCAGGTACATCTAAACTATTGGCTATAAGTAAAGCTTTATCATAATTTTCAGCTATTTTTAAAGATTCTGACAAAGTAGCACCTTGCGTTCTTAAAATTTTAGGTAAAAATTTTTGTATTGATTCAGCTAATACCTCGTCTTCTATTAAATAATTTTCATAAAATTCTTTATTTTTTATAGCTTTGTTTATATAAGCTTTAGCTTCTACACTAGTATATCTGTTAGGACCACCGTTTTTATCTAAAATAGAATTCAAATCAGCGGATATTAAATTTACATAAGCTTTATCTAAAAAACTATTTAATTCGTTTTTAGATGCTGGACTGCCTTTTTCATTTACATATTTTACATATTCTTCATATATGGATTGCACATCGGTCTCGTGCTCCATAATTAATTGACCTTCTGTGCTAAGCGCAATATACCTTCCAAATTTAGATACTTTATGCAAAAGACCATTCATGTCTTCCCTAGCTAAAGCTAAAGCTGCGTAAGCTCCTCTAAAATCCCCAGCGTCTATAAATTCATCTAGAATTTCATACATGGTTTCTCGGGCTAATTTAGCGTCGGTATTTACTCTAACAACCGCAGCAGCTCTTTGATCTCCTCCTTTTCGTATAGCCTTTTTAATAGAATCAGTTGAACGAAAACCATACAAATTTATTCCATTGTATCTTATGTAAGTAAGACCATCTTTTTTAGCAGTAGTAAATCTTAAATCATTTAAACCTTTTTTGTTTAATCCAGATGCTTCGCCAATTTTTTTAAATAATTGATCATTTGTAGTTACTCCTAAAAGTTTAAGATTTCTTGTAGCCCTACTCCATCTTTTTATAAAGTTATTTATAGTTTCAACTTTCTTTTCTTTTGAAAGATTACCTTCTTTAATGTTTTTTATTTTGGACCACTCATTGTTAAAAGCAATTTCTTGAGCTATATATTTAAACTCTTGGCCAAAAGCATAGCTAAGATCTTTTAAAGCTTTAAGTTGAGCTATTTCATTGCTCATGCTATCATATTCTTTTTCTAGTATTTTTACAAATTCTGCTCTGAATTTTCTACCTATTTGAATATCATCATAGTTTTTAAACTTTTCCATTAAAGCATTGCCTACATCAAGCAAACTCATCGGTTTGTTTTTATGTTGTTCAGCTAGCCCCTCTATAGTTTCATCTCCAATTTTAATATTAGAAGTTGTTCTCCAGTCACTAAATTTTTTATTTGAGAAAAAGCCTTCAGGCAAAATATCGCTAAACATTTGAGCGTTCTTGCCAGCGGCAATGTCAGCTACAGTCATAGGATCTAGACCTGCTTCAGTTCTACTAAGCTCGTTAGTAATATACTTACCTGTTAATTTAACAAGTTCTAATAACCTTAATCCCTCAGGTGATCGACCATTAACTCCATCTTTAAATTTAAAAACTCCGTCAGTATCTTTGTAAGCGCCTATAACATCTAGCATATCAGCAAAAGTTACATCGGATAAATCTCGTAATGTATTACCGGATCCCAAGGTCCCTCTTTCCTTAGTTATATAAAGAGCTTCTTTAAGTTTATTTCCTATTCCCGTATCTTTTTCAATTGCTAATTTATCTCCTCTATCGCCGTCAGCATAAAAATATTCAGGCACTGTAGATTTTGGAAAAAACTTAGTTAAAAGATCTAATATAGAAGTAATTTCTTTAGATCTAGTATAGCCTTCAATATATTCGGGATCACTTTTTTCTAATAATTTTCTTCTATTTAGGTCATTTATATATTCATTTATTTCTTCTTTATTTACTCTTGCAGTTTCAATATCACCATTAGCGTTTCTTATTTCTACTACATTTAGAGGCTCTGTAATGTTTTTTAAAGCATTATCCATGCTTGGTTTATTAAGGTTACCAGAACGCGCTGAAAGCGCGCTAGGGGATACACCAAATATCTCAGCTGTAACTTCATCTATTACGCTTTTTAATCCTTTAAAAGTTCTAACCTTTTCGTTATCTCTATTTTTAGCCCAAAATTCTTTTACTTTATTCTTAGCTTTATTGTATCTATTTTTTGTTCCCGCTAAAATTGAAGAAGGTTTTATTTTTTTAACATTACTTACTTGTTCACTTTTTGTATCCGGAGTGCTGCTGGTTTTTTCTTTACCTGTTATAGCTCTTTCTCCTATGTTTCTAATACGGAATTGTCCTCTGTTAAATATAAGATCTTCTATGTCGTTAACAACTTCTTCACCTAGTCTGTTTATAGTGTTAGGTTTATATTCACTTATAACCATTTGCAATATGTCCCCTCTAACTACATCCTTCCATGTATTAAGATCAACCGTATCTTTAATTGCAGGTTTTTGCATGTTGTAAAAAAGAACCCCTATTGAATTAACAAATTTATCTATTGGAACTTTCAAATCTTCCGATATTTGTTTTTCCAAAGCGTTTAGCGCGGCTGGTTTTTCTACAGTAATTTTTTCTTGCTTTGCGAATTCTACAGGATTATCTTTAGCTAACTTTTTACGAGCAGCTTTAGGTGTTCTTTCCATTTCGCTAGAAGGAAGAGCTTTTATTTGTTTAAGCCTCTTGTCAATCGCTGCCTTTTGTTTTTTTACTAATTTGTCATTTTCAATTTTAGCTTTGGCTATTTTTTTCTCTATTACTTTTTTAACCTCTGTAGTTAAAGATCTTTTTTTCTTAGAAGGATCTTTTTTCTCTCTTACAATTGTTTCTGGTGTAGTTTTCTCAACAACTTCTTCTGCAACTTCTTCTACAATTCCAGCAGCCTGATTTTTTTGTTTTTCTATTACCGCATTAAATGCAGCCTCTGCATCGTCAACCGCTTTTTGAGATTGCGGATTATCAAAATCTTCATCCAAAATAGCTTCAGCTTCTTCAAGAGCTTGAAGTGCTGCGTCAAATTCTTGCTGAGCTTTTTCGTTCAAAGCTAAAGACGATTTAGAAGTATTTGTATTACTAGGGCCTTCTCCTTTCACTAAAGTGCCTGTAGCTCCTTTAGTACCTGCTTTTAAATTTTTAGACGCTATCCCCGTTTTTACTGATTTATTAAATTCTTTTACAAAATTAAAAACACTTTTTCCGTCGTCTAATTTAATACCCCCTTCTTTTACAGACAATGAAAATAAGCCTTTAACAGCTGAAATTAACTTAGATATTTTACCTTCGTTTTCTTTTACTTTATTGTCAAGCATAGCTTCACTTAACAATGTTATAATTTCCTCGTTATATTGAGCAGAATCAAGTCCGTATTTCATTTCATACTGCTTTCGTCTAGCTTCAAATTCAAAATCAGATTTTAATCCTAAACTTTCATAATAAGCATTTAGTTCAGATCCTACAGATTTAATGTCATATTCATTGTCCTTCAGTAATTTACGTAAATATCTATGCAATAACTCATGAGCAGTTGTATTTATTCTACCTTTAGCAAAAGCCTTGCCTTTGTTTATCAATATAACATCAGATCCATCTTTAAGATTTATAATAGTACCAAATCCTGTAGTGCTTTCCGCAACACCATCTATATCGTCTTTTATACTTTCTTGAAAAGAATTTAACTCTTCGCTATTATCAAACGTTTTTATTTCACCTTTAAGGTCTAAATCTTTATTTAATTTTTCGCTAAATTCTATATCTTTTTCTAAAGCATCTTTTATAAAAGTAGTAGAACGGCTTTCTTTAATTTCTTCATCAATTTCAGCAATTCTTTCATCTATACGCCCATGAAAAGAACTATCTAAATTTTTCTTTTCATCTAACAAAGTGCTCTTTTCAACTAGCATAGCTAGCTCTTGTCCTGTAACATTATTAGGGGATTTAGTTATAGCTACATCTAATCTTGTAGCGTAATCTATAGCGCCTTGTATTTCGTCTATTGATTGCTGAGGAATATTTTCTCCATTTGCCTTAGCTTTTTCTAGCGCATCTTTTGTTGTATAAAGTTCAAATTTTAAATTTTTTATTTTATTTTGATTAGTCTTTATTGTTTCGGCGTATAAATTAGTTGCGGTTTTATAAGAACCTACACTACCTAGCCCAGTGCTAAGCATTCCTACTCCTGCTATTAATTGTTTTTGCTCTTTCCACCATTCATCGCCAAGAAATTCACTATTTGCTAAAGCAAAAGAAGTATTTAATGATCTTTGAAAAACAAATTCTAGCTCTTCTTCACCAAATTCTTTAACTACTCCTCCTCCTAATTGTTTAGCGGCTTCATACCCTGCTTTTGCAGCAGCGTTAGTACCTAATCCTTTATCTTTAAAAGGTAATTTAGACAAAGCGTCTTTTAATTTTTTACCAGTAGCTCCTTTAATAAACTTATAATCTGGCATAATAGTTTGCACACCCATTGTACCGATAGTTAAAGCTGAAGAGTAAGCAAACGCCTCTGACTTACTTAATCCTTGATCTAAAGCGTCTGTATAATTGCCTAAAGCCAAAGCCCTAACTGTAGCCGCTGCTGTAATCATGTCTTTATCAGCTCCAGACAATACATTTTTAACAGGCTTGCGTTTAGAAATTTTACCTATTGCGTTTTCTATACTGCTTATCTTTCCTCTTTTAGCCTGATTTATTAAGTAAAAACTAAAAGGAATTATATCTCCAGCTAATGCAGCAAAATCTGCTCCCGTAGTGGTTCTTCCGGGAGTGAATGCTTTGCTAGCTTCTACACCTAAAACGTCGTATCCAATATTGTTATCAATTAAGTCTACAAATGCATCGTATTGATTGTAAGATTCATCTCCGGATAATACATCTTGAAAAATAGAAGAAGTTTTACCTAAAAGAAACGAAGTCCAACCTATGGTACCTTCTAGAAATACTTGAGTTATTCCTTGAGTAAGAGAATTTATACCTTGAGCGTAGCCATCTAGTCCTGCGCTAGCCTCTTTTTTAAAATCTTTAATTTCTTGTGTTTTTCTAAAAGTATCTTGTATTTCTCCAGTTGTTTTACTTATTTTATAAGTACCAGCTAAAGTGTCTTGATTTTCTTGTATGTTTTTAAATTCTTTTTTTAAATTTTCTTGCTTAATATTATATTCTTTAACAGATTGATTAATCAAACCAATATTTATATTAAGAGCTTCAACTTGGGCTTGTGTAAATTTATCATCAGCGGTATTGCCTTTAATTATATTGTTTTCATCTATTAATTTATTGGTATAATCAACTAATTGTTTTTGAAGCTCTGCGTCTTTTTTTATAAGAGTTTCCGCTATGCCTTTATTCTTTTTAGTAATATTATTAAAAGCTTCTGACCTAGCTTCTGTTATAATTTTTTCTTTTGCATCAAAAGCTAATGTATTAAAATTAGCTCTACCTTTTGTAACATTATCATCAACAAGTCTACTAGCTACAAGACCAAAAACTTCCTTATCAAAATTATATGTTTCCGTTGGTATTTCTTTAACCCTTCCCAAATCTTTAATAAGGCCTGTTATTGGATCTATTATTCCATCAAATTCTTCATTTACAGTATTCCCGTCTGCACCTGATTTTGCCCCTGTGTCTTTGCCAATTTCTACAACAGCATTTAACGTTTTTTGCTGATCTTTTGATAAACTTAAAAAAGCGTTGTCTTTAGCTTCTCCTTTAGGCATTTCGTAAACAGAAAACAATTTATCATTTACAGAAAAATCAAGTTGATTTTGTAAATAATTTCTTCTTTCAATAGCCTCAATACCTTTATCCGTGGTAGAAAATAAAAAATCTTCTAAAGAACTATCAATGTTTTTTATTTCTTCAGCGATAGCGGTTCTCTCAATAAGATCCTCTATGTACGGAGGTGAAAATACTGTTTCTCCTGTTAAGTCTTTTTCTTTTTGGGCTTTAGAATAAGCATTATACTCTTCCCTAGTTACTATTTTTCCATCTATGCTAAGCTTTTCAGTTTTACTTTCTAATGCCAATAAACCATTTCCCAATGGAAACTCCGTATTGTTTTGTGCTACATCCCCCGATACTACATCCGCACTCTCTGCAGCATCTGGAAGAAAACCTGGGTTACCTACAGTGCTTAACACTTCTGTTTTAGCTTCACTGCTTTCTTGAGTTTCAGGTCCTTCAACAAGCACGGCGTCAGGATACTCCGCTATAAAATCATCGTATCTGTCGGGTGTAACATTGAAAAATTTTTCTACGCCTTCTACTATTGCTTTATATCTTTTCATTAGTCTTATTTTTCTGAATTAAATTCATTTGAAGCTTCCTGTTTTAATTCTGCTGCGGTTGCATTTCTACCATTACCATAAATTACTCTTTCATAAGTTGTTCCGCCCGGAATTACATTACCTTTTTCGTCATAAGTTTCAATTGCTTCAACATTAGTTGACTGATAAAACAATTTATCTGTTTGCGCTTTTAACATGTCATTTTGCTTTTTTTCGTCTCCGTCTAATGCGTACCAGTCCTCTTTCATTTCTGAAGAAAAGTTTAAATCAGTTAAAGTTTGATCAAATGCTTGTTTAAATCCTTTAGCTGTTTGCAAATCCACTCTGCTGGTGTCAAAAGCCAAATCTTTTGCTCTTTCAATTTTTGCAACATTTAATTGTTGAATTTCATTGTTTGATATTCTTCCATCTACAATTTTGTTTTCTTTTATTGTATTATCTATCATTCCAACTTGAAAATCTGTGGTGTTTCCTTCAAAAATGGTTTCAGCAACAGCCTCATACTGTGCAACAGCAGCATTTTCGTGCTCCATTGTTAAATCACTAACTAAGCTTTTAAATGTTAACGGATCAAATTCATATTCTTCTCCTTCTGGAGTTACAACATAAGCCACTGTTTTTCCGTCTACTTTTCTCATACCTCTTTTGTAGTCTTTAACACCACCAAAGCCATATATAATAGCTTCGTTTCTACCAGTTTTTCCTTCCTCATCTTCCCTAATAAATAAAGTTTTTCCAACCTGATCTCTATTTGCTATTAATTCCGGCAAAACACTCATAGTACCAATTATGTCTTCAGACAAACCATTAATGTTTGTCATATCTAAATTAATTTGAGCTAACTCCTTGGCTAATGCTGGGTCTGTATTGCCGTTTATTTGTTGTTCTTTCTGTATTTCAAAAGCTCTATTCGACATACCGGTATACTCCTCTTTCATATAGTCAGCCATTTCAGAAGTTATGCCTGTTAAGCCTTCATTAAAAACAGCAGCATTTGCTTCTTTATCGTTAGATAATTTTATTAAGAATTTATTATTTTGTGCCTCCTTAACGTCTTCTTTCTTTTTGTTATCCACTAGGTCTTGACCAGTTTGCTTAATAGAATTAGCTGCTTTGTCTACGGCATTTAAAAAACCTTTATTATCAACCGGTGCTATTAGTGCTGGATTTTCGTAACTCATATTTAATATTTTTTTTATTTTTTTAAGATTTAACAGCTCCGTACATAGAACCCATTGCGCCGACGGTATCCGAAACCCCACCTACTATAGCTGCGTTAGCTTGCACTTTATTTTGTTCGGCTTGTCTTTGATCCATTCTAGTCTGATCTTGTTGCCCGGACAATCTATTTAGCTTGGCGTTAGTTCTAGCCTCTTGAGCTTCAAATCTAAATATAGCTCCCTTAGCTTCAGCGTCTTGTACTCTAGTCGCATCAGCAATATTACCTTCCTGCATTCTTATTTCTTCAGCTACTTGTCGCTTTTGCAAATCTTGTTCGCCTTGTGCTTTTGCTTTTTCATTAGCGGCTTCTTGAGTTTCAATACCAGCCGCAACATCTTTTTTACTCGCCGCTGCAGCTTGCGCTAATGCGGTCGCTCCACCTGCACTTGCTCCTGTAGCTTGTAATGTGTCTAGTGTATTTGCTAAAGCAATATCTGTTTGCTCCATTTGAATTTCTGCGGCTTGCGTAGCCACCCCTAAATTTGCCATAGGGTTAGACATGCTACCTGAAAGATTCTCAGCCATACCGGCTAAAGAAGTTACTCCAGAATAAGGATTAATAACAGCTTGTCTATTGTTCTCAATGTTTGTTATTTTTCTTTCTATTTTTGCTCTTTCGGCGGCAGCTGCAGCAGCTTTTCTTTTGGCTTTACTTTTTGCAGATATACCTCCAATTATTTTTATCACTCCGGCCGCTACCGCGGCTCCGGCTGCTATTACTGCTAATGATGACATACGTTTTCTTTTTTATTATATTCTTCTAATGTTATTGAAAAAAAACTTTTTTCTATTTCTTTCATATCTTTTGTATTTGTAGGATTAGCTATTACATTTATCCAAACACAATCTTCTATGCAGGTTATTAATCTTTTAGTCCCTTTTTTAGAATGAGACCAACAAGGCGCTACATGCTCTACGGTTTCTTCGTCAGCCTGTACAATTACTTTTCCTGAAAGTAAAAACCAAAAATGATTTGTGTGATGCATCGCACTTATAGCTATAGATCCAGCGGTCATTATCATTTGCCGCATGTATAAACCATCGGAAAAATTATGTGTAATTGGAAAAACATCACAATCAACTAAATCTTTTCCATTTCCATATATTCCTTCTTGATCATTATTTTCAATGAAAACATTCTGTATTATTTCTAACTCTTTAATAAAATTTGTTGCTAATTTTGTACTCATTTGATTTAATTTAAGATGATTGCACAAATCCTGTGCTTACTGCAAATAATTCTTTTTTAGCATTATTAGCATTGTTTACTTCCATTTTTACTTCAGCAAAGAAACCTTTAACGCCGGATGACGAGCTACCAAATACAACTTCACCGTTTTGTGACGCTGTATTATTAACTAGATCCGCAAAATATTTATCTTCTTTTGCTTTAAATCTATTTATTAATAACGATTGCTGGAGTTGTTCTAAAGTTGTAGCGAATACCGCTTCAGTTATAGGTAAAGTTTTATCAGTGTTAGTATTAAAACTAAGCATTTTCCATCCTGTATCTCCTTCGTAGTTA
>JGI858J16261_1000107_pt1 | contig 10117 bp, 8 predicted proteins | sample TiedelARG03_113m_FD_16261 | JGI IMG/M metagenome (IMG submission 16261) | reverse complement strand
ACACCGTAGGTTTCCAATACTACCGGGTCAACGATGACTTCCATCAGTCGTTCACGATCACCGCCAATGTCCGCTTTCAGCACAGTCGGAACAGATTCAATACGGTCTTTGAGTCTTCGTGCGAGCTGAATCAGCGCACGTTCAGGGACCGGCCCTGAAAGCGCCACGGTAATGATTGGGAACAGGGCAAAATTAACTTCCTGCACGATCGGTTCATCGGTGTCTCCAGGCAGTTCAGATTTGGCGGTGTCGACTTTTTCCCGCACATCATCGAGTGCTCGCTTGATATCATGGCCGGCATAAAAGGTCAGGACCAGTGATGCGTGTCCCTCACTGGCAATGGATTTCATTTCCTTCAAACCTTCAACCGATTGCAGTTCCTTCTCCATCGGCCTTACCAGCAGCCGCTCAGAATCTTCGGGTGAGATGCCCTCGTGATTTAGTGAGACGTAAACAATTGGCACGGCCACATCCGGTGAAGATTCTTTCGGAATATTGATCCATGAAATACTCCCTGCAATGAGCAGGAAGGCAAGGATCAGGAGAACTACCCGGCTGCGACTGAATGCAGCATCAATAATCGTGTACATGTTCGTCTATCTCAGCTGCCAGATTCTATAGTGGTCTCATCCACCGGTATGACTTTTTCACCCGACTGTATGAAGCCCTGTCCAAAAGTCACCAGCCGTGCCTCATCAGGTAGCCCGGATACCCATACACCATCATCTTCTGAACGAATTATGGCCAGCGGATAAAACATTGCCTGATCTGACTCGTTAACCGCCATCACACCCAGTCTACCGTCATCATGCAGGGTGAGGAGTGACGGTGACAGAAAATGGCCAGACGACTCACCTGTCGGTATTTCCAGTACGGCACTCAAGCCACTGACCAGTTCAAGACCGGTGTTCGGTATTTCTACTTCGATTCGATAACTGCGCGTGCTCTGGTTGGCGAGTCGTGAAATAAAGGTCAGGGTTCCACTGACTTCTTCACCTGTGATCAGTGTTACTTTGACTTGTTGTCCATGGGTCAGGCTGCCGATGCTCTGTTGTGGAACCTGCGCCGTCGCTTTAAGACGTGAATCATCAACGATAGTGACAACTGAATCGCCACGCTCCAGCAATGTACCAAGTTCAGACGATCGCTCTTCAATTACACCATCAAATGGTGCCCGCACCGAGGTACGTGATATTTCCAGTTTGATAGTCGCCAGTTCCGCATCAGCAACGGCGACATTCGCACGGGCGGCGCGGACATTGCTTTCCGACTGCATTTTCTTACCGAACAGTCGTTCCGCTGCTTCCAGGTCGGCTTTGCTTTGTGCCAGCTGTGCTTTTGAACGCGCGAGTCTGACATTACGGGCATCCATCGAGATATGTACCAACACATCATGCTGCTTTACGCGCATACCACTTTCTACATTCACTTTGTCAACGGTTCCTGATGTTTCTGCCCGCAGATTAACTGAGCGCCACGGTTCAAGTTGACCCTGGACAAAAACCACGCTGGAGACGGATTCTTTTTTGAAATCTTTGACCCGCACTTTCATCAATATTTCACGATCCAGCTGTGCCTGCGTGGCGGGTGTGGCGTTACTGCCGTTGATGACGTAACCGCTTGATATCCACAGTACCAGGGCTATGACTACGCCGATCGCTATACCATATGATGTTTTCATTTCTGTTTGTCCTGTCCTACTTTCAGAGAACTCATGGCGAAGTCAACAATTTGCTCAATGTATGATTCGGGGTCGACTTGCAGCCAGCACCGGTTGCCCCACAACTGGTTTACTGCACCGTTAAACAGTGCATCAAGTCCCATCCTCGCGGTCTGCAAAGATTGCGCGGCGAACACACCAGACCGTATTCCGCTATCTATGCCTTCATTTGCCCAGGCACCGAATTCAGCATCCAGTTTTTCAAATGCTTCGACATAGGTTTTGCTTAGACGTTCCCAGAAACCAGCTCGAAATACATACTGTCTGACATTGGCATACTCCTGATGTTCCAGGTGATAAAACAATGCATCGCGAAATGCCTTGCGCATATTTGCAACCGGATCATCACCCAGTGGTATCTGGTGGCTGCGTTCAAGTAAACCATTGAAGAAATCCAGCGCCAGCCGTGCGTAGATCTCATCTTTGCTGGCAAAGTGTTTGTAAACAGTACCTTTACCGATGTCTGCCTGTTTAGCTATCTGCGTTACGGTGACGGATTCCCATCGCTCACCAGAGAATAATTCCAGTGCGGCAGACAGAATTTCCTGCTCTCGCCGTTCGAATTCACGTATTTTTCGTTCACTACTAACCATTGAAAACCCACCATGTGACCAGTAGTCATTATATGACCATAGGTCACGATATACAACAGCTATATGCACGAGGTGACTTCATTTGACTTCCGTGGCTTATTGTCGAGAAGAAGGATCGAAACAATTCACCGGCAGCCGCGCTTTCAATCGCGCCCGGGGTTTACTGTGGGTAAATATTCGACTGGGCAGCTGTGCCCTGTTTTGATGATCGTGCAGAGGGGCTGTTGCAATAATACGCTACGGTGATAGTTGTAGAACTACGACATTGTCACCGCTGCCGTATTATCGCAAGCAGGTATTCCCTATTATGGAAATGCAGGTATTGTAGGTTCTGTACCCTCAATTTCTGCTTCAGGATGATGCTCTTTTACCATCACTTCAATTTCTTCGACACGTTCTTTGGGAACATCCACCAGCATCAGTATTTCACCATTGCTAACGGCTTCTTCAAACTGTGTGTGACGAGTATTAGGGGTACTGACACCAATCATCGTAGACATCAGCGCACCAAAGCCGGTACCGGCCAGAGCAATTCCTAATAATGCACCTCCACCAAGAACCAGGCCGGCAGGAGGAAAGGTGACGGCGACGACACCTGCGATAATACCGGTGGCACCGCCGACTGCGACGCCACGCTCCAGAGCCGGTATAACGTCACTTTTCTGGGCCAGTGTAGCTTCCGGCAGATCCGCCATGGCTGTGCCTTCTTTTGCAATCACATGGATGTGATCCTCTGCAATACGGGCAAGCAACAATTCATCAACCACTTTACGTGCAACCTCGACATCTGGCAGCAGGAAGTAGATTCTTCTCATGTTCACACTCCTTTTATAGTTTGAATTTACAGATACGAAACTATTTCTGAGCTAAATTATTGTAAAATTCGCAGAAATTTCGTTGATATACATCAACCGTGCTTATCATGCGATTTTAGTAACCAGCGACAGGTTTCGTTATTTTTATATTTAAGGCTTCCTTATATCAGGAAACCGTGTCTTTATGCCAAAAAAAAAGCCCCACGATTTCTCGTGAGACTTTTTCGTACTTCGAATGAACTGTTTGTTCAGGTCTGTACGTTTACTGCTGTAGGGCCTTTTGCTCCGTCTTCAACGTCAAAAGTCACTTCCTGACCTTCAGCGAGAGTACGGAAGCCATCACTGGCGATAGCAGAAAAATGAACAAAAACGTCCTTGCTGCCATCAGATGGAGTGATAAAGCCGAAGCCTTTGGATTCGTTAAACCATTTAACGGTTCCTGTTGCCATGTTTAATACCTCAAAAATAATTAAAAAATAATATGTGTTGCAAACAAATCTTACGAGGTAATCAACAGGAGAAAAATAGGATTGAACTTCTGACAACAACCAGGAGAGTATGTAGCGGGAGCGAGTATAACCTGATTTTCACCATGAAAAAAACCTAAAATCAGTTATTTACAACAGTTTTTTGATAAATAATTGCAAAAAAGGGTGAAAATGCAGATTTAATCTGCAGAAAATCGGCATTTTGCCATCAGCAGTGCTTTTGCAGCATTACGTCATGCACAGACAAATTGAGCCTTTAGAACTCGCTTCAAACTTTTTCTCCAATGGTGTGGATNACTTCNACATTGAAGAAAATTCCCTCTTCATCAGCCAGTTCATTAATTTCATCNAGGTGTTCCTGCTTGAACTGGTCTGCCTGGTCATCNGCTAGCTGGTTGACGAAGCCGCGGTAACCTGCCCACCACACAACATCCCACCAACCGTGTGCATCACTGAAGAGATAACCTACCTGGTTGCGACTGTGGGTGATGTTTTTAAAACCGGCAGATTCGTACAGTTCGCGGTTGGATGATTCATTGTCTAATTGTGTCCAGGAAACATCCGGTACTTCAACACCGTACTGTTGCAGACGATCGATAATCATATCCTGCATTGGTGCCATGCTGCCTTTGGCAAAATGAGTAGTGATGAAACGGCCTCCCGACTTCAGCCGTGTCGCAGCATGCTGCATAAGCTGTTGCATATCCTCAACGAAGAAAATACCAAACGAGGCATTAACGATATCGAAATAGTTCTCGGGCAGCTCCATTTTTGTCATATCCATTTGCAGCAGGCGGATATTGTTAAGACCGAGGTCATTCGCCCGCTGCTGTGCTTTTTCAAGCATGCCTTCTGACAGATCAATACCCGTTACCTCGCCATCAGGCAACAAGCCGGCAAACAGTGTCGAAGCCAGGCCGGTACCTGTAGCAAGATCGAGGATTTTTTCATCTCCACGCAGCCTGACCAGGCCGGGAAGATGACTCGCCGCATTTTCAAAAAAGCGCAACGAACCTGTGCCGTATTGTTCGCATACAGTATTAAAGACGTTGCGAATGAATTCTTTGCGCCCTTCATCTTCCATGGTGATTCCTGTATATGATTGCAAATAACATTTACAACGACTGAACAGCGTTATTGCAGAGAGCATAGCGGTTAAACAGTATATGCCTGCAATAAACGGCTACTTCATCATTAACGTAGTGCGATATTCACCGCGGCGGTTTTGGCATACTATGACCGTTAGTCTTCCGATGTCGAGAAAAAATGACAAAAAAACGAGTAGCCCTGATCTTACTGGCGTTCATGCTGGTGATTATCGGCACAATTACCCTTACACAGATACCCTATAAGCACATCTACAATAGCATCATGCACCCGCCAGCTGATGCTGAAGAAGTGGTCAGATATCTTCAGGATGAGAATATCCTGCAACGCCGAATAGGACTGAAACGCTACCACTACGGGTTGAATAATGATCCCGGCGTGCAAAATGCCCTGGCACGGCGAGTGCTGGAAGAAGATGATGAACAAATTCGTCAGGCCGCACTAAAAATTCTTAGCGGGATTAGCGCGACTGTCGGTGTGCAAATGCAGGAACAAGCGCCGCTCGATTACAATGTAATCGAACAGATAGTTAGCCTGCTCGACGATGTTAATTCACCACCTGACATATCCGATGACAGCAGTCTGTCAATAGCATTAACTGGCCTGCTGGTGCAATTTGCCGGTAACACAGCAAAATGGCAGACACGACCGCAAAAAGCAATCTTCCGCATTACCACTATGCTGGATGAAACTTCACCACAAGCAAACGAAGAGTTATATGCGTCTTACGCTCACCAGGAGAGACGCCGGGTAATATTACAGGCAATTAAGGGTTATGCCCGTCACATGATGCTGCCGCAGAAAACTCTCAACGCGGTGCTGCCAATCTACACAGATAAGCCTGCATCCAGACTCAGACCTGAAGCAGGCTACATTTTCCAGTACCACGCTATTCACGGCCCGTTGCCTGCCAATGTGCGAAAAGCTGTTGTTGAGACGATGAGAAGTGACCCGGATCCGCAGGTTCGTCTAACGGCCATAATGACCATGGAATGGATAGGCAAACAGGAAGGGCAGACTCCAGCGGCACTGCTTGAAGCGATGAAAACTGAGGTAAACCCGAAGACACGCCAAAAATTCCACCATGTCATCATACGTATACAAAAGCACTCTGACGATCCGGTCGCTTCTTTATTAACAGTCGCACGCAATAATGAGATGCCTGTGTCACTGCGCATCTACGCATTACACACGGCTACTATGGATCATAGTACGGATGCCCGTACAACAAGAACAATACTCATAATGACGGGTGATGCAGAACCGCAACTGAGGACGGCTGCAATCTCCTTGTTAACTAAAATTACTAAGCAGCCCGACTATCCGCATCCGCCTCGCGAGCTTCTGCGATACGTGGATCAGGCACTCGACGATGCAGATCCAGGAGTGCGAATAGCGGCGATTCATGCACTGGGTACATTGCCGATGTCTGACACAGAAAAAATAACCCGCTTCGAGCAGTCTTTACTCGATCCTGATAACGATGTTTTTACCAATGCCTCCACCACTATCAGCAATTCCGGTTTAACTTCAGAGATTATTATCGAACGCCTGGCTTTGCGAGCCAGTTCTACTGATGCGCATCGCGTAGCAGAGATACAGGACACTGGCTGGTGGTCGAAGCTGGTTGAAATAGTTAAAGATACCCGTCAGCACGGAGTACGCCTGTTCTGGCTGCTGGCTGCTGCCGGCATTATCACTGCAGTCGGCTTCGCCGTTTATTTCGTCTACCGCTTTCTGCTCGCTGTTACAGATGGTCAGCGTCGTGATGGCTTTGCCGCTGTTAGTGCATTGATCGTATGGGCAGGCCTGACGTATGGGGTAGTGGCATTGTTTGTATTCGGCGCCTTTAGCTTCGGACATAACAGCCTGGTAGCACCGAGTTCCCAGTTCATCATAGATACTGTTGTAATGTGTGTGCTGCTTATATATGTATTTTCAGGCTGGGCCATGCGGCGACTGCTGCTGAGACAGGTTGGCAGGAATGACAAAGGGTAAAAGATGAAAGATTAACGGCATCCTTAGTCCATCATCTATTACCCTTGCCTATCAGGCCCGGCGCAATGTTTCCACCGGTGGCTGAGAAAGCACGCTTCTTGTGCCGAGTACACCAGCAATCCCGACAATCAGAACACCCGCCGTGATTCCTGCAAGACCTACGAGAGGATTAAACTGGTAGGGGAAATGAAACACCTGTTCGGCCAGCACCCAGGCCAGCGCGGTCGCGGCAAACCCTGCCAGCAAACCGGACAGGGCTCCCAGTGTAATAAACTCTGCGAACAGGCCACGCAATAAAATCGAACGACGTGCGCCGAGTGTGCGCAGCACGGCACTTTCATGACGCCGCTCATCCTGGGAAGCCTGGATCGCGGCATACAGTACAGCAAGACCGGCTAGCAGGCTGAACATGAAGATGAACTCAACAGCCAGTGTAACGCGATCCATGATATTTCGAACCCGGCTCATGATCGCTTCAACATCAATGATAGTGACATTCGGATAGCGCTTGACCAGTGGTGCAATGAGGCTCTTCTGCTCCGGCTTTAAGTACAGACTGGTGACCCAGCTCGCAGCGGCATCATCAAGCACTCCAGGCGGCACCACGGTAAAGAAGTTGATGTTGAATGTCTGCCAGTCGACTTCTCGCAGACTGCTAATGCTAAATTCCCTTTCGCTGCCGTTGATGTCAAAACTTACCCGGTCATTCAGCTTGATGGCAAGCGTGTTGGCAAGTTTCGCTTCCAGCGACATTAACGGTTTTCCATGATCGTTTTGCTGCCACCAGGAACCGGCGACGATGATATTATCGACCTGCGGTCGGCTGGCCGGTGACAGGTTGAATTCACGTGTAATCATGTGCTTTGCACGCTCACCTGCATAGTCATCACTGCTGACCTTACGGCCATTGATAGATGTCAGGCGCGCCCTGACCATGGCATGCAGCGTCGGCTGCTTGACACCTTTCTGCTGAAAAAACTGCTCTATGCCATCTACCTGGTCTGATTGCACATTAATCATAAAGTGATTAGGGGCATCAAGTGGCAAGCTTTGCTGCCAGCCGTCAAGGAGATCGTTACGCACAGTCGAAAGCAATAATAGAACCATGATACCTAGCCCAAAAGCGACGATCTGTATGACGCTGTCTGACCGCCGCCGGGCGATGTTCGCCAGGCCAAAACGCCACGCCACGCCAACCCGCTGGCGAAACTGGGTGAGTAAATAGATAAGGCCATACGCCGCCAGCGATAGAATACTTATAGTCAACAGCATGCCCCCCATAACCGACACAACCATTTTCAGATCATGCACCTGCCAGTAGAGCAGGCTGCCAATGCTGAGGAAGACAGCGCTATAGATCAACCAGCCACGCGTTGACACCGGCACCTGGTCCCGGCGCAACACGCGCAGCGGCGGCACCTGCCGCAGTGACAGTAAGGGTGGCATGGCAAAACCTAACAGCAGTATGATGCCGGTGGCATAGCCCATGACGACCGGCTTCAGCGATGGTGCGGGCAGGCTGGTAAGAAAAAGTTTATCGAGTATCTGGCTGATACCCGCCTGCGCCAGCAAGCCCAGTATTACACCAACGCTGCTGGCAATTATAGCAAGCCAGAGCATTTCAAGACTGAAGGCGACTATTATCCTGTTCTGTGTCGCGCCGAAACAGCGATAGATGGCTGCGCTATCAAAATGACGGCGGGCAAAACGGCGTGCAGCAGTCGCCACAGCAACTCCCGCCAGTAAAACACTGATTATCGATGCCAGGCCGAGAAATTGCTGTGCACGCTCCAGTGCTACGCGCAGTTCCGGGCGTGATTCACGCACACTCAGAATCTTTTCCTCGCTGCCAGTTCGGTTATCAAGCTGCCGGCGATAGCGGTCAACCACAGCTTGCTCGCCATCTATCAGCAAACGGTAATTCACCAGCGCACCATGCCCGATCAACTCGGTTGCAATGATATCGCTGTAATTGATCATCACGCGCGGTGCTACGCTGAACATATCGCCGCCGCGATCCGGCTCATAGGTCAGAAGGTGACTAATAGTAAAGGTGATGGCACCAAGCTGCAGACTGTCACCCACTTCAAGCCCAAGCATCTGCAGCAGGCGTGGTTCTACCCAGACTTCGCGACTTGCCGGAATTTCATCGGTGTCACGATCCGCCGTAAACGGTGCATCAGAAATATGTAACTGACCACGGAAAGGATAACCCTGGCTGACGGCTTTCACTTCTACCAGTTGCGGTTTATCAGCGGCAATGGCAACACTGCGAAATTGCATCGTATGCGCTGTCTGCAGACCCAGTGCCGCGGCGCCTGCCTGTGTGCCGTCTGATACAGGCCTGGCCGAACTGATGACAAGGTCTGCCGCGATCAGCTCAGCTGCCTGCTGCTGTATACCGCGGTCAACGCGGTCGATAAAAAAGCCGACTGCACTGACGGCGGTCACCGCAATCACCAGTGCGACCGCAAGGATTCTCAGTTCACCGCCGCGCCAGTCGCGCCATAAGTTACGCCAGGAGAATAACAGCATTACGGATTTACCAGTTTTCCACTCTGCAGCTGCAGGCGGCTTTCGCATTTTGATGCCAGTTCTTCATCATGTGTCGCCATGATCAGTGTCGTACCCTGCTCGCGATTGAGTTCGAACAGTAAATCGATGATCACTTTTCCGGTAGCCTGATCAAGATTGCCTGTCGGTTCATCGGCAAATAGAACTTTCGGGCTGGCAGCAAAGGCACGGGCGATTGCACAGCGCTGCTGTTCACCGCCGGATAGCTGGCCAGGATAATGATGCACTCGTTCAGCGAGTCCAACACGCGAGAGAATACCCAGCGCTGTTTCCCTCGGTTTATCCGCAGTTGCCAGTTCCAGTGGCAGCATGACATTTTCCAGCGCAGTCAGACCGCTCAGCAGCTGGAAATTCTGGAATACGAAGCCGACCGTATCAGCACGCAGTAAAGCCCGGCCATCTTCATCAAGTCCACCGAGATCAATATTATTGATCATGGCCTGGCCCGTAGAGGAGACATCGAGACCTGCCAGTAAACCCAGCAGAGTGGTCTTGCCCGAACCCGAGGCACCCAATATTGCGACAGAAGTTCCCGCAGCAATACTAAAGTTGATATCATCCAGAATGACCAGTGGCCCTTCAGATGTGGTAACCCGTTTGCCCAGTTGAATAGCCTGAACAAACCCAGATGATTGCTGTGAATCCATGTTAAGAAAACTCCTGTCTATTTTAGCCCTGTTATTTTTACTCTTAATCTCCGGCCATGCCAGGGCAGCTGCGCCGGCAATTCTGGTGCTCGGTGATAGTATCAGTGCTGCGTGGGGAATCAATACCGAAGAAGGCTGGGTAGCCCTTCTGCAGCAGCGCCTGATCGATAAGCAA
>JGI858J16261_1000106_pt1 | contig 10139 bp, 8 predicted proteins | sample TiedelARG03_113m_FD_16261 | JGI IMG/M metagenome (IMG submission 16261) | reverse complement strand
TGAACTTGGAATTGCATGTGCCCCAAGAAAGGTTGCAACAATATCCTGCGGACCCTCTTGAGCGAGCCTGCCGATGGCGCGCAGCATTTTCAATTCATTTTCGGTGTCGAGCCCATACCCGCTCTTTATCTCGAGGGTTGTTGTTCCAGTCTTTAATGCAGATTGCACATGACTGCGGGTAACGTCAAAGAGAACATCTTCGCTGGCTGCCGCCACCTCTTTCACCGACGAGAGGATTCCGCCGCCCTGTTTGAGTATCTCCAGATACGGTGTTCCACCAATTCGCAGTTCAAACTCGGCTTCGCGTCTAACGGCAAAACACATATGGGTGTGCGGATCCACAAATCCGGGAATCAGGCATCGCCCTTGAACATCGATATCTTCAATAGAGGTAGTGTTATCGATATGTTTTTCAACATGATATTGGCTGCCTATAGCCGCTATCTTTCCGTTTTCAATGAGCAATGAGCCCTTCTGATATTGGAGTAACCTGTCCTGCTTTTTGCCACTTTGAGCGTGTCCCGAATCAACCGGTGTGAAAATATTGGCATTTTTAAAGAGTGTTTGTGACATTACCCCCCCTATACGCTAGGCGGTTTCAAGGCCGCAAAGAGTTCTTCAACAGCCCCGGTAATAGTCACCTCATCAGCCTGGTAGGGAATAGTTATCATATCTCCATTGTCGTTGTCCCGATTGTAGGCCAGAGCCACCTCTTTTGCATTTGGGTTTCCAGCCCAGTTTCGACGCGCAACTCCCCCCATGACATCCCAGGACATGGCAGATCTCAAAATGGTGTCCACCCGTTCGCTACCGTCCAGCACCATGCCGAACCCCCCGTTGATGGCTTTCCCAATCCCGGTACCACCACCATTATGCAAAGCAACCAGCGACATACCCCGGGCAGCATTACCGGCAAAACAATGGGTTGCCATATCGGCACAGACATTACTTCCATCCTTGATGTTCGCCGTCTCCCTGAAAGGAGAATCTGTGCCTCCCGGGTCATGGTGATCACGCCCCAAAATGATGGGGCCGACCTCACCGTCTCTTACCATCGTATTAAACTTCAGGGCAATAGCCGTACGACCTTCTGCATCCGAGTAGAGAATACGAGCCTGACTCCCAACCACCAGCCTGTTTTCCTCAGCGTCTCGAATCCAAATGTAGTTGTCCCTGTCCTCGGATCTTCGATCGGGCGAGATGCACGACATGGCTGCTTTATCTGTTTTTTTCAGATCGTCTGGGCTACCACTCAAACATACCCAGCGAAATGGCCCATAGCCATAATCAAAAATCGGGCCCATGATGTCTTCAAAATAGGACGGGTAAATGAAACCATCCTTTGCATCGAATCCATTTTTTGCTACTTCGGTGACACCTGCATCAAACACAGCTTTTAGAAATGCATTCCCATAATCAAAGAAATAGGTTCCCTGATCCTTAAGTTTTTGCACCGCCCCAATATGCCGCCGTAAACTACCATCAACAAGCTCCTTAAACTGATACCTGTCAGCTGCCAACAAACGCGTTCGCTCCTCAAAACTTATGCCAACCGGGCAATATCCACCATCATAGACGACATGACATGACGTCTGGTCAGAAAGAAGATCTACGTGAAATCCTGACTCTGACATATATTCCAACAGATCTACAACATTTCCATGATAGGCTATCGACAGATTTTTCTTCTCCTCCCGAGCCCGCGAAGCCAGGTTGAGAACTTCGCCGATATCGCCAGACACCACATCCACCCAACCCTGTTCATGCCTGGTACTAATTCTGGAAAGATCGACTTCTGCAATAATTGAAACGGCTCCAGAAATTTTCGCAGCTTTTGGTTGGGCACCGCTCATACCACCGAGTCCAGAAGAAACGAAAAGTAATCCCTCCAGGTTTCCTTCGGCCGGCACACCGCACATTTTTCTCCCTGCATTGAGAAGGGTATTGTAGGTACCATGGACAATTCCTTGCGGTCCAATATACATCCAGCCGCCCGCAGTCATCTGACCGTATGAAGACACACCCATCTGGGCGGCGATCTCCCAATCATCCGGATTGTCATAGAGCCCCACCATGAGGCCGTTGGTAATGATTACCCGTGATTGCTGCTGACTGGATTTGAACAGGCCGAGCGGATGCCCGGACTGCATTACCAGTGTCTGCTCATCTGTCATTGCCTGGAGGTACTTTTTAATCAATCGATACTGCATCCAGTTCTGGCAAACGGATCCCGTTTCACCATAGGTGACAAGCTCATAGGGGTAGAGTGCTACCTCAAAATCCAGATTATTATCGATCATGAGTTGAAAAGACTTCCCGGCCAGACAATTGCCTTCGTATGTATCAACGGGCGATGCCTGAATTCTCCCAGTGGGCCGAAATCGGTACCCATATATACGACCATGGGTTTGTAATTCTTCAAGAAATTCTGGAATCAGAATGTTGTGATGCTGCTCCGGCACATAACGAAGCGCATTCTTAAGTGCCACACCGGTCTGGGATTGAGTTAATCGAAATCCACGATCGGGCGCTCGTCTTATTCCTTCCTCAAACTCTTGTTTTTCAGGCAACTCATCGTCAAGTCTGATCTTCGTGATATCTGCCATCTGTAAGCTCTTATGCATTGTCAGCTCCTGCTTTTTAAACTCGTCCCAACCGTGAAATATGCATTTTGAATGCGAACTCTTGGAGAAACGCACCCAATCAACAATTGTTATCGGCTCATGATACCAGCGCCAACTTGTCTATACAAGCTATAAATGTCTGCGGTAAGAGGTCAAGACTTTCGTATCTGTTATCTTGAAGAACAAAAGACCATTTGACTTACTGCCGCTCTTACTTGTATATACAACAGTATGGTCCAACTAAAAAATATTCAGCTCAATATTCCTCGAAACTAGTTACAACCTATGCAAAATCTCGAAATAGTACCCGGTGAACTTACCATCCAGAATCTTCGCACCCTCAGCAGAGATCAAGTAAGCATCAGTCTTTCTAACGATTGCAAGACACAAGTAGACGAGTCGGTGGCAACCGTTAAAAATCTGATCAAAAACGGGCGTGTTATTTATGGCATTAATACCGGCTTTGGACTCTTGGCCAAAACGATAATTCCCCACGAGGAGCTTGAACATCTGCAGAGATCCATCGTTCTATCCCATGCTGCAGGGGTCGGCAGACTGATGTCAGAGCCCACCGTCCGCCTTATGATGGCCCTGAAAATCAACAGTCTGGCACGAGGCTATTCAGGTATCCGCTATGAGGTAATTGATGCCTTGGTACACCTCGTAAATGCCGGTGTATTTCCCTGCATTCCGGTAAAAGGTTCCGTGGGTGCTTCTGGTGACCTTGCACCCCTGGCCCACATGAGCACGGTACTACTTGGTGAAGGAGAAGTACTCCATAAAAACAAACGACTCAGTGGCAAAGAAGGCCTGGCAATCGCCGGGCTTGAACCGATCACCCTTGGACCAAAAGAAGGCCTGGCATTGCTCAACGGCACCCAAGCCTCTACAGCGTTGGCACTTCAGGGATTATTTGCTGCAGAAGATCTTTTAGCAGCGGCGCTCGTCACCGGAAGTTTGAGCGTGGAAGCTGCACTTGGCAGCAGAAGCCCATTTGATCCATTGATCCATGAAGTAAGGGGGCACAAGGCTCAGATAGATGTTGCAGCCGCATATCGCACCTTGCTGGACCATAGTGAAATAGAAAAATCCCACCTGGATTGTGAAGCGGTTCAAGACCCATACTCACTGAGATGCCAGCCACAGGTAATGGGAGCGTGTCTCACCCAGATCAAAAACAGTGCCGATATTTTGCTGACAGAGGCAAATGCCGTCTCTGACAATCCTCTTGTATTCCCAAAAGAAGAGAACATCTTATCCGGCGGCAACTTTCACGCTGAGCCAGTGGCCATGGCAGCTGACAACCTGGCCCTTGCAATTGCAGAGATCGGTTCACTGTCCGAGAGAAGAATGGCATTGCTGATAGACAGCAATATGAGCAAGCTCCCCCCTTTTCTTGTCGAGAAAGGAGGGCTAAATTCTGGTTTTATGATTGCCCAGGTGACATCTGCGGCCCTTGCCAGTGAGAATAAATCTCTAGCCCATCCCGCCTCTGTCGATAGTCTTCCAACCTCTGCAAACCAGGAAGATCACGTCTCCATGGCAACATTTGCCGCCCGCAGACTTTCTGAGATGGCTGATAATACGGCAAACGTTCTGGCAATAGAACTCCTGGCCGCCTGTCAGGGATTGGACTTTCGATCCCCCCTGAGAAGTTCTGAGCCATTGGAAACGGCGAAAAAGCTCGTGCGTACAGAAGTTCCATTCTATGACCAGGACCGATATTTTGCCCCTGACATAGAGAAAATTTATTTGTTGATACAAGCTGGCCGCCTCAATTTTCTCGTGCCACCATCATTGCTCCCCAGCTTTTGAGCCCGGTTATGTATCTATCATGAACCGTTTAAAAGACACCGTAAGACTGGACAAAAAGAATGGGACCAGCCCATTATATCAGCAAGTTAAACAATACATCCTGCAGAAGATTGAGAACGGTGAATGGAAGGCCAGGATGAAGATTCACTCCGAATCGGAACTCGTTGCCACCACCGGGTTCTCTCGGATGACAATCAATCGGGCCCTCAGAGAACTGACAGATGAAGGAAGACTTACGCGCCGCCAGGGACAAGGCACCTTTGTTGCTGAAAAAAAGCCCCAGTCCGCGCTGCTTGAGATTCACTCAATCGCTGATGAGATAACAGCTCGAGGCGGCGACCACTCCTGTGATGTACACTTTCTCCAGGAGGAAAAAGCTCGCCCCGAACTTGCTCAAACAATGGGTCTGGAACCTTATGCAACGGTTTTTCATTCGGTTATCGTGCACAAAGACGCAGGAGTCCCTATCCAGTTGAGCAGCAGATTCATCAACCCGCTTGTCGCCCCGCACTATTTACAGCAGGATTTCAGGTCTATGACTCCCAACGAATATCTGCTCAACCTTGCTCCAATTTCAGCTGTGGAACATATTGTTGAAGCATTGATACCGGAGGTCTGGATCCGCGACCTCCTTCAGGTTAACAGTGCTGAGCCATGTCTGGCCCTCTATCGAAAAACGTGGATTGAGGATGTGGTCGCAACGAATTCCACCTTTTATTACCCCGGCTCCCGTTACACACTTGGCAGCAGATTCATTCCGGGCTCTGCCGGGGTTATTCAGATCAGCTGACGAAAAACATGAAAGCGGTTTCACTTCTTCAACGACAAGAGATTCCGGTTGCTCTGGCTGGCATCTAAGTTAGCAATTGGCGTCATCTGTCAAATCTTTGCCGTTTCCTGACAAGAAATTGTTCTGCAGAATGCTGATAGTAAACAAAACATTTCATTAAGGGATATTATGAAAAGACTTACCTACACCTTGATCGCCTTACCACTGTTCTTCATTAGCTATGTTTTCAATATCATGCTGAAAGGGTCACAGCAAAATGGTTACGGCACATTCTCAATCGCTGCATTGCTGGTCACTTTTTCAATTCTGATATTCATTACACATAAAAGGGCTAAAGATATCGGCGTAATGGGATATCTCTATCTGTGGATCGGGGCAACGGTGGCAAGCGCTTTGTACAGTGTCTTTGCCGTATCTTATATTTTAAACGTTACCTCGGGGGTTGGAGAGTTTTCTGGAACAGCAGCGGCGATAATAGGCGGCATCGGCATAGGAATAAAAGCCCTTAAATGGGGTGTTTATTTAGCAATGTTCTTTATCCCAGGTAAGAAAGAGGAAGTTATCGAAAACCTCGGCAGTACGAGCGCACAGCTGAAAGCGATATGATGATGAAATAATCAGCGATCCCGCTCAGATTATTCGACCGTCAATACATGATCAGAAGGTGAAAAAGATTGCCTGGTTGGCAACGCAGATGTTTTGAGATGTTTTGCAATGCGCCTTACATAGGTGCCAACGAGATCCTGAATTTACGTGAAGAGAAGCGGGTCATTCAATGTGTGAATCTGGTCCGCGAGTACGCTCAGCTCTTTATAACTTTCAGCATTATCTGGATTCGGGTACCTGATATTGTATTGTCTAAAACGCCAGAAGGAAGCAGCAACCGCAGCATATTCAATAAAAACATTAAGCTGGGATTTCTCATGAGTCGTAAATGGACAGATCTCTGCATACCCACCTAATAGCTCAGTAATTTTCGAGAGATTGAAACATCCATCGTATGAGCAGCAGCCCACAGCGGCCATACCAAGGTCAAATAGTTTGTAAAAATGACACGCTTCTTCAAAGTCCAGGATTGCCACAAGTAATTCTTTATCGAAGAGTACGTTGTCCCAAAAGATGTCCCCGTGAATAAAACCTCTTGGCATATCAGGATCTATTGTTCTTTCAAGATATGATTTCTTGTCTGCAAGCCAATCAAGATATCCGTGTGTGAATTCTTCTTTCAGCAATGTGTCAAAGGCTTCAATGCCGTAAGGAAAATAACTTTTCATAGAATCTAATGGCTCGAGCGAGTGAAGATGAGCCATAGCCCTACCGACCTGTCGTATCATCGTTGGCGTGAGATCGTGGATAACCTCGCCTTTCAGGAATCTCTTGATGAAAACAGGTTTACTCTTGTGGAAGACAAACTTTTTATCATCTTTTGTCTTGATGAGTTTCGTAGTCGGGAATCTTTTTTCGTCAAGATAGGCAAGGATAGTCGTGAGGTTCTCTATATCTTCCTCATTTTTCTCATCGCAGATTGATAAGGTGAAGGTTTCTCGTTGTGTTGACACTTTCAGGCTGGAATTGGCTTGACCGCCCTCAAGTGGTGAAACCTGCAGAACTTCTCCTAAATCATAGTTATCCAGTAATGTTTTAAGTTCTCGTGATGTCAGTTTAGTATAATTTGCCATGGCAAAGTGGGCTTATCCTATTTCTTAGTTGTACCTTCGATATGTTGACATAAAAAATGCTCTAGGTCGGCCAGATTGGTGGCCAACTTTTTTTCAGTCAGCAATTTTGCTGCTTCCAGGGCCGAGTGTACAGCTTGTTCAGGGAGTTTATTGACCCCCAGGGCTTTACGGGTAATCTCCGGGAATTTAGCTGGGTGGGCCGTCGCAAGGCATACTACCGGTGTGTCATCACCCAAACCAGGCCGTAATACGTTTGCTGCAGCAACAGCTACTGCACCATGTGGGTCAAGCAGATAGCCGCTTTTGCTAAAAGTCTCTTTTATTGTGGAAAGCGTCACTTCATCCGAGATGGCCAGAGACTCAAATCCCTTGCAGATACTCTCGTGTGTTTCTGCATCGAGTTGTACTTCCCCTTCTTCTTGAAAGACAGTCATCATCTTGGAGATTTTTGAACTATTGAAATCCATATTAAAAAAGAGAAATCTCCAGAAGTTGTAGGGTACCACTATATCGATGGCTGAAGATACGGTTTGCACGAGAGCCTTCTTTTTGAAAAGCCCCGTGGAGAAGGTAGTATGCAGCGTCTGGTTTTGATTGTTTGCACAGATAAAAGTTGAAATGGGTATACCCATTTTCCTTGCAAGATCACCCGCACAAAGATTGCCAAAAGCACCGGCAGGAACGCTAAAAATGACAGAGTCGCCAACCTCTTTACAGGCCTTAAAATAACCGTAAACATAATGAACGGCCTGCACCATTACCCTGCACCAGTTGATGGAATTGACACTGGAAAGCTTGAGATTGGTTTTACGATTATGATCCGAAAACATTTTTGCCACAACAAGATCCAAATCGTCGCCGCCATCGAGGCAGCCTTCAACTGCAACAGGGTGGATATTTCCCTCTTGCAAGGTGGTCATTTGCCGTTCTTGCTCAACTGATATCATTCCCTTCGGATAAAGAGGCCAGCAATCTATTGTATTCCTTCCTGCAGCAGCACTGGCCGCCGCAGGACCGGTGTCACCGGTTGTCGCAAGTATGAGATTGATCTGCTGATCTCTTTTCTGCAGGAGATAATCCATGGTGCGCACCAGAAAACCCAAGGCAATATCCTTGAACGACAGTGTAGGTCCGTGGAAAAGCTCCATAACGTAGAAATGAGAATTGTATCCAAGGTCGACCAACGGCATGAGTTCGGGGTGTTGAAAGGTTGAAAAACTCTCGTCCAGCAATCTTTTTAATTGTTCTGAAGGAATGATTTGCGGATCAATGAACAGGCTGAGTATTTCATAGGCCAGAGAGGTATAGTCCAGAGTTGACCACTGATNAAGCTGCTCCTCTGTTATTTGCGGTATAGTTTCTGGGACGAACAAGCCTCCATCCTCTGCAAATCCCTGTAAGATTGCTTCATCAAATTCGACCGGTGAAATCCCTCCCCTCGTGCTCGTATACCTGATCATCGTGTCACCTGATTGTGATGTCTATTGGTCAAGGTTCTGGCACACAGCACCAGCAATCTTTATATCCTGAACGGCTACACCGGTAAGATCGACAATAGAGATACTATTGTCCTTTCTATTACAGCTTTTTTTGTTGGCGATTACATCTCCCAATTCATAGACATCCTTCTCTTCTATGACGCCGGCGGCAAGTGCTTTTGAAATTTCTCCACGTTCTCTGCATTGAGAAATCGAGTCTGCAACGATGATGTCTGCGCGGGCTAAAATATTCTCATCCAGTTCCTGCTTTTTGTCTGTGTCTGAGCCCATTGCGGTAATGTGCGTTCCTGGCCGTAGATCTGCAGCAAAGAGCAGCGGGGTGGTGGATGGGGTTGTAGTTATAATTACATTTGCATGTTGAATAACCTGGTNCGGCGCATCCACAGGAGTTACCTGAAAACCTGCGGCTTCCATGTCGTTTTTATATTCGGCGACTCTTTTGGGTGTTCTCCCCCAGACAAAGAGCTCCCTGCATGGTGTTACCGATTTTAGATATTCCACCTGCATCCTTGCCTGAATACCTGTTCCGAGCACACCTATGGCCTTGATGGTTTTAGAGGCGACGTGTTTTGCCGCTATTTGTCCTGCAACCGCCGTTCGTACATCAGTGAGGTGACCTTCATCGAGGAGTACCGTCTGCAACATACCGGTTTTCTGGGAAAAGACCAGCATGAGCCCGGAACTTGAAGCGAGCCCTATAGCAGGGTTTTGGTAAAATCCGGATGCAATTTTGATCACATAGATATCATCACTTTTAATATATCCGTATTTAATGTGGGTATCTCCCGGCGGGTCTTCAAAGATGAGTTCTCCGACGGGCGGGACCACAACTTCATTGTTTGAATAGGCAATGAAGCCCTGTTCGATAAAGAAGGTGAGGTCTACGCTTGAGAGTGCTTTTTTAATGTCCTGCAATGTATATACGGTGGCCATTGCTGCTCCTCNTGTTGACTGATCATTGAATTGCTTCATCCTAGAAATGAGCAACGTATCTCAGGGATTTATCTCTGAATGGAAATTGCCTCTTCGCCATCACCCATGCGCCACATTCTGACAAATTAGCCATGCCATTACAACAGCTTACAAACAGATATCCCAGAATATTCTCACTGTTCAGAGTATAGCGCTATGGGGAAGAAGTTCAATAGGCTGTTTAGATTGAAGTTTTAAGATTCAACCTGCTTCCTCACCACATCATCTAACCCACCTTTTTCTTTAACTTGACATCTCATACTGGATTACTATACGTTTCCTTATACGAGCATATGCACGTAACGACGCGTTGCAATACAGCAGAGAAGACTGCCGCCCAACTGGCAGTTCACTTACTTGATTGATGGAGGTTGAATCATGCAACAAAAAGACAGAAACAGGCAAGATAACGCCGAATCCAACGGTGACGATAAACAGAAAGATCCGTCCCCGGAAAACACTCGAGGAATTGGTACAGGAAGAGGGTTGGGCCGAGGCGGTGGAAAAGGTCGACGGGATGGGACAGGTGGAGGTCGCGGTCGCGGCGGTGGTGGTAAAGGGGGACGTCAAAAGGCCCAATAAAAAATGAAGAGCGCTCAAGTCCCATTCTACTTACTTCCAGAGATATCTACTGGTATGTCTCATTAAAATATTACTTGGATAATAGTTCAGAGGTTTTACAGCACCGAGAGAGAAATAGACTGTATAGGTGGGGGCTGTCACTTTTTTCTTGACATTATTGTTAGCCTACCTTACTATG
>JGI858J16261_1000105_pt1 | contig 10151 bp, 7 predicted proteins | sample TiedelARG03_113m_FD_16261 | JGI IMG/M metagenome (IMG submission 16261) | reverse complement strand
CGAACCCAGGCCGTTGAATTCACCGAAACCGATGAATGTTTTATGGCCGTACCGGAAAAGATTGAAATTGTCGCTATCGACGAAGATGAAGTCGACGTCTTGATGCGCACTGTCATCGGCAGTTTTGAGCAATACGTTAAGCTAAACAACAAAATTCCGCCTGAAGTATTGAATTCACTTTCCGGCATAGAAGAACCCGGAAGACTGGCAGATACGATTGCCGCACACCTGAGCCAGAAGCTGGAAGAGAAGCAGCAAATACTTGAAATTAGCAGCGAAACCAAGCGCCTTGAACACATTCTTGGTGTAATGGAAGCCGAAATAGATTTGTTACAGGTAGAAAAACGCATTCGCGGTCGCGTCAAGAAACAAATGGAAAAGAGCCAGCGTGAGTATTATCTGAATGAGCAGATGAAAGCCATCCAGAAAGAACTCGGTGACATGGATGAATCTCCCAATGAACTTGACGAACTGGCAAAGAAGATTGCTGAAGCAGGGATGACGAAAGAAGCCAAGGAGAAGGCTGAGAGCGAGTTGAAAAAACTTAAAATGATGTCGCCGATGTCTGCCGAAGCCACAGTGGTGAGGAACTACATCGACTGGCTGGTGAACGTACCGTGGAAGAAGCGTTCCAAGGTACGCAAAGACCTCGGTAAGGCACAGGAAGTTCTTGATGCAGACCACTACGGCCTGGAAAAAGTTAAAGAACGAATTCTCGAATACCTTGCAGTACAGCAACGTGTCAATAAACTGAAAGGACCTATCCTGTGTCTTGTGGGGCCTCCTGGCGTGGGTAAAACATCGCTGGGTAAATCCATTGCCAGGGCAACCGGGCGAAAATTTATCCGCATGTCATTAGGTGGTGTACGGGATGAGGCAGAAATTCGCGGTCACAGGCGAACCTATATCGGTTCAATGCCCGGGAAAATTGTGCAGAACCTGAGTAAAGTGAAGACAAAAAACCCGCTGCTAATGCTTGATGAAGTTGACAAAATGTCAATGGACTTCAGGGGTGATCCTTCATCTGCACTGCTGGAAGTACTGGATCCGGAACAGAATAATACCTTTACCGATCACTATCTTGAAGTGGAGTACGACCTGTCGGAAACCATGTTTATTGCGACAGCGAACTCGTTAAATATTCCCGGGCCTCTGCTTGACCGCATGGAAGTTATCCGTCTGTCAGGCTATACAGAAGAAGAAAAAGTACATATTGCAGAAATCTATCTGGTTAAGAAGCAGAAAGAAAACAATGGCCTGAAGGAAAATGAGTTATCAATTTCACGTACTGCATTAAGAGACATAGTTCGATATTACACTCGTGAAGCCGGTGTTCGCGGTCTGGAACGGGAAATTGCCAAAATATCACGAAAAGTTGCCAAGAACCTGTTGATGAATAAACGCCATAAAAAGGCGGTGGTCGGTCCAAAGCAGCTGGAAAAATATCTTGGAGTGCGTCATTTCCGTTATGGTGAAGCAGAAGAGCAAAACAGGATAGGGCAGGTCACCGGACTGGCGTGGACTGAAGTGGGCGGAGAGTTGCTGACTATTGAGTCAGTGGTACTGAAAGGTAGTGGCAAGCAGCAGTTTACCGGCAAGTTGGGAGAAGTCATGCAGGAGTCTATCCAGGCTGCGATGAGTGTCGTACGCAGCAGAGCAGAGTCGCTGGGCATCGCTGCAGATTTCTATCAGAAAAATGACATTCATGTCCATGTGCCTGAAGGTGCAACGCCTAAAGACGGACCTTCTGCGGGTGTTGGAATGTGTACTGCTATTGTCTCCGGTCTCACAGGCATCCCTGTACGTGCAGATGTCGCCATGACCGGCGAGATCACACTTAGAGGGGAGGTGTTGCCGATAGGGGGACTTAAAGAAAAATTGCTGGCAGCGCATAGAGGCGGTATCAAGCATGTAATTATTCCGCATGAAAACACTAAGGATCTGACAGAGATGCCTGATGTGATAAAGAAAAGTCTTGAGATACATCCCGTGAAATGGATTGATGAGGTGCTGGAAGTTGCTCTGGAAAAAGCACCGACACCTTTGAATGAGAGCAAAAAGCCGACTGGAAAAACTAAATCGGCGGACTCGCGCAACGAGAAAAAAACCGATAACGATGGTATGACTACCCATTAGATTTGTATGCAGAGGATTACCCGGTAAACAGTTTTTTGTGCTTAATCAGATAGAATTCGGCATTTATTTCTATCTAGTGCATAAAAACAGCCCCTTTCAGCAGGTTTCCTCTTGTATACAATAGCCTTGCATGGGTAAAATCCGGTGCCGTAGTAATGATCAAGGGCATGATAACAATACTTAGCTTCTGCCCTGGAATAAAATATAAATCCACCGAACCTTGAATTAAAATCAGAGGAATAAATAGTGAATAAATCAGAAATGATAGACATGGTTGCTGAAGCAGCCGATATTTCAAAAGCTGCCGCAGGCCGTGCCGTTGACGCAGTATTCGATGGTATTACTGGCAGCCTTAAAGGTGGAGACTCCGTGACTCTCGTAGGCTTCGGAACCTTCTCTATTAGTGATCGTGCTGCGCGTTCAGGTCGTAATCCTCGTACAGGTGAAACTATCCAGATTAAAGCGTCAAAAATGCCTAAATTCAAGGCTGGCAAAGCACTAAAAGATGCAGTAAACTAGCGCGCCCTCGGGTGCTTAGCTCAGCTGGGAGAGCATCGCCCTTACAAGGCGAGGGTCGGGGGTTCGATCCCCTCAGCACCCACCAAATGTAATTGTAACGCATAGCGATACTATTTACGGAGCGGTAGTTCAGTTGGTTAGAATACCGGCCTGTCACGCCGGGGGTCGCGGGTTCGAGTCCCGTCCGCTCCGCCATTTATGATCAGGGCAAACCCGTATGGGTTTGCCCTTTTTATTTTTTACTTCAACACTTATATAGATAGCTAAATAAGATATGCTCACTACCATTCGTGAAAAAGCTCAGGGCTGGATTGCCTGGGTAATCGTAACTATTATCTCAGTGCCATTTGCCTTATGGGGCATTAATGAATATTTCGGTGCCCAGGAGAAAATTGTTGTTGCTGAGATTAATGGCAGTGAATTGCTGGAACAGGATTTTCAGGAACTGCTACAGAGACAGCGCAATACGCTTAGGCAGCAGTTCGGTGGGAAAATTGATAATAAAATTTTCGAGTCACCCGCATTTAAACTGCGTGTTCTAAATGAGATGATTACTCAGCGGCTTGTTTCGGCTGATATACAAAATCAGAATTATCAGATTGGTGACCAGCAGCTTGCTATCTATCTCAGGTCAAACCCTGCTTTTCAGTCAGGTGGTTCTTTTTCTCCTGAGCTGTATGCCCAGGCTGTCCGCAGCAATGGTCTCAGTGCCCCTGCATTTGAAAACCGGATTCGGATGGGAAGTATCGTAGGGCAGGTCAAGGAAGGTTTTACACGATCAGTAATTAATAATGATGCACAACTTGATCATTTATTGCGCCTGCAGCAGGAAAAACGCGATTTTGCATCAATGACGCTAGAGAGCAATAGTTACATCGACCAGGTTGATGTGAGTGCTGAACAAATTAAAGCGTACTACGATACGAATAAACAACTATTCATGACTGCGGAAGAAGTGAAAGTTGAATATATTACCCTCTCGCTGGAGCAGATAGCTGACCAGGTGCAGCCCGATGCAGAAGCCTTGCAAGCATATTACGAGGAAAGCGAAGATCAATATATGCAGGCTGAACAACGCCAGGCACAGCATATACTTTTTGCCGTCGCAGCCGATGCAGATGAAGAAGAAATAACACGCATACGCGAGCAGGCATCCGACCTGGCACAGCAGGCACGTGATGGAAAGGATTTTGCTGAAATGGCAAAGAAGTTTTCAATTGACAGTATCAGTTCAGAAAATGGAGGTGATCTTGGCTTCTTTGAAAGAGGAGTGATGGATGCCGCCTTCGACGAAAAAGTATTTACCATGCAGCAGGGTGAGATATCCGGGCCGGTGAAAAGTCGCTTTGGGATTCATATCATTAAATTGAACGAGATCAAGTCTGAAGCCGGTAAGAGTTTTGATGACGTAAAAGATCAGCTTAAAAAAGAATACGGTCTCCGCGAAGCATCTGCACGCTATGGTCAAATGGCTGAAGAACTGCAGAATCTGGTCTATGAGCAACCGACGACTTTACAGCCTGCTGCGGATGCTCTTGGCCTTCAAATAGAGACTTCTGAATGGATCTCACGTGAAGGTGGAGAAGGTATTACATCAAAACGCCCATTTATAGATTCGGCATTTACAGAAGATGTACTGCTTGAAGGCCTGAACAGCGAGGTTGTTGAAGCTGACGTTGATACCCTCGTTGCATTGCGTTTACTTGAGCATCGTGTTCCACAGCAGAAACCGCTGACGGAAGTTTCTGATGAGATTAAGCAGATTTTAGTTAAACAGGACACTAAGAAGCTGGTGGCAAGCCAGGCCGAAGAGATTAAAAAGGCTCTGCAGTCGGGCAATAAAACACTGTCACAGATAGCAGGTGAGCAGGGTTTGAAGATGGTTGAGCATAACAGTGTTGCTCGCGCAGGAAATACCGAACTATCCCCAGCACTATTGAATGCAGTGTTTCGCTCTTCAGTCAGTCCCGCAGGAAGTGATAAAGAGGCTGAAATGACGCTGTTAGAAAATGGCGACTATGCAATCTTTTCAATCAGCAAGGTTGAGCCAGGCGCTCCTGTAGACGTCCCTGAGAATGTCCGTGATCAGATTCGCCAGGTGATACAACAACGTAAAGGGGAAGGATTGTTTTCAGACTATGAACGCGGTTTGTTTGAATTAGCCGACATTGTGATCTATCAGGATAGGTTGTAGTAGATAGAGCCATTCAGGTTCGACAACAAACTGGCTAGACATATAACACTTATCACTACTGAACCTGTATTACTCTATAACAGGCCAGTGTTGCCGATGTGCAGGAATCCTGATTTTCTCAGCCAGCTTTTATCAAAACTCCGGGTTAATAGCTGCAGCATGGATTGATCAAGATATTCATCTGCAGCGGTTTCCTGCTGATGCTGAGGATAAACTGGTCTTTCATGACCCAGCAGGTGCAGCCTGGTTTTCAGTGGTGGCAACGTAGTACTGATGTCACCAAATTTGTGCAACTCCAGTTCAACCCACCTTTCTATGTCGGCTGTCTTTACACTATTCCGCATCGTCTGACTCATTTTCTTGTACGGCAGGAATATTCGGTGCTTGCTATCTCTCGGCTGATTGATGACTAACGGCCAGTATTTTTCTCGCAAAAAGTGTTGAAAAATGATTGCCTGGATCATTGACGTGATGGCATCGTCGTCCTCCATTATTTCCAGCGTATAGCGATCAGCGCGAATTTCAGCACGGCGGCCTGCAAAAAAGGAAACGGCATTGTAGAAAGGTGAATAGTATCGGAAGAAAATGGTCAATGGTTTCAGAATCAGCTGCCCATGCCTCTCCAGCGCAGTATGATAGTTCGCCCACTGTCCAGTCAGGCTTAGCATCCAGCCAGTGACAGGATTTTTCTGGCTGGCCAACTTGGCCAACTCTCGTGCCAGCATGCCGCGAAACTCGATTGGAGAAGTACACAATAAAGCGGATAAGCCTATCTCAAGCGTGTTTCTGAATTTAATAGGAAACCAGCTGACGGGTGTATGGCTAATCTTCACTTCGTCTGCTCGCGTAATGAGGATTTTTTCCAGCCTGGGGTTGCCATAATGCTGCTGCAGTCCTTTAATTAGCCTGGCCAGTTTCGGTGTCTTCTCGCTGCTTACGCTGACACCTGCACGACTTGAAAACCTCAGGCGAGCCAGTGCGATGGATGCCAGTGCACTGGGCAGCAGGAAGCTGCCGATCACCAGCGCATCAGACCAGTTTTGATGAGAAGAGCCTGAATAGAGGTCGTNTAGCAGTTTTACTAATAGCCAGATCGACAGCGTCGGGAACAATAACAGAGCGAAATACCCCAGTAATGCAATCGGTATGACGAACAGTAGATAGAAGGTTGGAGTAGTTGCAGCAAAAGGGCGCAGCCAGCGAACTATATTAGCGCGATTAATAGTAAAGTCAGTGTTAGATATAGTCTGTGTCAGTGCTTCAAGCATTGATCTACTTCATATTGTTAGTCTCTAGAACAAGTTAGATGCGAAATTCACTATATACAAGTTTGCCATGACGAAGGGTGTTATTAAGCCGAGTAGTGTATATAGCTTGATAAAGCCAAAATATGCACGCGCTTAATTCTGCAATACTAAGATATCCGGCTGTTCAAGTTGTAGGGCCTGTCCACGTTGTCACCAGGTTTCTTCCCTTTCTCTTCGAGCGATACATGGCATTGTCGGCATTACGCAGTGCTTTTTCCAGCGACGCATGGCTGGATTCAAGAGGAGCTACACCGAATGAAGAAGTATAGTGGATCTGGTGGTCTTCGATGTTGATGGAGGTGGTCATCATCTTATGCCGAATACGTTCCGCTATTTCTGTTGCCTGGGCAACCTCCGTCTCCGGCAACAGAATAGCAAATTCCTCACCGCCGATACGCCCAAGATAGTCAATCTCTCGAATGCCATTTTGTGCAAGCTCAGCGACATTACACAGGACGCTATCCCCTATTTTATGACCATAGGTATCATTAATCTCTTTAAAGTTGTCTATATCCAGCAGAATGACAGTGAGAGGATGCCCATGTCGTTTGGCACGTGTATATTCTGCCGCAGCCTGTTCTTCAAAAGCACGCCGGTTAAATACACCGGTTAGCTTGTCAATCCTTGCCATCAGTTCGGCCGTTTCTTTGGCTTGAACAAGTTGAGCAGTGCGTCGCTCAACGGTTTCTTCAAGATTCTCTTTTGCCTGCTGCAGCAGGTTCCTTGAAATTTTATCCTTGGCTATCGCTCGTTGCTGCGCAGCTTCCTTTTCGATACTCATCAAGTTAATGCGGTCAGCCATTGCCAGTGAAAGCAATACCATATCTATCATCAAACCAAACTCAACGGCATGGAAAGAAACAAACGAATAGGGCAGGAGGCCTGCTACTGTAAGTGCAGTAAAAAATGCACCAACAAGTGACGCCAGAGAAGCAATTATAAAAAAGCGCGCGGCACGAAAACCGGTGAGCAAGGCTAGCAGTCCAGCATAGGCAATAAGAGGCGAGTACATGAATATTGAATAAATTGCGAGCTTGTTAAACATCAGCTCATTTCCAGCCAGGAAGGTCAACAGAGGCGCTGCAAGCAGGAGCACTATATATGCTTGAAGTACTCTGTGCAGTCTCGGCATTCGCTTGCGGCTGTTAAGAAACGATATGGCGAATAGTAAGCCGGAAATTTGAAACAGATAGACAAAGAGACAGTATGACCAGCTGGCCCAGCGGGTTGAATCAGGCCACAGGTACTGGTAGGAAAAACCGTTGTAGGTGAAGTTCATAATAAAAAACATCACCAGGTAAAGACAGTAGTACAAATAGCGCCGGTCACGTATAGAAAAATAAATAATGCCGTTGTACAGAAACATGATCAGGATGGAGCCGAAAATCATGCCATAGTAGGCAGCACTCGACCATTCAACCCTGTTGAAGGCCTGCGGCTCCCACAGGAATAATGGTGTCATGAACGGTTTTGGTGTGCTAATACGCATCAGGTAGACTGATTCACCTGGCGGTATGACGAGACTGTTGATGAAATGATGGTGATTAAATTCTCTCTCTTGAAATGGCAGCCAGTCGCCCATCAGCTTGTGCTGGTATGAACCATCTGCAGACGGGAGATATATATCTATACTATCTATCCAGGCAGTGCGCAGAACAAGCAGTCTTTGCATTGCATTCGGCGTGATGTTATTGATGGTAAAGCGGTACCAGTAAGCAGAATTCGTGAACCCAAGACTGAAATAATCCTCACCCGGGGATGTAAAACTATTTTTTGCCGGGCCATTTACAACGTCTTCGAGGTTTAATGTTCCCGCCTTGTCTTCCAGAAATTCTATCGAGCTATGCACTACCTGCCGGTCATCCAGTTCATTCAGAACGATCACATCTGCTCTGCCTGGCGATAGCCACAGCAATGCAAGGAAAAAGGGAATGAATGTGAACCTCATGCTTGTACCCGGGTAGGTTGTTGCGCTCACAGCAATAACAATTGCTGAGTAATATAAATGCAAAATGTGGGCTATTTTAGACTATAAAGAGTTGCCTGGAGAAGCGTTTGCAACACAATCTACTCTCTATCTCTGCTTATGCGGACATACAGGCGAAAAAGGCACCAGGTAAACTCGATCTTGCTCCTGACGTATCTTTATATAGTGATATAATTGAAATGGGTTGAAATCTGCAACATCTAATAAGGAGAGACATCATGCTACTGATGGAAAAAGAAACTGGCCACCTGATTGAAGTGCTTGAGCCGACAGAAGTCTACGATCCTTTTAAGGATTCATTTAGCGGTCGACTGGATTTTGGTGAAGACGTGGCAGAACCTGACACGTTCAAGAAAGTGAGCGTAAGTTTCCCTTCAGGTGAAAACCTGCCGAAGTGCTGGAAAGACCCTCACTACCGGGATTAATCGTTTTTTCGACACCTGGTTCCCAGGTCGCCTGATGCTTTTGCTTGACCTCATGCACGCTTCCGCAACAGCCGAAGCGCATGAGGGATTGTTTACCATCTAGTTCCACTAACGATTTAGACCTTTTAACAGTCCGGAGGACCTCAATAATTTCGTGCTTCCTGGTTACAATGCTTTCATTCCTAAATGATATTATGCTTAGTCAAAATTCCTCAGACTAATTACATACCAACCGCACAAATCCAATACTAATTAAATTTACCCCTATCTGGATAATCCTCTTTTTCATTCTCTGATCCTTCGCATCAGAACCCTGCACCGCAAAAGTAATTTCCATCACTGATGGAGCCACCCTCAAAGTACTGACCGAAGATAAACAGCAGGTGATGACGCGATTGGCAGAAGTAATTTATGAATCATTGGATGTTTCACTGCAACATTTTGCCTTTGTAGAATTCTTTTTGTCTGATTTAAAAAACTAACCTAATTGATTGAAGGTATATTTTTCTTGACTAACGGTAAATGTCAGCTAGTTTTAATATCAAGAGCGACAACTCTGAAGTAAAAATCATTTATGTAATTTACAGGGGAATACAATGAAAAAGACTTTTAGGTATTTTTTAGCAATGCTTTTATTACTTTCACTTACCGCATGTGGAACTCTCAAATTTGATGCTTCATCTATGGATGCACTTGAGAAGTCTGCTAAGGAAATGTCTGGAACTATGTCAGATGTAGAAAAGGAGAAATTCAGGGAAGCATTATCAGATTATTATTTGAACAAATTCGCAGAGGGTTCAAAAGGAGCATCAAAATCACAAATTGATTCTATAGTGTTGACTCAATTAGATGGGAAAACTGTTGATGATTTTTATGGAATGATGAATCAATAGGCAAAGGAAATGTATGAGAATATGAAGAGATAGGCATTAATTTATTTCTCTTATAAATATATTAATATACGGTGATGTTTCACTACGAGAGAGTCTTCTTTTGATTGAAGTTCTATGTGCCACTGGAATTTGTGCCTGAAAATACCATATTCCATGATGCGATCTGACTGAATATGGTGAGTTTTTGACAGATGATGTATCTCACCAGCGAATTCATTGATTTTTAGTCAATAAAAACCCCTTGATAAACAAGGGGTTATATTAAAAAGTGGTGGAGGCGGGGGGAATCGAACCCCCGTCCGCAAGCCCTCTACACTCCGGGTCTACATGTTTAGTTTGCGCTTTTGATTTAGCCGGACGCTACCCGGCAAACTGGGAAAACGTACGGCGATTCTGCTTTAAGTTTAACGATTCCGCCACAGACATGCTTCACCGCGATACTGTGTGAGATGACCTTTCGAATCCCCGCCCACAATCAAGCAAAGGTGAAAGGACTAACCGGTATTAGGCGGCTAGTGCGTAGTTGTCGTCGTTGGCAACTATCATTGTGCAGCTGGATTTACGAGGGAATCTGCTCCTCGACATGCACCGAAGGCGTCGCGACACGCGTCGAAACCGGTCGCCCCCTCTGGATTGGTGATTATAGCAAGTTATCTGCGGACATTGTGAAGGAAATCAAGTCCTGGCGTT
>JGI858J16261_1000104_pt1 | contig 10158 bp, 11 predicted proteins | sample TiedelARG03_113m_FD_16261 | JGI IMG/M metagenome (IMG submission 16261) | reverse complement strand
TTGATGCCGTCATCTGCCTGTTTTGTCCAGACTGAGATTGGTGCTCATAACGCATTTGCTTACGATATCAATGCTGCATGTTCCGGATTTCTCTATGGCCTTGACATGGGTGATCGTTATATACGTACTGATAAAAAATCAAAAGTACTGGTTATAGGCGCAGAAACTTTATCCTCCCGGTTGAACTGGCAGGATCGCAATACTTGTATTCTTTTTGGTGATGGCGCAGGGGCTGCAGTACTTGGCCATACAGAGCAATCAGAGCGCAGAATACTTGGAACCAATCATTTTTCTGACGGTCGCCTTTGGGATTTGCTCTACATGCATAATTCGCCAAGCAAGAATCCCGATCTGATGGTTGATGATAATCCGGGTGTGCATATTGTGATGGAAGGAAGAGAAGTCTTTAAACATGCCGTTAAAGCAATGGAAGATGCGATACTTGGGCTTTTTGAAAAGACCGGATTAACCATGGCAGATGTAGATGTAATGATTCCCCATCAGGCAAACATGAGAATTTTAAATAACTTGTTGGAACGACTAGAGGTGCCGAGGGAAAAGGTCATGCTCAACGTCATGAAATATGGAAATACGTCTGCAGCCTCAGTTCCGATTGCCCTTGATGAAGCAAATCGAGCAGACAGGATCAAACCAGGTAACACTGTGTTGTTTTGTGCTTTTGGTGGTGGTTTCACCTGGGGTGCAACCCTTCTTAGATGGTAAAAGGAGATGTGAGATGGAACGTTTTCTGACAGAAGAACAGCAGATGATCGTTGATATTGCTCGACAGATTACCGATGAATTGATTATTCCCAAGCGCGCAGAGTTGGATGAAAAACATGAGTTTCCTCGGGACATTTTAAATGCGATGGCACAATCTGATTTATTTGGAGTTCCCATTCCCGAGGAATTTGGTGGTTTCGGAGGCAGTTGCCTTGACATCACGCTTGCCCTTGAGGAACTCGGTCGTGGCTGTATTGGTGTTGGTACTGCCTTTGCTGCCAGTGCACTAGGAATTTATCCAATAATGATTTCGGGCTCCGATGAGATGAAACAGAAATATTTACCTGATATTGCTTCAGGGAGTAAATTCGCTGCTTTTGGGCTAACTGAAGCCAATGCCGGATCTGATGCTTCAGGAATTCAGACCACTGCTGTGCTTGATGGTGACGAGTGGATTCTGAACGGCACCAAACAGTGGATTACCAATGGTGGAGAAGCCCAAGTCTATACCGTTGTGGCCATGACGGATAGAACCAAAGGTGCCCGAGGTGCCTCAATGTTTGTTGTGGAAGAGGGTGATCATGGTTTCTCTTGCGGTCCTAAAGAGAAGAAAATGGGTATCCGAGCCTCTTCAACAACGGAGCTGATTTTCAAAGATTGCCGAATTCCCAATGATCGTTTGATCGGTCGAAAAGGTACCGGTTTTATCACCGTTATGAAAACTCTTGATTCAAGTCGGCCAGGTATTGCCGCACTTGGTGTCGGTCTTGCACAAGGTGCTCTTGATATGGCTGTTACCTATGCCAAGCAGCGGGAACAATTCGGCAAGCCGATTATCGGTTTTCAGGCGGTACAGCACATGCTCGCCGATATGGCAACCGGCCTAGAAGCTGCCCGGACACTTACCTATGCTGCAGCCAGACATATTGATGCACATCCCAAAGATATGTCCAAGGTCTCGTCCATGTGCAAAGTTTTTGCCACCGATATGGCAATGAAAGTGACCACCGATGCGGTTCAGGTTATGGGGGGCTATGGCTATATGTGCGAATATCCTGCTGAGAAAATGATGCGTGATGCGAAGATTCTGCAGATTTACGAGGGTACCAATCAGGTCCAGCGCAATGTAATCGGGCAGGAGCTCAATAAAGAATATAATAGATAGTAGTATACCTAAATAGTGTCATAACCACTGAGCCGCTTACTCATCAACCTGAATTTTTATAAAAGATAGAAAGAATTGCATGAAGATTATCGTTTGTGTCAAACAGGTGCCTGATGCCAAGGACGTCCGGCTCGATCCTGAAACCAATACGCTTGCCCGAGAGGGTGTTGAATCGATTATGAATCCCTACGATCAGCACGCACTTGAGGCGGCTGTTGCGTTGAAAGAAGCGGTTGGCGGCCAAGTAACGGTAATGACCATGGGACCGCCGCAGGCTGAGGAGGTATTACGTCAGGCGATTTCCTGTGGTGCGGATGACACGATACTTATTTCCGATCGAAGTTTTGCCGGGGCAGATACCTGGGCAACGTCATACACGCTTGCCAAAGCTGTGGAAAAAAATGGCAATTTCGATCTTATTATTTGTGGTAAACAGGCAATTGACGGTGATACCGCTCAGGTGGGACCGGGATTGGCTGTCAGGTTAAATATTCCCTACGCCACCTGTATTCAGAAAATACGATCCTGTGATGAATCTTCAATCGTAGTGGAACGCATGATGGATGACGGCTACGATGTTCTGCAAGCCTCGTACCCGCTGTTGATAACCGTAGTCAAGGATATCAACCAGCCGAGGGTCCCTTCATTGAAAGGAAAAATGAAGGCCAAAAAAGCAGAGATAACCGTCTACTCTGCAAAGGATATTGGGGCTGATCCGACCTGCATTGGTCTTCCCGGATCCCCCACTCAAGTTGTCAAAGTTTTTCCACCNGAACCCAGAGGTGAACAAGCAATGCTTACGGGCAGTGTTGATGAGCAAGTGGAACAACTTGTCGAAAAACTTAAGCCTTATCTGATTTAGATCGGAGATCCANTGCTTAAAATAGATGAAAAGTTATGTATCGGATGCGGTATCTGTGAAGACCAATGTCCTTTCGGGGCAATTGAAGTTGTTGATGGAATTGCTGTTGTCGGTGACGCCTGTAATTTGTGTGGAGCCTGTGTGGAAGCGTGCGAGGTTGAAGCGCTGAGTATAGAGGATAGCGGACCACGCCGGGCTAAAGATGATGTTCAATCATGGTCTGGTATCTGGGTATTCTGCGAATTTACCAGAGGTATGCTCACACCGGTTGCAACCGAGCTGCTCGGCATCGGCCGAAAACTTGCTGATGTTAGAAATGTAAAGCTCTCAGCTGTCTTGCTTGGTCACATGACCGGTGAAACTGCTGAAAGGTTAATTGGTCACGGAGCTGATGTCGTCTACAGGGTTGATAATCCCGCCCTGGAGCTGTTTTCCGATGAAATCTATGAAAGAATCGTATCGGACCTGATTACCAGCTATAAACCTGAAATTGTGTTGGCCGGGGCAACTGCCATTGGTAGATCCTTCATCCCTGGTGTGGCTACCTCGGTTAATGCTGGACTTACTGCTGACTGTACCAAACTGGAAATACGTGAAGAAGATGGAATTCTACTGCAAACCAGGCCTGCCTTCGGGGGTAACATCATGGCCACCATCGTCTGCCTGGATACCAGACCTCAGATGGCCACTGTTCGGCCGAAGGTGATGAAGGAAATGGATTTTGATGAATCCAGGTCCGGAGAAATAATCGAGATCATCCCAACACCACGACAATTGGTCGGAAAAATTCAAGTTCTGGAATCGGTAAGTGAGCAACAGGCTAAAGTTAATATTCAGGAATCAGATATTCTGGTATCTGGAGGACGCGGACTGGAGAACGAAGACGGTTTTACCATGATTACTCAACTCGCAGAGGCACTCGGAGCAAAAGTGTCGGCTTCCAGAGCAGTTGTTGATGCCGGTTGGATTCCATATCCTCACCAGGTTGGGCAGACCGGAAAAACGGTTTCTCCAAAGCTCTATATTGCCTGCGGTATTTCCGGTGCCATTCAACATGTCGCAGGAATGCAATCTTCTGAAACCATTGTCGCCATAAACCGCGATCCGGAAGCACCGATTTTCAATGTTGCTGATTTTGGAGTGGTGGGAGATGTCTACGAGGTGATACCAAAATTGATCGACAAAATAGAGGAGAAACGCGGAGCATGACACTTTCAGGAAAAACTGCTGTCGTTACAGGCGGCAGTCGGGGAATCGGCAGGACCATAAGCCTGAAACTCGCTGAAATGGGAGCTTTTGTCTATGTCAACTATGTCAACCGATCAGAAGCTGCCGAAGAAACTGTATCCCAAATAGAAAAAATTGGAGGAAGCGCGGCTGTCGTCGGTTTTGATGTAGCAGATTTTAACGCAACCCAGGACGTGTTTAAATCAATTATCAAAGAAAAATCAGCGGTTGATATCTTGATCAATAATGCTGGAATTACCAGAGATGGTCTCGTTGCCAGAATGAAAGAAATGGACTGGGATGCAGTACTTGATACCAACCTGAAAGGAGCTTTCATCTGTGCCAAAGCTGCTATAAAACCGATGATGAAAAATCGTTGGGGACGAATTGTTAATATCAGTTCAGTTGTAGGTTTTTCCGGAAACGGTGGGCAGGTAAATTATGCTTCAGCAAAAGCCGGTATGGTTGGGTTGACAAAATCTCTGGCAAGAGAATGTGCCTCAAGAATGATCACTGTTAACTGTGTTGCACCAGGATATATCGTTACTGAAATGACCGAAAACATGGATGAGTCGGTCCGCGATAAAATGCTCGGTGAAATTCCAATGGCCACACTTGGGGAGCCGGAAGACGTTGCCGCTGCTGTGTGTTATCTGGTGAGTGAGGAGGCAGGGTATGTAACCGGCCAGACCATTCATGTTAATGGCGGAATGTATATGTGAACATTATATTCAAACCTGCCATGCAATCAAAAGCTGCGGCGTGGGTTTAAATTAATGGTTGCAAATTAATCGTATTTGTTAAAAACTAATTATTTTGACTTTTTGTGAGAAAAACCGCTCACGAAATAATCAAGTGATAAACACGTGTAACGTTAGAGAACTATAATCAAGGAGAAAACAAAATGGCTTTAAATCAGGAAATGATCGATATTATTGTTGAACAATTGAGTGTAGAAAAAGACAAAGTTGTATCGGAGGCATCTTTTGTAGACGATCTGGGCGCCGATTCTCTTGATCTTGTTGAGCTGATCATGGCTATGGAAGAAAAATTTGATATCGAGATTCCCGATGAAGATGCCGAAACCATCGTAACAGTCCAGGATGCTGTCAATTATGTTACGAAAGGTCAGTAGCGAATCACCGACAATCCATATATTGACTTAAATTAAATCAACTGGAGAAATGAATGGTTGGTCGTAGGGTGGTCATAACGGGAACCGGACTGGTGACTCCTCTGGGAACTGGGGTTGCCAAATCCTGGGAGAATATTTGTAATGGTGTAAGTGGCGTAGGCCCGGTTACCAGGTATGATGCCTCGGATGATGCTGTGCAGATTGCAGCGGAAGTAAAAGACTTTGTAACCGAAGATTATTTTGAAAAGAAAGCGGTAAAGCAACTCAAACTTTTTGTGCAATATGCGCTGGTTGCCACCCGTATGGCTCTTAAAGAGAGCGGCCTTGAGATAACAGAAGAAAATTGTGGCCGGATAGGAGTTATAACTGGTTGTGGAATGGGAGGCTTGCCTACTATTGCCCATCAGCACGAAATTGCTCTGAATCGTGGATTTAATAGGATTTCACCGTTTTTTGTGCCAACTGCGATACCGAATATGCCCTCGGGTCATATTTCCATGGATACTGGGTGCAAAGGGCCGAATCTGACTTTGACGACCGCCTGCGCTGCTGGAACTCACGCAATTGGCGAAGCATATCGTCATATTAAGTACGGTATGAGCGACGCGATGATCGCCGGCGGAACGGAAGGTGTTATTTGTAAAATGGGTGTTAACGGTTTTGCTTCAATGAAAGCTCTTTCCAAAAGAAACGACAATCCAACCGAAGCCTCAAGACCGTTTGATAAGGATCGAGATGGTTTTGTAATTTCAGAAGGTTCAGGAATTTTGATTCTTGAGGACTACGATCTTGCCAGAGCTCGCGGGGCAGAGATTATTGCAGAGGTGATCGGCTATGGTTTAAGCAGCGATGCCTACCATATAGCAGCTCCGCCTGAGGACGGTGAAGGGGCAATACGATGTATGCGTTTTGCCCTTGAAGATGCGGGGTTGAATCTAGACGAGGTTGACTATATCAATGCCCATGGAACCTCCACACCATTGAATGATAGATGTGAGACACTTGCTATAAAAACGGTTTTTGGAGATGAAGCGTATCGCTTAGCTGTGAGTTCTACAAAGTCGATGGTCGGTCATTCGCTTGGTGCAGCTGGCGGTATTGAAGCGGTGTTTCTTGCGTTAAGTATCAGGGATCAGGTGGCACCGCCGACCATTAACTTATGCGAACCGAGCCCGGAATGTGATCTTGATTACGTACCTAACACGGCGCGGGAAATGGATATACGAGTTGCTCTGTCAAACTCATTTGGATTTGGCGGAACTAACGGGGTCGTCGCATTCAAACGTTTTGATGACTGATTGACGGTAGACTCATGAAAATAGTAATCGGATCTGATCATGGCGGTTATGAACTCAAGCAATGTATTGTCACACTGCTTGATACTGACGGCCAAACCATAAAAGACATTGGCTGCCATAGTGAAGATTCTGTCGATTATCCAGATTTTGCTGAACAGGTCTGTGCAGCGGTCAGTTCTGGATTGGCTGATTGTGGGATTCTTGTTTGCGGTACAGGAATTGGCATGTCAATGGCCGCCAATAAGCGTGAAGGGATTCGGGCAGCTCTTTGTCACGATGAATATACAGCCCGGTTGAGTCGGGAACACAATGATGCCAATGTTCTCTGCCTCGGCGATCGGGTTATTGGCAAAGGTGTTGCCGAGGGCATTGTAAAAATCTGGCTGTCAACCACATTCAGCGGTGGCCGTCATCAGATACGAATTGATAAATTCAGCGGATAGATCTGGCTGCTTAAACAGAGTGAAGCCGGTATTGCCATTGAGCGATACCGGCTTTTTTTGTGCGCGCATAGCACCGCCCGTATGTTATTATGTTCAATATTATGGACTGATTCGAGTCATAAGGAGGGAAAATGAAATGTCCTTATTGCGGTCACCTGGACAACAAAGTAATCGACTCACGGTTAAATAAAGATTGTACCATTACCAGACGGCGGCGATCCTGTCTGGAATGTGATCAGCGATTTACCACTTATGAGCGGCTTGAAGTGATGATGCCGGTTCTTGTGAAAAAAGACGGTAGACGTGAACCGTGGGATCGGCAGAAGATGATCGTAGGCCTTGAAAAAGCGTGTGAAAAACGCCCGATCAGTCGCGATAGTATCGATGTTTTTGTTGATGACATCGAGCATAAATTGCAGGATGTTGGTTCCAAAGAAGTCGCATCAGGCGTTATTGGAGAATGGGTCATGGAAAATCTGTCTGATCTTGATGAGGTGGCTTATGTTAGATTTGCCTCGGTATATCGTCAATTTAAAGATGTCAATGAGTTCATGGATGAATTGAAAGTACTGCTCGAGTCACGTGAACAGGAATAAATTGGCGGGATTGGATGGACGAATTTTTCATGTTTAGCGATTTCGATTTCAAATATATGCGGCAGGCCTTGAGGGAGGCTAAAAAAGGACTTGGTCGAACCTCTCCTAATCCCTGTGTCGGGGCAGTGATTGTTAAGAACAATACTATCATAGGCCAGGGCTATCACAAGAAAGCTGGCACCCCTCATGCTGAAATTCATGCGTTAAGAAATGCTGGGAAATTTGCTGATGGCGGGACCATGTATGTAACGCTAGAACCCTGCAATCACACAGGCAAAACCCCTCCATGTTGTAAAGCAGTTGCTGCTGCTGGAATTAAAAAAGTGGTTATCGGCATGCTCGATCCTAATCCCCTCGTTAACGGTAATGGAATCAAGTATCTGCGCGAAGCTGGAATAGAGGTGTGCCACGGTTTACTTGAGAGTGAGTGTCGTGAGTTGAATAATGCTTTTCTTACCTATATCAGTACCGGAAAACCTTGGGTAGTGATGAAGGCCGGACTTAGCCTCGACGGTAAGATAACGTTTCGGAAAAATTTTGGAGATGCATTAACCGGAACTGAATCTCTTCGGCAGGTACATCGGCTCCGAGATACCAGCGATGCAATCCTCGCAGGAATTGGCACGGTCACCATTGATAATCCTTCTCTCACCACCAGGCTGGCAAAAGGCAAAGGGCATGACCCCATTCGTATCATCCTTGATACATCGTTGCGAATCAGCGAACATGCCCGTGTTGTCGGGCAGATATCAAGTAGTCCAACTTGGATATTTTGCTCGAAGTCGGTTGATCACAAGAAGGCTCTCAGGTTGGAACGAGCAGGTCTTATTATCCACAGGGTAAAAACCACAGTTGACGGTCGGCTAAACCTTCAGCAAGTACTCAATGTGTTGGGTTCCCAACAGATTACATCTTTATTGGTTGAGGGCGGTGCAATAGTGCATGGAGCGTTTCTAAATGACAGACTGGTGAATCGGGCTTGTCTTTTCTATGCTCCTGTTTTTGCAGGAGACAACGGGATAAGTGTGATCAGCAATCACATCGTTGATGGTGACGGGAAGCAGGCAATTCGTTTGGCTAATATTAAACACCGTAAATTCGGGGAAGATGTGATGATTTGCGGTGATGTATTGTATCCAGAAAAAGGGGGATGAATGTGATGATCCTTTTTATGTACATCCCGGTTACAGGTGTTCTTTAATTTTGGGCCAAATCCTGGTCAACTCATCAACCGTCTTAAATTCTATTCCAAGTGTTACGCTGTCCTGTTCAAATGCGGGGCAATGTGTCAGTGAGCAGCTCTGTGGTAGGTGTAGCTTTTTTATTTGTTCCGCAAATTGTTGTTCGACATGACTGCTGAGCGGGTGACTGCGTTTATAGAGGTCGTCTAAAAGCCGATTGGCTGACTGCGGTACATTATCAATCGTTTTCTGCTGAAACTCAGGGTAAGTAACGCTTAGAAATTCTGAGATAGAGCACTGTTCGGAAGTCGCGATTATGCTGCATAGATCAATGACACGTCGCTGTTTATTCGAATTCAGGGCCAGTTTGATAAAAATATCATGCAGTGAGAGACGATCAGATTGCGACATTTCAGCAAGAGCAAATGCAGTCCTAAGGCCAATTGCACCGGTATGAATATTGGTACGGATAGGTTCTTCGAGTTCTAGGAGTTTAACAATCTTATTTCGTTGAAACTCATTTCTCGTATTGGTTTTTGAATAAATAAGAATGGAAGCTCTCTCAGAATGCGCGCAAAACTGATCACAGAGTGTAACCAATCGAGCGGATTCAATGGGAGTCAATGGAGCGTGCAAGTACTGTTCTTCTGTGACAAGAAGTAAAATTTCGACTTCGGAAATGGTCTGCTCTAAAACCAGACAGTGGATATATTGTTTTTCAGCAATCCTTTTAACTGCCTCGACGCGTCTGGCTCCACATATAATCTCATATGAATCTAGGGACTTCCTGATTATCGGTGGGTGTAGTAACCCGAATTTTCTAATTGAGTCAATATAATCGGGATCCAGAACACTAGATAAATCCCGGTGAAGACTCCAACGATAATTTGAGTGGATTTGCTGTAATGCTATTGATTGTAAACCTAATTGAACCATCTGATGACACGATTGTTAAAATGAGCTAAAAATAAAAAAGCTGCCTTCCTGATGGAAGACAGCTTTGCATTGAGATAGATCTCTGACGAGGAGTAAATGAAGCCTTATCAGAAAACCGCGAATATTACTTATTGATTTTTTCCCTCAAAATACCAGACGGCTTAAAGGTCACCACCCGCCTCGCATCCAGGGTAAGTTCCTGGCCGGTCTGTGGGTTGCGGCCCCTGCGGGAATTCTTGTCTTTTACATTGAATTTACCAAAGCCGCTGAGCAGAAGGTCAGAGCCGCCGATGAGCGATTGCTTTGAGAGACTCAAAAAAGCCTCAACTGAAGCGGTGGCCTGAGCCTTGGTCAGTCCTTCGTGGTTTTTGTATACTTGTTGAACAAGATCAGCTTTTGTCAGGGTCATATCTTCCTCCTGGGCTTGAGGCTAATGGAATGCAAAACTTATTTTTACAATATACGTAGAGCAAATAAAGTCAATAGTATCAAGTGATTATTTTTTGCGCCCTGCCTTTCTCATTGAATATTTAAATATGACTGGCCATCTCAAAAATCGGCAAGTACATCGCCACCACCAGGGTGCCGATCA
>JGI858J16261_1000103_pt1 | contig 10208 bp, 3 predicted proteins | sample TiedelARG03_113m_FD_16261 | JGI IMG/M metagenome (IMG submission 16261) | reverse complement strand
AAACCAAGTAATACATGGTTGAATTTTAAAATGGGAGCGGCCCACAAGGTAAGTGGTTTTTATTAATAATAGCAAAAACTGTCTCCTCGGAATTGAAAGTCTATGCCATTGTACATATGTATTTAAATACAAGCATACAGGTTGTCAACACATTGTTTACCTTACCTGATATCCTCGCAGTGTGCACCCTGTATAGAAGTAGAAAACATTCATTATTTATGTTACAAGACCTCAGACATGCCAGTTACTTGAATTCAAAATCTAAATACTGGCGGAATCATATTTTGGATATATATAATATTTAGATGCCGACTACATCATGTACATGGGGTAACCTTTTTACAAATTTTTTGTTCCTGGCATGTTTCGACCCTTTTTTTTTGCTTTTCCATTTCAAATTACCTTGGTTTTTCAGACAATGAAAAATTGTGCTTTTTTTTACCAAGCTTTTCAAACTTTCCCAAAAAATAGTTTCAACATGGAGGATGCTCATCTTATGTTCGTTAGACATCAATCTGTCATAATATTATAATTATGGGCCTTTTGGGTAATGGCCCGAAAATCCTACATTAAGCACATTTTATTACATGAATATTATTGGGGCATCTATTTTATAAACTGCACTAACATACACATTCCCATAGTAAGCGAAAATAAAAATTCCACTTTTTCCAGGTCTACATTGTACATGTACAGCAGGTGAATATGTCCATAGTCTGTTAATTGAATTGAACTCTGGTAAGTGAATTATTAAACAGTCCAATAGACAACTATAAAGCCTGTAGCAGAATATTATCCATACTAAAATTTAGAGGTGCATTTTATTTTGAAATCTGATGAATAAAATTGTATTTCGCTAGATAATGTGAAATGGAAAAGCAATTGTGTGTTATGTACCCTTCTACCTCTGGTCCATCACGTATGAATATAGTTCTATAATACAATTAATTCAAATGGTAAGTTCAGAAAGGTATTCTAGGTATTTCACCTAAGAATGTACAACAAGTATCATGACAAGCCTGACATTTTAAGTAACTGAATTATCAAAGACTGAAATCCAAACATCCTGTACACTTTACAATATTTACAAGGAATGACAGACCTATCATGGATTTCTTATACATTTGCTGAAGAATTTCAATGAGTTGGAAAAACCCTGGGAGATTTGTGTGATGGCACAAAGGCTCATCAGTGAGGTCAAGGTAGAAGACATGGTACAAGAATAACATGATTAGTTCTTTCAAAAAGGACCGAAAAATTAGATTGAACTGAAATGAATGAAGAGAGACTGAAATATAAAAATTAATGAAATTTTCTATGGTAGAAATTAATTGAATATTTTAAGAATGTAAACAGAATTTTAATGTCAATTCAAAAATTCATAATCATTCCTGACAAACAGAACAGTAAGAAATTTAGGAATGGTCTATTCCAGCTGAACAGATATCTGTTGCCTACACCCAAGACATCCAGCATTTAATTATGAATGTTTGTGCTCACATTGATTAGACATGTTATATTTCTATATTATGTGCTCATGGTTTCGTTTGATAAACATATTGTTCACTTCACTGAATTAAATGAGCTGCAACAGCTGGAATATCCCTGATTAAACAATTGGGTAAAACTGAGGTAAAAATACAGTTAGTGTAACATTTTACTTGAATTTAAAAACATTTTTAGTATACTTTGATCATTAACTGTACATTTTCACCAATGATATCAGTCAAAGCCTTAATACTGGCTTGCCTACCTAATATCACTTACAAGGATCATGAAATGTTTCTGAGTAATATCTCTCAAGTACATGTATACATACATGTACATATTCTATATTAAAGGGTGCTTTATCATGTTTATATTGTGAAACCATGGATGTGTGCAGCCCAATTATTCCTTGAATTTGATTGTTTCAATGTTTTTAGACCTGAACCACTTAACTAGGTATTATAACTGTTCTTTAACCAGGATATCTTGCTCCAGCTAAAGCATATTTCAGCCAAAGCCGCGAAGAATCCTGGGCCAGCTATATTGAGACTGCTTTTCAAATAATCTGAATTTAGCTATCGATTTTCTTCTAAATGCTATTTATTACAAGGTATTATAACTGTTCTTTAACCAGGATATCTTGCTCCAGCTAAAGCATATTTCAGCCAAAGCCGCGAAGAATCCTGGCCCAGCTATCTTAATCTGTTCCAACTTAAAAAGTTCCAAATTTTGAATGTATATGTAAAGGTATAAACTACCATTAGGTGGAATTACTGATTATACCAGTACATACTTCGATCAGAGTTTCTACTAGTAGAAACGGTAATTCCACCAAATGNGAGTTTATACCTTGACACGTATAATGTCCACAGTAGTTCACATAGGAGATGCAGAAAATGCGAGTGGCAAGAATTAACACGAGACCAAAGAACCATTTGAATCAAAATTTAAAACCTTTTTAACCATCTGTGAAGAACAATATTTCATTCAACCTTCTAATATTCTATCAACGACTAAAAGTGCACTTCCTTGAAGAGATTGAATATATGTACAATAGCATCATATTGTTCAAATTCCCATGATCGACCTCCACTGACAGGTATAGGAATGCAACCAACCCAGAGAACAAACTTTGTATCAACATTCTGCATATCATGTCCATTTGGAGATTTGAAACGCTTTGGGACGCAAGTCCTGTAAGAAAAGTCAACCTTCAACTGATTAGTAGGGAGGACCTCTTTAACTACACCAGGATACCAATCATCCGACCATGCCACTGCAATCCACTGAGAAGCGGAAATTTGGGCCAACAAATCATCACTTGGAAGTAACTTGACTAATTCAGAATCAATTGGGGAATTATCTAGATCGTCAAGGTCCATGTCACTATCTTTCAATGCCTTCTTTGCCCCCTTTTCTTTGTTCTTAGGGTTAGTTTGATTATCATATAATTTCTGCAATTGTTTTTTCTCTTCTACACTATGTTTGTCATGTAGCTCTTTGCCCTTAGCTTTTGCTTCTTCCCACAGAGCCTTTTGTTCTTCCCGAGATTTGTTGTTATACCATTTTTTAATATGTAGCCTGTTTCGCTTCAACAACTGGATTGTCGTATGATGGTGCATGGAGCAATTAGGTCTTCGACGCTGACTGCTATCCAGATGTCCAAAGTGATGCTCACAGGCTATATTTGTTTTGGGCTGATACTTAGTACTCCTAATGGTTTCTTCATCTGCCATTTCATAATATAAACCGCCTTCAAGAAAATAAGGCAGTTGCATTTTGATGGTTTTGGCAATACCTCTGCAAGCTGCCTGAAGGCACTGATCTAAAAGTTCTGAATTTTCTGGAAAGATGGGCTCCAGAAGTGGATGGAACAATTCACTTTTTGAATCTTTATAAGGGGCTAGACAGGCAGGACCTTGATCATATAGGGGTAAGGGATCAGTTTCACAATCTATAATGAAAGACAACAAAGGCTGGATGATAACAGGTCCCAGGTTGACATATGGGACTGTGCTCGACTCCATGGCATTCCAATATGGCCCACTGATCTGAATGAAGATAATGGCCATGGCTTGAACCAGAGTAATCACAGTTGGATCCTGCAGATCTTCTGTTATCGATTTCAATTTCAAATTCGAGTTCTTGTATTGTAGCAAGTAATTAAAATCTTTAAGATGGTGTAAGAGTTGGGCCGAAGTCTCAAACATAGCATTAAACCTATTGTCCTTGTAGGGCCCTATTTTGGATTTGATTCCAAGTTGACTACAATGCTGTAACCAGACATCACGCATTCCAAGGTAGTCTCCAACAGGGCCGAATATATCAGAAGCCACTCTGGGAACCCTCAAAATTACAGATTCCCAACGCCAGGGATAGGACATTTTGTCCCTTCCGAATTTACCATGATCTTTTTCCCAAACCTTTTGGAGGGCATTTACTTCAACGACAACATTTCTATGAAAACCTAAAAGTACATGGGCCATACAGAAGAAGTGGTGCACCTTTTTGGCATCTCGGCCAAGTTCAGTGAGCTCTTTCCCTGACCACTCATCTAAGAGCCTATTTTTCTTCTTCTCATTGGCAGCACGGTCACTCATGTATATAGTCATCTTTTCAAGAATATCGGGCAAATAATTTTCACTCCCATCAATAATAGCAAGCTCAGCGAGTTTATTTTTCACTGACTCTGCAATAGTTTCAGAGGTTTCATTAGCTACTTCTTCAAAGGACAGAGTTTGGGCCCCACCTTCACTCAAATACAATGCTGTATTGAGAAGCTTTCTCTTCTGTTTAGTGGTTCCATCAGTAATAATACTAATCTGATTGGACTCTTTCACTTTCCAGGCAATATACTTCATGGCCAAGTAATGACCTTCGTCATTAATATTTCTCACAGTTTTTGCATCTGGAAGCCTTGGGAATTTAACTACACCAAAAAGATTCCTGGCCACTGCTTCAATGACAGGAGAGATTTTGCTCTGGGCAATCTCCAATCCGGTCAATTCAGTTATCAACATACGGGTCTCAATACTGTACCTGTTATCTTGCCACAAATCAACCGAAAAACCATCTCGCAATTTGTCTGCCTCATTCTCCCAATATTTGGCTGCATTGTTTGATTCTGACAACTTTTTCTTAATATCATCAAATTCTGTTTGGGCTACACAATCCTTATGGCTCTCTAATTTCTTTTTTAATCTTCCCAATTTTTTAGTCTTTTGTTTGTTTTTCAATCTCTGTGCCTTTAATTCTTCATCAAGCTGCCTATTTCTACCTTCAATTTCTGCCATACTGTTTCTCAATTCAGTTATAATTGCTTGCATTTCCCCAATTTGGACATTCAAATCAGTTTCTAAACTTTGTTTTATTTTTAATTCTGACATATGTTGAGTGAGTTTTTGTTCAGAGTCTTTCAATTTTTCTGAAATTACTTGGGATCTTTTAGCCCTCTTGTGAATATTTCTAGTGGAATAGTGGCCAAACTCTTGTTTCCTTTTTCTGATACGCTGATCTAACCTAGCAAGATAACCTTGCTTCTTACCTATTTGATATGTGGCAAGATTGAGATTCTTCTCACAATCACATTTTTTGGGCCTGCAATATGATCTTTTCGTTTTTTCGGCATTTCTGAGAGATTTGGGCCTGCGATAAGATCTTTTGTTATTCCCCGCATTCCTGACCACATCAACAGATTCATCCATTGGCAATGGTGGATTACTATTGCTAGTGCTGGCCACATCACCTAAGATGTGGTCAACAGAATCCTCCATTGGCAGCGGTTGATGATTGCTAGTGCTGGCCACCTCAACTAAATTTCGATCAACTGACTCTTCCATTGGCAAAGGTTCAATATCATTGCTGGCCACATCAACAGAGTTGTGGTCAGCAAGCTGCTCATTAATATCACCATCATTGACTGTGGGTCTACTCTGACTCAATGCAAACACCCCAAAATAGTGAGATTCATATGCTGCAGTGTGTTTCTTCACTTTTCGAGATTTCCCATTTAGTCTTTTAATACATTTGATCAAAGAGTTAGTATTAACATTTCTCAACATGTAATCATCCGGGGCTAGAGCATATAAAATGCCACATCTAGCCTCCTGTGTCTTATCAATCTCATTGAAGATCTCCAAAACCAATCCATTTGTGTAATGTAATGGAGGTAATCTTTGGAGATCTCCACCTAAGATTTGCTCTTTACTTAACTGAGCTCTCTCACAATGTTCGCCAAGATACATTCTGTATGGAGAAAGAACAAATTAAATTACAAAGCATGCAAAGTTACCATTTCTGTTTACATAAAATAAAGGGTAAGAAAAACTACAGATGTGTTTTTGCTTAAAACTGATGTCTCTCCTTGACCTGACCTTGGTTCTGCACATTGTTTTGATGAGAAAATATTTGTACCAAGTTTCGTCAAAATCCCACAAATGGTTGCGAAGATATGGAATGGACCAGACAGGATTTGTGACATCCAGACATCACAGGTGAAATCAATATCTACCCTCCAGAGTGGGGAGACATAATTATACTGCTATAAGCTACATATTAACAAGTTAAAACAGTAGTAATAAAACATGAAAAAGTTTTCCAGTGTTAAATAAATTTATTTACCTAATATGAATACATACTGTTATTTTCATTCATGACACTGGTAATGAAAGAAATACTGGAATGCAATATTTTCAATTGAATAAATAATTAACAGTAATAAATAAATCACATATTTTAAATTCATTAAAATTGAAATAATGTATTAAATAATGACTAATGATATATATAACACGGTTAAAACAAAAGTTTACATGGCACTGAAATCTATTTGAAAATTAAGTCATAAATATATTGCTATCTCAAATTAAAAGAATAAATCACAGTTCCTGGAATGTACAAAATATATAATAATTATAAGCTATATACACTAAGAGTATGGCATACATACTATTTACATTACATTACACGAGTACATGTACAATGTCAACATTACAAATTTATACACTATTTACATTATAAATAATCTCAACCAAACTCTGTTCATAGCTGTCTTGAGCTTGTCATTCTGATAAAAATGTCAATGATTCTTAAATCTTCTGTCAAAGTCCGTGATACTTGATTTTATTTTATGTACAATATATTACAAATATACAGTAGATGAATGGATGAATGAATGAATGAATAATTAAAATATAAACCCCAATTAAAATGAAATACTATGACAATAAACCAATTTAAAAAAACCCATTACAGAATGTCCTAATCTTCCCAGTGACGTTGAATCGCCCAGCTCTGTTCAAGTGAAGGCCATCTGGCTTATAAAAGTCCTGGAATTGACCCTGAACCACGAAATCTTGATGACACCTGATGCAGTGTACTCCATGGTTCAAGGCCAATTCCTCTCTTATAAACCAGTTGACCTTCACAGTCTTGGCCTGAAGCTCCTGTGCAGTCCTGTCAAGATATAAATAAATTCAAGTATTAAAACAAAAAATCATTTCATGCAGTATTACAAGCAACATGCAGTTATTCAGCATGATAATATACACAAATCTATTTTTCCTCACTTAGCTTAATTTCATTATTAAGCCTAATAAAATTATACAAAATATTCATAACCTCGATGAATTTACCATTTATTGGCACCACTTAAAAAAGTGTACAATATTCTTTATTTTAACTCTTATAGTACTACTAGCTTGGCTGCATTTAACAGCATGTTTTCCAAAAAAGCTCACTTTAGCAGGTTATAATGCAAGCATGATATAGCATACTTTCTGTTTAATGGCACAGAGATATTTTTTATTTTTATGGAGACACCTGCTGGCTTTCACAATGTAGCAATTTATTTATACTGGATTACAATTTTTTTAAATCAGTATGTAATTTATCAGTTTATTTGTCAAGGAACGTACTTATGGTTCAGTTTGTCAGCATCAATTCGCCGTGGCACTATGGTGCAAACCCCGACATCAGAGGACATTCCTCGAAGACGGCCCACCACAGCCTCCAGTAGACTGATAATCTCTTCAAAGGAATGTACTCCTACAATCATACAAACAATATCATTCATATATTGATTAGGTTATCAACAAATGGTATACATTTCCTATAAATATTGCACAAAAATAATGATTGTTGTTAGAAATGTAAAATTTAAAACCTTTCTCAGGATAACTTTAAGGTAATGAACATTTGAATAATAGAGTAAAACCAAAGGCAGTAACACAGGCAAGTTGACAACGTTTAGAGAAAAAAAGGCAAATTTTAGAGAAAAAAGCATGATATAGCAGAGAAAAAAACAGAAACTTGGACTTCAGAAGATCATATGTAGTTGGTGTACACAGTACTTCATAGCCTGATGCTTTAATGATAATTATTCTACCAATCTGTAACATAACAAAATTAAATCAAAAACATGTAATATCAATGATCAAAATTAGGAATGATATTTATTATTTGGTTGTCCGCTGGACAAGGTAATGATAAAAACAAATGGGCCTTAATGCGATCACTGAATATGTTTAAGTATAATCTAAAAGACTTACTGATGTCGTTGGTTCCCACCATCAATATAATGAGGCGAAATGGTTTTGACAGCAGGGACGATGCACCTCCTCTACTCAGCTTCTGTTGAAGTCGCCTGAGGTGCATCCCTGGCTTGACAGTAAGCCACACCCTTGGGAGGTGGAGACCACGACCCATGCTGTCACTGATGAGGGAAATTTTCACCTCATCAATGACAGTTGGAATCATGAGTCTGAAAGAATAACATTGGGAACAATTAAATACAAAATAATATAGAATCATAAGTACAAGTATTACTAAAATTAAAGCATGAACAAAGTTGATAGCATATAAAATCAAAATCAGACATTCTAAAAAATAATAACAAAATTATACAATTCTCAAAACAGAAGAAAATGTCATTGTCTGCTAATTGGCCAGTTCACTAGTTGTAGTTCACTGGTGGGAGATATTTTACTTTTAGTGGGAGGGATAGAGTTAATTTCTTCTCAAAACACCTGCTAGATTTCACTAAAATCTAAACTTCTGTTAAAACTTATGATGAAACGTAACCATTATCACCTATTATAACATGATCACTTATGCATTTTCTGTTTTACAGTGCACTAATTTTATGAGGGCACTCTCATGACCAGTTTGCTGTTCTGCCGGTCTCTCTATTTTAGCAGTTATTTTGGTTTTTAAACAAATTATTCATGTCATAAAAGTAATAAAGAACTGTAGATGAGTGCAATATTGAGTTCAGAGCCACTTGGGCAGAAATTACTGGTCATAGGCACTAGGCTTACAGCCTCGTGCCAATAACCAATAATCCTGGCACTCGTGGCTGCGAACTTAATATTGCACTCATCTACAGTTCTTTATTCCTAAAGTATTAGGCCTAGTAGAAGAATCACACAGAAATAACTTACCTCCGCTCAGCGAAAAGCCTCTCACGAATGCCTGTCAAGATGAGGCCCATGTGGTTCTTGCCAATCCATCTGCGAGTGCCATGGGCCTCATCTACATCCTTCTCTCGCTGAGCCCCCCAATAAGGATCAGAGGGGGTATCCTCCACAAGGGTGGTCCCTGCTGTCAGGAAAAGCTCATGCTGGAGGTGAGCATTTTGGGTAAACTGTTAAAAGTAAAAACAGAAGTGAGATATATAAACAGATATATAATCAAATTCCTGTAATAAATAAAATCTGTTCAATGACAATAAAGGCAGATATTTTAAAATGACACCTAGTACAAACTGTGCATGTATGTCACCATGTTTTAGTTTTACCAACGTTCGTCACAGAATTAAAAAATTGTTTGCTTTTCATTATATAGCCATATAGATACAAAATAAGTTTCAACAGTAATTGAGTAAATATCCATTTTTCTTACATGGAATGAATGCATGGTAAATTGTATGTGGCATCAAGATTTTTGTTTTCAAGAGACACCTGCTGGTAGGCAAAAACTAGTAATATTGTACCTTGTATAAGATTGAAACCTTACCTTCGCCCAAACACCCTTGTACATAACATCCAAGCAGCATGAGCTTCTCCAAGTGCCACGGTTGAAATTCTGCACAGCCTTCCCCAGTTGCTTCATCTCCGCGGGAATCTCTTCTGCGTAGATAAGGGAAGCCTGTGCAGAATCATCGAAGAAGAGGGCCTTCTCCCGCTGGTAAAACTGTTCAACACAATCATAAGTAATCCCCTCAACAGAAAATGATGCCAGGTAGAAATTAGAAAATTCACTCTTGTAACCAAAGAAACTGAAGAACCTCTGATGATGATGATGATGACGACGATGATGATGGTGACGACGAATGTAAGCCATATCTGAAAAAAATGAAAATAGTGAATATAAGTAACAACATTACTGAACTGAATTCTGAATTTATTTTCATATACTTAAATTACAGTGGGGGAGGGGGGGGCTGGTCAATGTTGCTCTGATACAGGAGTATATTCTGTGTTGATCATGATAAATTTATATGGTTCTATGGGGTTATTTGGAATAATCTGAGTGAGGTAATACCTGTGTAACACAGTACGTCACATTATTTAAATACTTTACAACATATACTGTTCAATATAAAGCAATTTTTAACATTAATAACAATCTCGCATGCAGCGTTAAGAAAATTGGCAGACATTTTGTGATTTGCTTGGGTAGATCAAACAAAATGTTTCCCAATTTGCTCAAAAATACTACGA
>JGI858J16261_1000102_pt1 | contig 10248 bp, 10 predicted proteins | sample TiedelARG03_113m_FD_16261 | JGI IMG/M metagenome (IMG submission 16261) | reverse complement strand
TTTTTAAAGGATCACTATCATCTCTACCACCGGCATAATCCCCCAAATGAACTGATGCCTTACTGTCAAAGAGATTGTTTAGTTCTTTTTCAATTTCTACTTCTTGAGATTTATAAGCTCCATATTCATTTATAGATTCTTGTATGCCTAGTTCAGAATGTAATACTTTCATAAAAGGGCCAAAATTGTGTTGTCCATAATCATCAATTAATACCTTTGCTACGGCTTGGGCCAAGTCTTTATAGGACATAGAATCATCTATAGATATAATAGAATCATTAATAAGTTTAGCTAATTGAGTTGCTTGAGTAGTTGTTTCCCCGGCTTCCATAAGGTATTGGTTTTTAAACCACCCAGTAACATTAAAATCTCCCATTTAATTTTATTTATAAATATATTATTTTTTCATTTTTGTTAAATGTTCGATGGTTTTGTCTAGAGCTTCTAATACTCTTCTTTTATCTAATCCACCTTCCCACTTCTCAACGTCACCTTGCTCTGTAATGAATGAATCATTTGACTCATTAAGTTTGGATTCAACATAATCCCTATAACTTACAATAAAACCATCTATTTCAGAATTAATAATGTTCTTTTCATATTCTTCAAATAAACCTGCTTTACGTAATGCAAATTCAAAGTCAAGAACACAATTAAAACACTTCTTATGAATGTTGTAATAATCTTTATCAAATTTAACATCCATTAAACCCTTACAAGTTGGGCAAAATAATGGCATAACGTTCGATTTTTTTGCTTTATCTAACTTGGTTATGTTTTGTTTAATACCATCCTTAATAGTCCATTTTCTACCATCTACCTCCCAAATATCACCTTCTTTATGGAATTCTTCGGCTTTAGTATAACCTACAGACTCTCCAACTTTATCACCATACTTACCTTGTACTAGATTACGAAGACGTTGTACGTCTCTCTGTTGAAAGTCTTTTTTTAAAACGTTATCTGACATTATATTTTATTTAATTCTGATATTAGTTGTTGGATATCTGCATTTGAGAGTTTTCCATCAGCATGCCATTCTTTTATATTTTCTACCATCTCACTAATATTGATGGGGGTTGGTATTGGTATTATTATTTTTTTAACATTTTCACTTCTAACTCGAGGTGAACCTCCGTTATATCCCCCATTTATTGAATTTAATTCGCTCATATTCCTAATTCTTTTAACTGTTTTATTGTGTCAGAAGCAGATGTATGTAATATCCCGACACCACCGCTTGCTCTCCACTGTTCTATATTTGAAGGGCGATCATCAATTAAGATTCTATCTTTTTGAGCATAGTTTTGTTTATCTTTTGCTTGGGCTAATATTAATTTAGTGCCTGGTAGGTTATTTTTAACCCATAAACGCTTTCCTAATCTTGAGGTTTGTGATCTAGAAGGAGAAGATAATAGAATTGGTGTATATTTTTTAATATAATCCCAATAAGTCTTACCATCAGACATCCAAGGCATCCCTACCCAAAACCCAACTCCTTTAGCATCAATTAATTTCCAAAAACCATCTTTACCAAAAGTTTTTTCGTATTCTGAAGGGAGTATGCCATCTGATGCCTTCATAAATGAAGCATCAAAGTCAGTTAGTACCCCGTCCATGTCACTATAAATTTCATATTTCATAACTTGTTCTTTATTTTCGAATATGGGTAAAGATAATGCCTTTCCTCGGCTTCTCCAAATATCTAGTATATTTTCTTTTTCTTCTTGTGTAATTGTTTCTTGATCAATGAATATATTTAAATATTCATCTATAACATCTTCAAAAGGACGTTTAGATTTTTTAGCTTTAAAATATAGGCCTTGAAGCATCGCATCTACTTCTTTTTTTAATTTGAAATATTGTGATTTAGATAACATATCAGCATCGATTAAATCTCTTACTAACTGGTCATCTTCTATATATTTACTAGGTCTTGCTAATTTAGGATCATCGCTTATAAACCCACCTTTTTCATTATCACCATCTTGGGTTAAATGTTCAAGCTCATGTCTAACTACATCTTTTAAATCCATTGAAATAGTAGACCATTTTGGATTTTTAGGTATTTTAAACTTAACTGATAAGAGGGGTGTTATTGATTCACCTTTATTATCAAACCCAGCGTTTGCACCACCATCAACCTCATATTCATCATCTGTAATTTCAACGGTACCCGCAAAGTCAAAAAAGAATTCTTTAGATGGGATGTCGTGTTCCTCATCTGGGTGGTCTACTCTAAATTCAAATTCTCCTTTTTTATCACCTCTATCATGAATATCTTTAAAAATTTCAAAGGCAGTAGATGATAACTTATTTGTTAGTGCATCATATCTCCCTTCGTTTAATACTCCCTCTGCTATTTCTCTAGCAAATTGATTTAAACCAAATGGGTCTTTACCTAATTTTTTATCAAAGCCTTCATCTAATGGAGTATTATCGTGTCCACATTTGTGACATATAAATAAATCATCTCCACCATCTACTATATTCCAATCCCAACCACAATTATTACATTCGATTTTTTCACCTACAATTGCTTCTTCTAAATCTAAAGATTTTAGTTTAGTATAGTATTTAGGGTCTTCAGCTAAATGTTGTAAAGCTATGATTTTTGCCTTTGCTTTATCGTCAGTATGTTCCATTTCAACCTCAACACCCATTGATAATTCTTTTGGGTCTACATCTTTTTCGTTAGCTGGGGTTTGTATTTCATTTAAGCTATCAGTCCAATTTCTGAATGTCATTGTACCTTTTAAGTTAGCTTCAGCTTCAATATTATTTAAGTTATCGTCTTCTTGTGTGTTAGTTGTAGTAATTGCACCTAATCTACCCTCTAAATTTTGAATATGGTGTATCATTTCATGTGAAAATGAGCGTACAATATCCTTGGGATGTCTTCCTTCGGTATATAATGTGATTGATTGGTTGTTCGGGTTATAATACGCAGTCTTACCGAGGAATTCACGTGCATTGTCGCTGTCCCCATCAACAAACTCAACTGTAGGTAAAGGTTTAATATTATAACCCTTATCTAACATATGTTGTGTTAATTGCATTATTTTACCCTTAACATCTATGTCTTTAGAATATGAAGCATTTTCATTTAAACTTTCTTTAATAGCTGGTTTGACAATGTTGTATACTTCTTCTTTCTCCTTATCTGATAGTTCTGTTGGTAAATATTTAACAAAATCCTCATATGAAACTTTAGCGGCTTGTCTAGCATTAGTACCACTCATCCCACTATCAGAAGTTGTAGTTACTTTAACTTTCATATTAGGGTATTTTTCTTCAATGCCTTTAGTTCTAGATGCAATGTCTTCAGCATCATCATCTCTACCTTCTCTACCTCCAATTATAAAATAAACTGTATCTTGTAAGTTATTTTTTCCTAAACGAATAACATCGCCAATTGGAGCTTTAGATGGTTGAATATTTACCTTCATTGGAAGGTATGTTTGATAAATCTCCCAAATTAAAATAGCTTCAGCTTGAGTAAGACCATCACGTTCTCCACTACCAACAAATATAACTAATTCATCTATTTCTGGTGTGTTTTCTAGTGTTTTTTTAACCACTTCAAAGTGGCCGGCTGTTGGTGGTTTAAACCCACCACCGTATGCTGCTAATACTTTACCCATTATGATAAAAATGTTTTTATTGCTGATTGTGCTTCTTCTTTTGAAACTGAGTTGTCTACTATATTCATTATAGCATCATCTTGCAGTAGTGCTACAATTTCACTATTTAACTTTTCCTTATTTTTATCAGATCTGGCTTGTGACTTTGCATCCTTAGGTTTAGTACCCTTAGGGGTAAATGGTTTCAGGTATTTATCTACAATTGCATCTAAATCACCTAATTTTTCATCTTCTAAAGTGTTAGCAACTGATATAAAATTATTACCGAACATGGATTTATAAGCATCATAATTTTTAGTTACACCTGCCCAAGTACGTAGCACTATAGCTGGTGCTAAACTTCTATCCTCACCTCCAGATTTCTCGAATCGATCTTGATTTTGCATTAATGAACGTTCTAGATCAGTATAAACATAAAGCATAAATACTTCATACCCTGCTTCTTCTAATTCTGATTTTAAAGTTGTTGTTGATTTAACAGAGGCTGATGTGCCATCTAATATAAATGATTCTTTACCCTCAATAGTAGCAGAAATGTTACCTTTAAATTCCTTGTTAGCGGCCGCCATTTGTTTTGCTTGTTCGCTTCTTTCTTCAGGTGTAGCATTTTTTAAATCTAGACTAACATTTGCTTTTTTAAGCATATTAATATAAATGTCATCTATATTCATTACTTTTAAACCTCCTAAATCTAAACCTTTTAAAATATATCCTTTACCGGCACCAGGAGCGCCTGCTAAAATAATTGCCTTAGGGGAATTGGTTTCTTCTTTTAATAGCTTACTTTCAGCTAAGTATTTTTTATAGTTAAAATCACTCATTGTAGTATTTTATTATAAATATCACAACTTTCGTTTAGCTTGCGTCCTAAATTCAGTAAATGCTGGTTTGTGTTTTGGGTTTTCTAAATCAAATAGTTTTTTTACCGTCATGAATATGTCAATATTTTCTTCCTGTGAACGAGGTGATTCATAAATCTCCCATCCCTTACCTTGCATTTTACCAGGAGATGCTTTTCTTTTATTTGATTTTAACCATAACACTCCAACCCTATCAACTTCTTTTTCAAAGCATTCTTCATAACACTGGGCATATATAGCGCCTTGCAAGTCATAGGTAGTTTGAAGGTGGTTGGATGTTTTGAAATCTATTACCCAACGTTCCACCTTACCATCGATTTCAATTTCACACACCATATCACAAGTACCTGCTACTTTAATTTTATCAGAGAATAGGTGTACTTCGGTTTCAATTAGTTTAGGATTATATTCTTCCCAAAAATCAACAAAACGTAGGAACATTTGCCATACTAGAGTATCATATTGTGGGTGTCCTGACTTTGATAGAAAATTTAATTCCTTACCATTTAAATAATCCTCAATCATTTCGTGAGTTTCGGTACCTTGACTTGAAGCTTTACGTACAATGTGTTCGGATGCATAGCCTACTTTTTTAAGCCAATCTTCAAAATATTTACCTTTTGGATAGGAACTTAAAACATAGGTTATAGAAGGATAATATTCACCATTGCGTTGATAGTAACGAGAATCGGGCATTGTAATCTGTTTAGCATCTTCAGAAACTTCTAAAATTCTATTGTAAGAATGCTTAATCTGTCTTTTACTCATATCAATTGTAATTTTTTCTCCATTAAATCATATTGTGTTAATGGGAATGTTTGTTGAATTAGATTAGTAAATTGGGAGAACCCCATTTCACTTGGGTCTTTCCCCTTTAATTCTACTAAATAAACCTCTTTACCTTCATTTATAAATTTCTCTGCAAAGTATAAAGCCTGTTTTCGGGCATCTTGATCTAGAGCAATGTATATTTTTTGGACAGTTGAGGTAACTATCTTCTTCATTAATGTGGATTGTATGTTTTTTCCTAATAGAGGTATTGCATTTCGTTTAATAGCAATAGCATCAAATGGGCCTTCACATAATACTAATGGTAAGTCCCAATTGATAAATATTTCAAAGGGGATTATGTCCCTTGAAGTTTCTGGATTGCGATACTTAGTGTATGCATCTTTTTCAAAGGATCTTGCTGTAAAATAATTCATTTCCCCTACACCATCATAAGATGGGATGATAATCATTTTAGAATACTTTCCGGATGAACAGTACCCTATATTATATTTATCTATATCATCTTGAGTTATTCCCCTATTTTTTAAATATGATAAAGCTTGTCTTCCTTCTATGTTAGAAGAAGTAATATCTTTAAATTTTTTATATTCTTCGGGGAGTTTTAAAGTTGTATGGGTAATTACTGTTTTATATTCTCTCTCATTACCTATTAATTTAAATAACTCTTCAAATTTTTCAGGGGTTGCTTTACGTTGTTTGAATAAAGAAGTAATTCTAGTGCCTTTTTTATTACAAACCCAACAATGCCAAGGGTTGTAACCTTTCTTATTTTCCGAAAAATTAATTTCTAGTTTGGGTTTGTGATGGTTGCAGTAAGGACATAAATGGGCTTGGTTACCCCTTGCAGTCCTTTTCCCTGTACCTATTACAGAATTTACTAGATTTATTAATAGCTCGTTTATCATAAAATACAATATACGAATTTGGAATTGCTACTCCAAGTCACGTGTGAAAAACTTACCAAGAATATTATCATTAAAAAATTCTTTAGGTTTTTCTAAAACTTGATATTCCATTTGATATTTTATTTCAAAGTATGTGAGTTGTTTTTTAGACGAACAGTAGTGAAGGATTTCACGTTTAAAATCTTCTTTAGATTCACTTTTAACTAAATCTTTAAGGGGTTTATTTGAACTCCAATAAGTTTTCCAATCAGATTCTTTTTGGACTATTTTAAAAGATGCTGGTCTTCCTTTTTGTCCTTCTAATAACTTTAATTCTTTTTTTCCTAGTTTTTGCTTACGGGTAAATGTTAAGAATTTCTTTCCAATGTAAGATTTGTTAGTGGGTAGGTAGGTTATTTTGTAAATAAAACCAAAAATGTTTGTTGGAATATCTTCTAGGGTACTTACACGGGTGTTTTTATATATCCAATCCACTAAATGTCAAAGTTTACTAAAATAGTTGTATCTGTATATTGTGATATTGGTACTGGGAATGATAATTTACCTACAGCTACTAATTGATTAGATTCATTATACAACCCTACTTGAGTTATATATGGGGTGAAAAATGAACCCGTTGTGAAGGGGTAATAGGTTGTGTTTAATCCTCCAGCTATAGATGATGTTAATAGTGTAGGATTAAGTGAGGAATTAAATTCATTCTCTAATATAGTACATTTGAATTGGTTTTCAAATATAGTAAGTGAAGATGAAAAATTAATAATTTGAGTATTAAAAGATTCGGGTTCTTTTCGTAAGGAAGCACCAACCGTTTCACAACTATGAGTAGTTAATACTGCTATCCCGTGGGGGTAAAATATTTGACCTACAACTTCAGAACCGCTTATAACATTACCCTCACCATCATCTGTTAAAGATAAACCATTAGGGAATTGTTGTGATTGGGTAAAACTATATTGAAATGTTGTTGGTACTATTTTTTCACCATAAAGTTTTGTAGGGATATTTAATACTGTGATTTCTGATGTGCTGCCTGTGAACCAATATCTCTTTTGTTCTAAACTAGATTGAAGGTAATTTTCATACAATGGAGCTTCAATAGGACCATAATATCTATCATCCTCTCTAGTTGCTCCTGGTATTACACTAGCTGTTACACCTAAATCTCCAGTACTAGAAGAGATATAATTGGTGTAATATAACTGTTTTATACTGTTATAAATTGAACTAGCTGATGATTGGTGTTCATATCCTGTGGGAAAATTAGAAGATGATGTGTATTCAACATTTATCCCCCTATATATGTTAATACCAACGGTAGATCCAGTGATCTCGCTACCTATAAAGGTAAAACCTTTATCAGCTGTAAATGGGGTTATAGTAACCTCTTTGGTTGTGAATTGTTTGAATGCTCCCATCCATTAGAAGTCTAACTTAATCCTTACTAATAATTCCTTAGTAAAGTCCTTAAGTAATGGTCTTGATAATTTTGCTACTGCAACTAATTCCTGATTGTCATTGTATAATCCTACTGATGTTATATATACTTGTGGATCATTTATAAATGAATCATATAGTACAGCTCCAGTTGAACCTGATATAAATGAGGGGTTTGTTGAGTAATTGAATTCATCATTTCTAGCCCTTGCAAATATAAAATCAGATGATAATGTCTCATTAGAATTTAATGTCCACCCGGGGCTTGTTGTTGATAGTCCTCCTTTATTTAAGTTTTTATATAAAATTTCAGGGTTGTTGTCAATAACATTATCCCCTCGTTCAATATTTAGGTTTACACCACCACCTTGATTAGTTCCAGTTCCCCAAGAACCTGATAAGGCTTCACCACTTAATAAGATTAAACCTACATCTGGTAGAAACCAACCATAGGACCCTGAATTTGGTGTCCAACCTGTACCGGCTCCCGTACCCCCAGCGGCTACATTTTGATATACAGCTCCTGCTGAACCTGATACCATATTATATACTCTACCGGCTTCTGTAAATACAGCCGCTCCCCCTAATTGGCTATCATCTGTTAGGTAAAGAGGTTGGTTATTTGCTGATCCACTTAATGTTAAAGTCATTACTCCAGGGAGTAATTCTTGTTTAAATCCGGACCTTTCAATTGGTAATGCAAAGAAAAATGAAGATGATTGATTTCCAAATACAAATGATTTTTCTTCATCTCCTAAAATTAGTGATCTATATTGACCATAATTGGTTCTTGTAGGAGAAAGTGTTGGTACGTTTGGGTTATATAATAAACTACCACTACCTTCAATATCACAGTAAGTTATTGCAAATTGCACAGATCCGGTTGCTTCTTCACTACCATATATGTTATAGTAAAACTGACTAGTTGCACTTGCTACTTGAACTGAAGATGTGAAAAACTCAGTTAATGTTGGTTGGTGATTTTCCCATACAGTGTCAGTGACATTGTCTGTGCTGATTACTAAATCTCTAGGGTCTAATGTTTGAAATGCCCCTTGTGCTGTTGCTTGTAAAGCCATAATTTTATTTTATTTACGATGTTCTAGTTACTGTAATAGGTACTTGTATTCTTGCTCCTGAATCTCTACCTGTAATTGTTAAAGTACCGTACAATGCCGATCTAGTTCCAAATAAAGTATTAATACCAGTTGCTGTTAATGTTACGGAAGTTCCTATTACTGTTTTAGATACATTTGTACCATTAGTTGTTGATGAATTTAAAGCTAAACTTGCCTTTGTATCAACCCCACTAGCAATTACTGAGCTAAACATTCTAACATCACTTACAGTAAATACATACCCTGATGATTCTACAGTTGAATTGCCACCTAAATAATTTAAAGTAGTTGGTTTTACAACATAAGGTTCAGTTTGAGCAATTGTTGGGTTTACATTACCAATAGCTAGAGTTGGCATTTTAGCTGTATCCCTTGGGAGTGTAACCAACTTATATTTCATCATTTGAGTTTCATCTGGAAATGCTTCCAATAGAGGCATATTTTCAATTGCTTCTCCATAATAAGCAGAGCCTGATGGGTTGGATGGATTGTAAAGAGTGTAGTCAATTTCATCATCTGCTAAAGCAAATTGAGTGATATTGAAAGAGCCATCTCCTTTAGCTAAAAGTTCTCTTCCTTTAGTGGTTAGGATAGCATCTACTGTTACTACCTGATTATTTAAGTATCCCATTATTTAATTATTTTGATTATAAATATACATTTTTTTTATTTTTACTCCAAGCTATTATTTCCTTTAATTTTTATTCAATAAAATCTGGTAGTTCTGAGTCATCCCTAAAAGCATTTTTAGCTTTTAATTGGTTAATTAATGTCAAAGCATTTCTTTTTTGGTCAGGTGAGAAATCATCTGGTATTAAGTACCCCCCACCAGAGCCAGTTGTTTCATTTACACCAAAAGTTGTAGGGGGTGATTGGTAAACTATAACCCTATCATCAGCGTTTATTCTTCTTCTAATTATAAAATTATCTATCTTACCCCAAGGACTATTTACTGAATAATTAGGTATGTTAAGGGAAGATGGATCCGGTGTTACGTTAATTTGATTTTGTAGAAAGCCATTGGTTTGGAGGAATGGTACTGATCCGGGTGATGCGCATTGAGAGGAATCACAAACAGAAGCTGTAAACTCAGAATAATTTTTTGTTGTAAGTGAGTTATAAGAGCCTGTTATACCTGTAACTATGAATTCATATTTTACATAATCCTCCCCAGCATTGGTTGGGAACCCTTGGGCGTTTTTTGAGGTATTTTGATTGTAAGTAATTACTATCTCATCACCTGCTTTAATTATAAAAGGAACACCACCTTCTACTTCTTTAAACCCTCCAACTTGACTACCACTAAAATTCTCAATAAAGTAATTACGATCTTCATCAATTAATGAGGGGTTTAATGAGAAGGATTGTGATAGTTGTCTTGGTATCCCCATAGCAACTCCGGTGATTAATCCAATACTACCAGCATTTGTAGGTACTACACTTCCTGTTATAGATTTACTTACAGCAATGTTAAACGAATGCATTAATGCTA
>JGI858J16261_1000101_pt1 | contig 10286 bp, 12 predicted proteins | sample TiedelARG03_113m_FD_16261 | JGI IMG/M metagenome (IMG submission 16261) | reverse complement strand
CGTCTGAGAGAAGACAAGGAAGCAGCAGTTGAAAAGCTGGCTGATCAGTATCAGGTCAAACGACAACGAGTAGAGGCAAAACTAAGTCGCGCCCTTACTAAGCTTGATAAGGAAAAGGGTGATGTTTCGACGAAAACCACCGATACAATTATTTCCTTCGGCACCGCGGTACTTGGTGCTTTTTTAGGGCGTAAAGCTGTTTCTTCATCGACCATGACAAGAACTGCCAGCGGGATCCGAAAGGCTGGGAGAATAGGTAAGGAAAAAGATGATGTTCGACGGGCAGAAGAGGTGATTGCTCAACTTGAGCTTGAGATTGAGGAGCTTGAAACTGAACAGAATGAGGAACTTGAAAAACTTGCCGATTCTTACGATGTATCGCGGGTCAGTATGGAAACCTTTTCGATAAAGCCAAGGCGCACCGATATTTTCGATGTTGAAATCTGTATTTTGTGGGAGATGGTTCCCCCGAGGATAGATCAGCAATAACCAACTGTCACACTGAATATTTTTCTCTGAAACGGATCAGTGAACTGAGTTGATCACAAAAGGGCGTGGCAATTTTATACTCTTTGCCCTTGGTTGAGACATATCCCACCAGGGCTTCGACTTCGGTGGGCTTGTGATTTTCCAGATCCTGCAGCATGGACGGTCGATGTTCGTAGGTTGCAGGAATAAGTGTTTGATAAAATAACGCTTTATAGTGTTCGGGCGTTTCCCAGACAACGCTGCCGCCAATGGCTTTGATCACATTAAACGTTTCGTCTATTACCTGATTCATGATCTTTTTCGTTTCATCGTGTTCGGAGAGCACTCCGTAGCTTACCCCCAATATTGCTCCCAATGGATTAAGCGCGCAATTGTAAAGCAGTTTGGCAAACAGCGATTGGTGGATATCTTCGACTGCTGCGGTCGGAATCCCGGAACTATTAATTACTTCGGCGAGCCGCTCGGCGGTTTGCGGGATAGCCCCGGGTTGGCTGGAGCCGATATGAATATCATCGGCCGATACGGTTATGCTTACGTGTGCCGGCTCTACAATTTCAAAACCGGTAATTATTCTGGAGCCGAGACTGCGCTCTGGCCCGAAAGTATTTTCAACCTGTTCAATATTGCCGCACCCGTTCTGCATCGAGACAACTGGGCAGGAGCAATGATTCAGTGAAGCGAGATCTTTCAGTGACGATTGTGTATCGTATGTTTTAGTGGTGAGCAGAATATAATCGTAGATTGATCCATCTGCGTTTGTGATGGAATTCGTAAGAGATATCTGCTCATTACTTACATGAAACGACCCAAATATTCCATCAACCGAAATGCCGTTTTTTACTATGGCTTTGATAAAGCGTTCTCTGATAACAAGAGTCACCCTATGGCCGTCGTTTGCCAGTAAACAGCCGAGCGCCTGTCCAACTGCCCCGGCACCGTAAATCAAAAAATACATACGCTCTAGAAATTACCTGTTATTATTGGTCTTTTGCTGCAATCTCCGAGGAAGCTTCCAGTCATAATTTTGCTGAAGATATGCATGAAATTCCTTCAGGCAGTCAATCCGACCCTGGTGAAACTTTTCGTTATTGTCCTGACTATCTTTTTCCAGGTCGTGGCTGAGATCAACAATTCTTTGATCCAGTGCTTTATAGAGATTGAGCAGATAATTGTAAGACATGGTCTGTTGCAGCTCGCTTTTCTGAGTTCAGGTGATGAAGATTATCAGTAATAAATAAAATCTTTCAAATCCACATGTTCTTTGAGGTATTTTCTTATCCATGTGAGTTCGTCAAGCTGTCCTTGCCAGTAGGCCTGTTCCTTTTGATCACCTGTTTTCAGACATTTTTCCAGGTTGTCACTTGCCGATGCTATTTTACTGGTGATAAAATTATGGATTTCTACTGAGTATTCGTTGGCCATCGACCTTCCCGTTTCTTTTGCAAATCCTGCATTGAGATGATTGAATCCTGCAATTTTACTGGATGACCCTGGAAAATCCAGAGAAAAACAATTACTACGCTCTATGAATGACCCGCCTGCCGGTATAAAAACCGGGCAGGCGGGGTTGGAATTACTGGTTATGCTGATGTACAGCCATTTTCTTGGGGAATTCTGGTTTTTGTTCGACTTTTTTATTTCNCAGACATTTACGCAGGATAGCCTGATAGGTATCCCAGTCGCGGGTTGTGAGGGCGCCTGTTTTAGCAAAGGTGATTTCTGTTCGGTTCATAACTGCCTCCTGTGGTAATGGTTGGCCGGAGGCCGATATAAAAAAGGGCCCCCAGACCAAGAATTTGGTCTGGGGGCCCTGTCACCACAGACATGTACCAACAATCCCGATTCCGCGGGGATCAATCAGTGTATCTCACACAAGGCAGGTCTTCTGACTTCCGGATCATCCTGAATTTCTGAGCACTGCGCCTTCCCGATCTCAGATCAGTGGCATAAGCAGTGTTTGTCCCCGGTTACAGCGGCGGGCCCGTTCTCGATTTGCACGAGATTCCCTATTACGTCTGCAATCACTATTGCACAACACCTTGATGCTTAAATAAATATCTGGAAAGGGGCTGCCTGTCAATGAAATTACACTGGACCAGTTCTCTGTTGTGATTAAAAGTAGGTGGCTTTGAAGGCAGCCAGAACGTTATTGCTCATGCCAAAAAGATAGAGCTCTTCTCCAGACAATGTATAGCTTACCGTTTCGGTTAGTGCGTTCATGAAGAGCTGCTCGGTCTCCAGGCCTTGGTTACAGAGCCCGCTGGTGATGGCAATTTTATTAAATGTCAGTTCTTTATCCTGCTGATAGTATGATCCGGTAAATGGATGGCACCCTGAGAAGCCGCGAATTTTTTGGTCGTTAAGAGCCAGATACAGATACGCTTCTTTCTGATGATCTGGTTCTGTTCTTATTGGCGTTTCCCTGATCTTCAGGAGACGCCAATGGGTATTAACCAGAGTTGCCAAAGGCTTTTCTGCNGGTTTCTGCGAAACCTTCTCAACAATGATTTGAATGGGTTGCTTTACCTCTGATCCAAAAGGATCGATGGCATAGGTGCTTATGAAAAGTAACTTCCCTTCAAGCGTAATTTTGGCTCTCAGGCTGTACCGGCGTTTTGGCTCGATCTGGTCCTCAGGATAGGAAAGACTGACGTTGAAGGGTGGGCCCGAGGACAGTTCTTGAGTACTCGAACTGATAATCGTTGCCGCAACATCCATTTTGGAGACGTCATTCAGCGTCACGAGTAATTGGGCCCCGGGCGGCAGAGCGATTCGTTCCCGGTAAAGGATACTAACCTCAAGTGTCTGGGATGATTTACTATCGCTAAGCATTTTGGATTGACAGCTGGTAATCAGCAGACAACAAATAATCGGCAAGGCAAATCGAATGAACATGGACTGACCTCATTGTGTGGCCTATCTTTCATGGTTTTACCTGAGAACAAACATACTGCCTGTTCTTGAAAAAGAGAATGATCTCAGCGTTCTCTGACCAGGTAAGGATAATAAACTAGTAATACAAATAATACTATTTCAGCAATAGAACAGGTATGGCGGGTGAAATGAATGAGCTGAATTATAGCTACTGCTGCGCTTTCTTGGGGGTCCGATACGTTGCCAATACTATCCCACTGAAAACCAGAAGAATTCCCTGAACATGGAAAAACTCGATAGTCTCGCCCAGAAAAAATACGGCGAGAATAGTGCTGAAGACCGGCATCAAATGGATGAAACTACCGGCTCGGTTGGCCCCGATTTCTCGAATTGCCCGATTCCAGAAAATGAAAGCGAGAACAGAAGGGAAGATGGCTACGTAGACGATGGTGCTCAATGAAGCTGGGTTGATTGAAAAACTTTTTCCTGAAGACAACTCCAACAGATAAAAGGGTAAAATACCGATCAGTCCGACGATGACTATTGCACACTGATAGGAAAACGGGTGCAGATCTTTGGGATAAGATCTCAGAAATATCGAGTAAAGTGCCCAAAATAGGGCAGCAGCAAGAACAAGTAAATCCCCACGATTAAAGCTCAACTCCAGTAGTGACGAAAGATTGCCGCTGGTAATGATCAGTGTTACTCCTGAAAGAGACAGAAGAATCCCAAAGCTCTGCCGTAAGCTAAGAGGTTCTTTCAGAATCAGCAGGGAGAGTAGGGCAATCAAAACCGGAATACAGGAGTTAACCAGAACTGCGTTAACCGCTGTTGTCGTCTGCATTGCCAGGTAGATAAAGCTGTTGAAACCGGTTACGCCGAGTAAACCCTGAATGATAATAAATCGTCTGTGCTCAAAGATCAGTTTTCTCTGGTCGTAGAGATGACGATAACCAAATACCAGCAGGATCAGCAGCGCCAGTACCCAGCGCCAAAAAGACAGGTTCAGAGGTGGTATCTCCGCATGCATTCCCCGGCTCAGGACGAAGTTGCCAGACCAGAACAAGGTTGTTAGTATCAGCAGGATATACGGCATAACCTTTCACCACGCATTTACACAACGTGATGATTTTGCATAAAGAATCACTTGAGAAATTAGCTAGGTACAATAATTGAAGGAGCGCTTATTTTACATTAAACGTAGAAAAGTTCTACTCATAGCTGCTCAAGGTGCATGATTCGATGTGATTGCTCGAAAGTCCAATGAAATCATTTCCGACATCGAGCTCAATTCGTTCCCATTTGTCACCGGTTCGCAGAACTTCATAGATCTTTACGTCTGTAAGAGGGAAATAACGTTGTTTTGTTTTATTCTTGAATAGTCCATGGAAGGTGCCCATTATTAGAAAAAAAGAGTCTCCTCTCATTTCAGTTAAAAGCTTGGCTTTTGACAGTTCATCCTTGGCTTTTGCAGACAACGTCTGAGCACGAAGTTTTTCAGAAGCATCACCTGTTTTTTTCAGTCCATCTGTAAAGAAAATAATATCAGAAAGCCGTATCTGAAGTTTTTTAAAACTAACGAGTTTGGCAGCACCGGGGAGAGAAACGTCGACATCGGTAATCATTATTGCATCGTCGAAACTTTTTTCAGCAGGATTCTTCCAGTAAATTGTAGAGCTGTTCAATTGATCGATGGTGCGTATGTCATCGTTTTTCAGGTCAATGTATCCCGAATATTTTTTATTTGGGGTGTAGAGATGAACTTCTCGCTTTATCGATTCCTGCATATCCCCCTCCGTTGGTGTAGACACCATTTATTTAAAAATACAATACCTATCCTAATTGTACCTTTAAATAGATTATTGTCAATATTTTAAGTTGTTTATCAGGATATCGTGGAAGCTGAAAGATCTGAATTCAAGGATAGCTGGTTATTTTGTGCATCTGCAAAATAAGGCTGAATTTCCGCTCAAGATGGTGTACTTGTTGTTAACAATTACAAAAAATGTAGTACTCAGCAAATAACTGGTATGATTGTGTTAGTCATGTAAATAAAGACAACGAGATACCTCGATCGCTATCTAGAGAAAAGAACCGTTACCATGGCAAAGAAAATCGTAATAATAGGGGCCGTTGCCCTTGGGCCGAAAGTGGCTTGCCGTCTGCGAAGGCTTGATCCTCAGGCACAGATCACACTCATTGACCGGGAGGACAGGATTTCTTATGGAGGATGCGGAATTCCCTACTATGTGGGGGGGGATATCAACGATCTTGAGGATCTGTACCGGACATCAGCCCATGCCATCAGAGATGAGTCGTTTTTTCTTGATATCAAAGGAGTTGAGGTTCTCACCAAAGTTGAAGCCATCGAGATAGATCGGCACAATAAAAAAATCAAAATCAAAGATCTTAAAACGAATCAGGAGGATTATCTTCATTATGATAAACTCGTGATGGCAACGGGTGCCGGGGCAATTCGCCCACCGTTTCCGGGAGCGAATCTTCCAGGAGTTTTTACTCTGTCCAACCTTCAGGATGCCGAACAGATAAAATCTTTGATGACCCAGGGCAAAGTTAGCAATGCCGTTGTGGTCGGAGCCGGTGCTATCGGCCTTGAAATCACAGAGGCACTTACCGATTTATGGGGTATTGAAACAACACTGATAGAGATGGAAGATCAGGTTCTACCGACTCTGTTAGGTAAGTGCATCGCCAGAGCCGTCGCCACCGAGTTAAAGAGTCACGGGGTCAACCTTCTGCTTTCCGAGCGGGTAATGGAGATCACCTGTAAAGGGGAGTCTCTAACCCTTGAGGTGCACACGTCCACCGAGGTTTTGCAGACCGATATCGTAATTCTGGCGGCCGGAGTCAGGCCGAACACCAAACTCGCGGAAAATGCTGGCATTGCCTTTGGTCGCAGCGGTGGAATACTGGTTGATCGTCGTATGCGTACCAACGATCCGGACATTTATGCGGGTGGGGACTGCGTTGAGCTGAGAAACCTGGTCAGCGGTGAAAATACCTTAATGGCTCTCGGATCTCTGGCAAATCGACAGGGTCGCGTGATTGCCACCAATATCCATGGCGGCAACAGTCATTTTGTTGGTACGGTCGGAACTTTTTGTGTAAAGGTCTTTAATTTTGGGATTTGCAAGGCAGGACTGACCTATCGCCAGGCAAAGGAGACCGGTTATGATCCTGTTTATTCCGTCGTGGCGCAGCCTGATCATGCCCATTTTTACCCGAATTCGGAATTTATCTATGTTTCCTTACTAGCCGATCGTCGAAGCAGAAAAATTTTGGGAATCGAGGCCTGCGGTAAACACGGAGACAGTGTCAAATCCCGAGTTGACACGGTTGCCGTAATGCTTGGTAAAGGTGTGTATGTTGATGAAATATGCTGCCTTGAGACAGGTTATGCTCCGCCGTTTGCCTCGGCAATGGATGTCATTAACAATGCCGGAAACAGTCTTGATAACATTCTTGCTGGTTCGAACAGACCGATTGATGCAGCTGACTTTCTCTTTGAGTTCCGCGCAGGGACGAGACGAGTTATTGATATCAGAGGGGAGCGGGAGGCAGAACCGTTTCTGGATAAATTCGGAACGAACTGGCTCAATATTCCACAAAATGAATTGCGTGAACGATATACGGAAATCCCAGCCGATGAGCCCTTTTATATCATCTGTGATACCGGGGCCAGATCATTTGAGACCCAGGTGTTTTTATCCTCAAAAGGAATAGTTGATACCCTGCACGTGCAAGGTGGATATGCGATGATCAAGGTAACCGATCCCGAATTTTAACATGTGAAATGCTTGTGAAAACCATAGGTCTTATACGAACCCCGCATAAAAATCTGGAAGATATGCCGATTCAACCAAAAGGGGCCGCCGGTGTAACAGGTGTGATTGTTCTTGATGAGGACTACGCATCAGGCCTTGCTGATCTCGGGGGTTTCAGCCATATCTATCTCATCTACCAGTTCCATAAGGCAACTCGCACTGAGATGGAAGTGATGCCGTTTATGGATTCCAAGAAACGTGGAGTTTTTGCCACACGGTCACCATTGCGGCCCAACCATATTGGTCTATCAATCGTTGAACTGGTATCTGTGGATGGTTTGAAAATTACAGTCTGTAATGTGGATATGTTAGATAAGACACCGCTGCTCGATATTAAACCGTATATCAAAGAGTTTGATCATATGGAAAACACCAGATCCGGTTGGCTGAAGGCCACCGGCGAAGACCTGCGGCAGAAACGTTCAGACAACCGTTTTATTTGAATAAATTAGAGATCAATCAGTGAGAGGATGGAGACCAATGGAAACGTATAAAGAAATTGATTCGTTTATTGAGCAATGGCCGGAAGCAACCAACGGTTGTCGTGAACTATTCCAGGAGCTGTATCGGTTCCTCCGGGAGCTTGATGGCATCGAGGTGGAGTATCATGCCCGTCCCGGAATTACCTATTCACTTCGAGGAACACATGTAGGTTCATCAGATCGCCCGCTTTTCGTGATGGTGGATGTTATTGAAGATGATCCCCGCTGGCTTTCTGTTTGTTTTTATGAGGAGATGGTGACGGATCCGGAAGAGCGCGGAGACAGTGTCCCTGGAGGGTTGCTGGGAGAAGACGGTATCTGTTTTGATGTGGATGCCTTCGATGAGACACTACTTTCCTATATAAAGCAGCGTATAACCGAGGCCTCTCAGACCGGAGGAAAGTGAACTCATGAATTCAGGGCAGAAGCCAGGTAAGATTTGGGTCGTTGTTGATAATAAAGCTGCCGACGGTCTCGTCGCTGAACATGGATTTGCGCTGTGGATCGAAACCGCGGATAGAGTAGTGTTGTTTGATACCGGTAACAAAGAGGCGCTTGCCCCAAACTGCAGCAAGCTGCAGCTGGATCTTTCCCGGATAACGGAGCTGGTTCTCAGTCATGGTCACTATGACCATACGGGTGGAATCGAAACGGTTCTTCGGGCAACATCCGATATCCAGATCTATTTGCATCAGGCTGCTATGCAGCCAAGATATGTTGGAGCAAATGATGACGCCAGGCCGGTCAGAATGTCGGCTGCCTCGATGCAGTCGCTCTGGCAGTTGCAGGATGATTCAATTCACTGGTTGACCCATCCGTTTAAACTCACCAAGCATATAGGCATTACCGGCCCGATTTCCAGAATAACGAAATATGAGGATGCCGGAGGCGCTTTTTTTTACGATCCTCTGGGGCAGCGCCCCGATCCGATTGAAGACGATAATGCCTTATGGCTGCATACTGAAAACGGACTGGTAGTCTGCGTCGGGTGCAGTCATGCCGGGATTGTAAATACTTTGAAGCGGATTATCGAAATTACCGGCGAATCGAGAATTCAAACGGTAATTGGAGGGCTACATTTGATTAATGCTTCTCCCGAGCGACTTGAGAAGACAGTCCAGGCGCTCAATGAGTATAACATTCAACAGCTGGTCTCCTGCCATTGTACCGGTGATAAGGCTGCTACTTTTCTTACTGATCATCTGAAGTGTGAGGTTGTTCAGGGCTATGCAGGATTTTCGATGTCGTTTTGATCTTCGGGCTTGTTCTCAGATATCGATGTTGTTCCGGTTCCGATGAGTAGCCGCTGTGATCTTAAAGTCCTTAAAAGAATGCTCACTCTTCCATTGGGGTATTCTTCTGGATGGCCCGTCAATTTTTAGCAGTGGGGGATTCCGGTCGGCAAGAGCGTTGATTGTCACCCATAGTGTCGTGTCTCCCCAATACTGGGGAGGTGTATCAGCTTTAGCCACATGATTGAAGATCTGCCAAGGTGTATCACATCCTGTACCAAGAGCGTCGAGTATTAAGGTTTCTAGCCGCCCGAAGCCGGTCTTGGGGGCAGGTAATTCCTGGAGCCATCGCTTGGCAGCGGCAGGCACCCAAGGCAAAGGGGCGTCCGTCTTTTCTGCCAGTTGAGTCAGAAGTTCCGGATCATTGGTGGCAAATGCTTGATCCGCTCTGACACTGAACTGAAACTGTATTTCTGTTACCGGAATTCGGGTTTTGTATCTTGAAAAGAGCTGTTCGGGTTCGAGTTGACCCAACCCATTGAACGGCTCAATTCCGGGATACGAGTCTATGCAGATGAGCTCAACATGTTCGTTTCCCAACTCGAGCAGGCAGGTCAGGATATGGACCAGCATGGACTGGTCAAAAAGGCAGGCATCAAACCACAATACGATATGGTCGTCGGCACTGAGATTTTCTAATATCTTGTATTGATCTTCCAGCGTACTGAGAATTTCCTTGCGGCTCAAACCACCGCCGGTAAATTGCTCCAGAAACAATGAACGTTTGATGAGTATGTCTTTATCAGGCCAGCCTGGGGTTCGTGGGCCATCATAGAGCACATCATGCCAGATGAGAATAGTTCCGACAATCCCAGATTTCTTCAGACTATCGCCTGCAATATCACCACTGGTGATGTGAAGTGTCTGCGCCAAAACAATCTCCCTGTCTTGTGTCGAAATGAACAGAAAATTACATAAACGCTAAAGGACAATGTGTATCATAATATATTTTTCTCGCTTTGGATTCTACCTAACACGTTCTCATCACTATAGTTTGCAGGGGGGGATTTGAATTCAAGAGAACCTTGGTATGAAGCAGCCTNTCTAACCCATTCTTCCATAAATTGGGATGAGCTGTTTTATTGATTATTTTATTTAACAACATATTTTGGTACAGAGGGATGTCTTCAGAAAAGGCTGCAATCCATTTTATATGGGACGGCAAATCAGCAGGGTAGGGGGATGCAATGATTGAGAGGCGTAAACTAGGTGAAACGGGAATTGAGGTAGCGCGGATTGGTATCTCTTCAAGTTTTGGAGCAGATGTGTCGGTATACGAACAGGCACTCGAAAGGGGCTGCAAT
>JGI858J16261_1000100_pt1 | contig 10298 bp, 6 predicted proteins | sample TiedelARG03_113m_FD_16261 | JGI IMG/M metagenome (IMG submission 16261) | reverse complement strand
TCATCAGCCCCCTACAAACATGAACATACATGATACTGCTGTTTGAATCATCTGCAATATTAGGTAAGAATCATCATCATTATCTTATTACGTGTTGTCATTACCAATAGCATAAAGGAAAGTNCTTTATTTATTNATTTATTTAAANATTTAAGCACATNTATACACATGAATNGNTTGAATAATAAGACATNGTCAGCATATGATAGAGGTTGGTGCATGGATGTGNATGTGCTAAGGAGTGACAATAAGTTGAACTAGCAACCAATTTTTAATGTCACCCCTATTGGTAGGATTAGTAAATTTGGGTTGGCCTTGTGGAGTGATAAATGATATATAAATATAAAAATATAGTAAAAAAATATAATAATATACTAAGAGAAGAAAAAAGAAGGTAATATAATAAAGTAGATAATAAAGAAAGTACATAAATACAATTAACAATTATAGGAAGATATATACATATAAAGATATGAGTAGATAGGAGAGAAACATGATAACATGATGATGAGAAGATGATGAAGAAAGTGGTGATTATAAGTAGAAGAAATATGTTTATAACCTGCAGCCCACACACCTACATGCAGAGACCCAAGTGCAGGTGTTACCACCATCGAATCGTTCATGCAGTAGTTTGTTATAGTGGTCAGTAAGATTTTTTTTATTGTATTAAAGTTGGGAAGGGCTAGTAATTTGGTGCGAAGTTCTGGGGGGAGAGTGTTCCAGAGACGTGCAATTCTGGAAGGATAGAAATGTGCAGTGCTTTCTAATTTGGTTTTAGGGATGCATAGATTTATTCCCATTTCCCTCCTGCGAGTGCATCTGTTGTGAAGATTTTGAACAAAGGATAAGTAGTCAGTGATATTGAAATGAACCATACCCAGAGAATTTATGAAGAATATTATGTCATAGAATTCACGCCTGTAGGAAGTAGGTAGAAGTTTGCATATTATTAGTCGTTCTTTGTAACAGATGTGGTTTTGGTGATCATATGGTGTGTTAGATAGAATATAGTTTGTTCTTTTTCTTTGGATAGATTCGAGCCTTATTAGATTTTCTTTATTAGAAGGAGACCAGACAGGAGTTGCATATTCAAGTAAAGATCTTACCATAGCCATATAAGTAATTAGTTTTGCTTTTTGTGTGGTGTTCTTTCCTAAGGTGCGATAGAAGAGCCATAGCCGTTGGTTAGCTTTGGTGCAGATGATGTTTATGTGGTTATTCCACTGGAGGTGCTCGTTGATTATAATTCCTAGGTCATTCATGTTAGTTTCTCTTGGCAGTGGTGCATTACCCATAGTATAGTTGTAGAGTGTTGGATTAAAGTTGCGTTTAAGAGAGAGTGCAGTACATTTATTTTCGTTAAATTTGAGTCCCCAGACCTTACTCCAATCATGCAGGTTATTTATGCCTATTTGAAGTGCAAGGTTAACATTTTGAGTGCAGATGTGCCTGTAGATTTTAGTGTCGTCAGCAAAGATTGCACAGATGGTGTCGTTGGATAGAACAGTTGGTAAGTCATTGATATATAATAGAAACAGAAGAGAACCGAGAATAGAGCCTTGTGGTACGCCAAAGTTTACCGGAAGCCAGGAAGAATGAGTGCCGTTTACTAGTACTCTTTGGAAACGTGCGGTGAGGTAGTCAGAAAGCCATGCAAGTAGTTTGCCATTTATGCCAAAGGATTTTAATTTGTGAAATAAGAGGACATACATTTATCTAAAAGATTGGTTGATCTTGATCAGCACTACAAGCACTACATGGGTTAAGCCACATGTCACCAGGGTTATCTGATTGTTTGGATTACAGATCCCCCCGACCCTACTTCTCTGAGGTGTCAAATAAAAATAGATTCTCAGTCAAGGGTAATGAATTATCCTCAAAATAGCTCACTCATGACAGAGGGGAAACAAACAGCAGACCACTTTCCCCACTCCATTGGGAGGGTTCTGATGGACTTTGACCAAGTAAAGTTTACCAGCTAAGATGGGGTCTGGTGTCAGTTACACACACCCTTCCCAGTGTTTCTCACACGGAATTCCCCAATCCAAAAATAGAATGATGGGGACGCTACAAATCACACAGACTGTTTTGAAATTCATAATATTATATTATGATTTTTGCTCAGTTTGAATGTTCTCGAAACAATTTTCACTATTTGATATTAAAATTTATTACATGCAGATTGGATTCTGATTTTTATTTTATTTATTTTTTAGCCTACTGACCTAAATTTTTAAGCTCAAAATTCATAATCCAAGCAATCAAATAACCCTGGCCTAATGTTTCCCTTTGATGATGGGCGCCTGGTCAGACACAGACTGCCCTAGTTTAGTTTCTTGTAACATATTCTTTTAGTTAACCCAACCTGATGTTTTGACAACAGAATCAAGAGCCACTGACTTGGGATGCAAAACTTGGGATGAGAGTGATAGGAGTAGGAAATATAAGATCTGCAAAGGTGTTTCAAAAACAGTACCAACAGGCCATCTCAAAGCAAGCCTTGGCTACCAGTTACTTACTAAAATATAGACATCTTGCTAGCATTTATAAATTACAAATTGTGAAAATTTTGAAATGAATTTGAAAAACTGTTCATTTTGCCTGTCTGCCACCATGAATCTGCAAAATATTTCACCAATTTTGGTTGAATATACGAACTATGTAAACATAGAGGAATGTGCATGCAATTAATTCCCAGTGTTAATCTTAATTAAATTTATTAACTCACCTTGAGATTTCTAATTCAACTGTCATAAATTATTATTGGTTGTGGTGAAGTAGACCTATAAGAAACCATGGTCAAATGGTTTGCGGAATACTATTAAAGCTTTAAATATGAATATACCACAGGCAAAGTGGATGGTTCCTGATTCTTATGTATATCATTTGCACAGATTGTTCTGTAAACAACATTTTTTACATATTTTCTGGGCAATGATACACCCAGAAAGGGATCAATTACTATTACACCTTGGCTTGGGTAAAATCACACCATGAATTATGACAGCTCATCTGTCACAAAAACTGTAAATTTACAAAATCCTTTGAACCTTCAATCAATGCAAGCCTGGGCTGCATTATGTTCTTCATGCTAAGCATAATTCTATTAAAAAAACATGTAAACTTTACAATTTATTCTCATAATAGATTTTAGAGTCTGCACAAGAGGTTTTGGCTTATTTTATAAACAGAGTAACGTCAATAAACCGCGTCAGTTCGGATCCAAGACTTCAAACCGCGATTTATCCAAACCGCGATTTAATTTTATGAAAAAAAATCCAGTGTGAAATGGGTTAATAGAACCAAGCCCAACACATATTCATGGTATAATTATTACACAATTACCTACTTTCTAATAAGACCCTACCTGGTTACTTCTTCTTTGCCGTATTACTACGTAGTTCCATTTTAATTTAATCAGAAATGTAACTATTTCCAATTCACCGCCATTTAACATACGGGGCTTGGCGCGGTGAATTCTGGGATTGTCTTGTCCAATTTGATCGATGACGTCATCAATAGCCCGGCTCATAGTCGAATCATGGGCGAATTTGCTTCATTATCCTTCATTAAAGAAATACATCTGAAGAAAATATTGATCAAATGTTGATAATAGGCTTTGTTCACGGGAGGGATGTTTTAATTGACTACTGAAATGACTGTATTGAGGTGAGCATCATAGAATGATGATGTGTTTCACACATGTTTTGTTCAGTGAGCCGCCATTGTGATTGTTTGTTCCATTTGATTTAATTGTTTGGCATTGTCTCTCTTAATTTACAAAGCTGTGAAAAAGCCGTTAGAGATTATAATTGAACCAAAATATCCGCGGATATGGAAATGAGCTTCAAATCCAGGTGAAATGGCCAAAATATCCCACAAAATACTTAAATTTGATGAATCTCAGAAAAATTTGCGGATCCATGGTCTGACCGCAGTTCAAGCCTTTTCGCGGACTAAAAACCCGCGATTTATTGTTGTTACCCTGTAGCTGGGTCATTCCACCTCATTCACCCAATAAAATGTAAAAAATTTAACAGTACTGATTCAGATTTTCATGAAAATTGGCAAAATGGGGTAGTTTTATGCTAGCGGTTAAGGAATGCATTTGATAGGTTTCTATAGTTCATGATTGTACATGTATACACAGAATATGTGTATCATTCACATACATGTATAGCAACAGACCTAGGCCTACAGATAACATAAAACCAATGAATTATCTCTAACCTACTGAGTGAACCATATTTATGGAGTAGATCAGAGCCAATAGACACACTTCATTTGTGCCCTTCCAGTTGTTTCACTTGTCTGTTTAAGTGGCTCTCAGACGTTATTAACACTCTATTTTGAGCCATTTTGACATGTTGTTGGTCCAGTGATGAAACATAAAACTAAAAACCTATAGTATGTGGGTTCGGGTCTCAACTATGCCAAAGGACTTTTCATTGATATTTGTCACTCATATTTACACTGTATGTTCATTTGAGATTTGGACACCCTCAGTCTCATATATCAATGGTGATTTTCAAATACCAGGTGGGACATGTAACATCCTCTTTATATTACTCTACATGTACAAATAGACAATCTTTAAATTCTAGATGACCAAAACAACATTGCTCCTTCTTACAAGTATTTCGTTGCATATTAGTAGAACATGGTTCTAGACTTAGGTGGTTAATATTACAACACTTGGATTGATGACAAACATGGCTTACATGATAATCTTGGGGTTCAATATTAAAAGTAGGAATATTTAACATGTAGCGTAATCTATGTACTCTAATGGTCTTTGGAGACCATGTGCCCCCAATGGTTCCATCTCTGGGAAATTGTACTCTAATCTGCCCATACATGCCTTTTTTGGGCCCCCCTGTCCAAAGTTTGCAATCAGTCCCTGGTATAATCTGTAATTTGCTCTCTATTTTGGCCAAATAGTGTTTTGACCAGTCTGATATACTGTTAAACCTCATAGTCTTCAGCAGGAATCAGCAAGTATGGCAAGACCTGTAAATATATTTTATGTAATTCAATACAACAATATAGCTACCCCTTATGGCCAATTAGGTCAGAATATAATTATCTATTATTCATTTAAGCCACATTAACCTATCTGACACACAGAATCACATTGTCAATCCTGCCCTTAGTTACATCATCATTGCTTACAATTGCCTGGTAAATTTATATGCTGAAATTCAATTTGATATGATAACATGAACTTGATTTTGTGTTGTTAATTAAGGTGTTGTCTGAAATTATTCTACAATATTTAATCATCTATGGTGATTTCCCAACATGGTTTCGGATGAGTCAGAGATTACAGGTGTGAAAAATGATATGCACAATCTCTTACCTTTAGTTACACTATCCTGGGTCCCTATTCAGTAATGGACATATTTTCTTTCTGGGTAGTACTGTAAGACAGTAGAAGAAAATTCATCATTAGCTAAGTTTAAGAGAGATCACTGAATAAGATATTCACAGTCAATTATTGTAAACATACTGATCAAGTTTTGTAACATCTGAATACATAATTTGTGTTTTTGCATTTCAATCAAGCCAAAATGTCCTTCCTAAAATCAATAAAAGACTCTCTGCTCTTTGAGGTGATACAGGGGCAAATAATTGAAAATAAAATGTTATACTTTAATCATGCTAATTAGTGCCCATCACCTGAATGCCAATTTAGTCAATTTTTAGGGGATACTTCATAACTTTGAATTTTAAAATGTGGTCAATAAACATAGAATATATGATCCACATGATGTGTTCCCTGCATTAAAGCACTGTCCCAGGGTATGGGGTTCAACTGTATTCAGAATAGGTTTCATAAGAGGTGTCTTGATCCTACAAGGTACTTAAATGTACAAACGTACCGATTAACCTGTAAAAATATGCTCCTCACTTTGAACAATATCATAGTTATGTTACCACTTGTGATGCAGTAAAGTGGTTGTTTAGAAACTTTAGGGTGGTTTTAATATTAATATAATGTGCATTGTTGAAGTTTCATTTAAAATAAATTGAAGTGTGCTTAGTGCTTGTTTCAATCAGGATGGCAAGCTGCAGATAATTAATAACATACCTTTGGCCAATTTGTTTCAGCCTTGAGCCAGTGGTTAATATCAGCAGAAAGCAATTCAGCACTGCCACAAGCTATATGATTACAGGCCTATGGCATAGCTAGCATTCCAGTCATGGTTTGAGAGAAATGTCAAGAACCACTGACTTTTGAATAGGGTAATAGGGTTATTAGTAGTATGCATACTTGGTTTAATCAGGATGGTACAATGACCTGTTACCGCCCTGTAATTCTACTCCCAAAACTTTGAAGAATGCCACTAATGACATACAACAACACCCTCAATTAGGGGCACGATGACTGCATCCCACTCTGAGCCACAATATCATGTTTTAAAGTCATTTACCATATGACTACAACTATATATGGTGATTTTGGCCCATGTCATATTTGCTGATATGAAAACACACATGAGTTTTGTGATATGGAATTCTACCACTCGGTTTGTTTTAAAGTGTCATTAATAAACAGAATATGATCCTTGTTCCCATTTATATCAAATTTATGAAACTTGTCAAGTAAATGTTGATAGATGGTTCGCTATTAAAGCTCACCATCTATCAACATTTACTTGAGTTGTTCCATAAATTTTATGTAAATGGGCACTCGGTTTGTTTTTATAGTGTCATATGATAAACAGAATATGATCCTTGTTCACATTTATATCAAATTTATGAAACTCGTCAAGTAAATGTTTATAGATGGTTTGCTAAAGCTCACCATCTATCAACATTTACTTGACTGGTTTCATAAATGTTATATAAATATGCACTCAGTACATATCCTCTATTGAGAATGCAACTCACCTACAGCTCATCTCAAAACTGCTACCCACCCTTACATAAGTAATCAACAGAGTTATGCTAATAATATAAGCCTCTGCTACTCAAGCAGCCTAGGTCAGTGGTTCTTGCATTTTTTGCAATCCAATTAGTCACAAGGCTGCCAAATTGACAGTCTTGGCTAAATTTGGCAGAAGTTACTGTGTGGAAGGCTGACTTCATCCTGATATAGCACAAACATAAGTTGAAGTCACCGGCTGATATTAGACAGCTGGAATGCTTGAAGGAACATCATTGAATTTATCACGATCCTCCTCCTCATCATCATCATCATTATACATTTATATAATTAGCACTTACCTCAAGTCAAAGTAAGTAAATGCTTTAAAATTAACACAATTTAACTCTTTGCTGCTTATATTAACCCATAAAATTACAATTTGTTAGACATGCTTATTATCTAAGTTGTCAACCTGATGCCATCAACAAAATTGTCAAACAAAATTATTTCAAGGAATGACAAGGAGTTATTCATGAAGTTGCCCCTTATAGTGAACACTCAAGAAATACATAAGAAAAATAAATTTCATGCATCTGGTGAGGCACAGCCCCCCACCAAGGTAGTGATGGACCAAAAAGCAATATACATTCATGAGAAAATCACTCAACCATGACCATATAGCACAAGATACTGAAATAAGTTCCGTATGAGTCCATATTTTTAATATGAAGACCATCTGAGCAGTAGGTTTTGCTATAACAGCCTGGACAACTTAAGGAACACTGGATATATGAACAGAAGATTCATGCCAAATATTGTAGGTTGTTTTTTCAGTACCAAAATAGCCTGTATAAAAAGATGAAGGTTATTGGGGTCAATTTGCACAACTTTGGGCATCACTCATATGAAAAAACAATGAAAATGAGTCAATCATTGACAATAAGCACATTGTTTGGAAGGTATAAATGAAGAAACTATGGTAACATTGGGTATATTTGAAAATTAGATTGATCAAACAGCCTGGCAAAAGCACAGGAGGGGCAGACGAAGAGCGATAGACAAAGCTACTTTTCATCATAAAATGTTGTCTATATATGCCATTGCAAACTATAAGCATGCATAGGTAAATTAGAATAAATATTAGGGTCATGTTTATGTGGAATAGAATGCAGAGCTGGGCTTGAATTTGCTCAATATGACCATGAAAAAGTTCAATGTTAGGTGCTGACAGACAGACAGTGAATATCCAAGGTGACAGAGTACAATGCTACCAGTAACATCTATTTCATTTGATTATTTCAAGAGACAATGTATTGCAATACTTCAGTGACTAAAATTGCATCGTCAAGATAAGAATGAAGTATTTACACCTGATTTCTCCTGTGGTGCTGACTTTTGGGAATTATTATGTGGTTACAATACATATTACCTACTTGGCGCCATTTTTGTGAAGGGCAACATCAAATTTTTACCTTGGGATTTGCCCTATATGAAAGGTCAAGGCCATCAAGCTTCAAGACTGATCCAGATCTGTGTGATCAGTTGCATTAACAAGAGGCCCAGGGGCCTGGCCGGTTTTCTGCTTTTAGCAATAAAAAAAATTAATGGTAGTTTTAAAATCCTCCTTCATTGCTAATTTAAATGTTGGTCTTTATTGGGATCTATCTATATCATAATAGCTGTAGGCCAAATGTTCTTGCAACCATCAGGCCAATTTGGCTTGAGTTACAGAGCTCATGTTTTTCCCCTGTAAAACACATACTCATAGATTAAAATAGGCTACTATCTTTTAGATTTAATTAATAAAAAATATCTTAATTTTGGTAATTAATGACAGTGCGGGCAATTCAAATTCTGTAAAAATCAGGAGTATGTCTGAAAAAAATATGTTATCCAAGTCGGGAAAATTGGCATTTTTCTTTTATATGGATACAATATCATGAAAACTTTAACCCTTGTAGTGGGGTATCATCCTGAGTCAATGGTTCTTGAATCTTATGTCAAACCAAGCCTGCTTGCCCACATTGTGTCCATTTGGCTGGTCATTTTTAGTGACAATCTCTATTAAATTTAACCCTTGTAGTGCATAATTATCCTGAGTCAGTGGTTCTTGAATCAAACCAAGCCTGGGCAAGCACCGTTTGCCCAGGCTCAGTTTGACAGAAAACTCAAGAACCATAGACTTCCAAATCTTGGATGTTGACGTTCATTGTATTTTAAATGTATTGGGAATAGATCATGAGGTGGTCACCCCAAAATGGTGCAGCTGTTACATGTTTTCCAAAACTTCAGTTTTTAATTGTTGCTACTGCCCACCCAGATTATCTCTATTACATTGAATGTTCCCCAGTTGGAAAAGGAATTTTGTCTATGTTACATTGAGGGCAACATGCATACAATATAAGGGTGTGGAGCTACCCAGTAGGAGTAACGGCAGGCAGCAGTGGTGGTGATAGTAAACATATCTGACCACTATGATTTATAACTGCTATAAGGGCAAAATGCAAAATGCAAATTCAAAATTTGTTTTCGATATTTGCTGATAATCCGGAATATGGCTAATTATTATGTATTAACCAAATCTTTGTCTTACAACATATCAAGAATCACTTATTGACAAAGGGAAATTTACAAAACTCTCAATACATATATACATGTAAGTACAAAACTAGACATGATCAGATTTATTTTTACAATTTTCACACCAATTCCTCCAATCACATAGATATGTTCATAGCTGTCTTGAGCTTACAATATCGATTAAAATAAGTACCAACAGCCTTAGTCTGAAATCAGTGTTTTTTTTAATCTTCTGCCAAACCAAGCTTTGGCTGCTATTTATGCAGCCCAGGCTTGGATGGACAAAAGATTCAATAATCACTGACTCAGGATGCAAGACTACTCAGAGTGGTAATGGGTAAAGTCACAAAACACATCAAATGTTGCACCATCAATTGATTTGTAGGCCTAACATTTGTGGAGAAGTCTTGAATACAGGGATTCCCTTAGGTCAGATAACCTATGTGCCATCTGGGCACATTCCATGGCAAATGAATGTGCCCTTTTGAAATTTTACGTGCCCATATTAACTAATATTTTTTTTACTATTTACTAATATTTTTTTTTTTTACTATTTACTAATATTTTTTGATGTGACCATCATATACATGAATTTATTCAAAGCTGACAATATAGCAGAATATATAACGGAACGGATCCCTCTGCTTCTACTCATTTTCATCAACTTGTCCCGGCCCGCCTACAATAAAATGTATGATATAGTACACACACACAAGGTCTCATTATTTCCAATATGCAACACGATTCGTGCGCATTCGTTGCCGTTATAACGAACGTTATATATAACGATAACGTTACAATGACTGCTCCCCAGTAGAACTCTTCTATCAGAAAGGTCAAAATG
>JGI858J16261_1000099_pt1 | contig 10330 bp, 7 predicted proteins | sample TiedelARG03_113m_FD_16261 | JGI IMG/M metagenome (IMG submission 16261) | reverse complement strand
GCAGGCAAAATATAATATCTCGTCGTGCAATTTGCGTTAAAGAGCCTCAATCTTTTTCAACTGATTCCGCAGGGAAATTAGCGCCTGCTCCATCTCCTTCACCCTGGACCTTTCTTTGCCGACCACGGCTTCCGGCGCCTTGTCGACAAAGTTTGGATTAGATAGCTTGGCCGTCGAACGTACCAGGTCTTTTTCCAGTTTCTCAATCTCTTTCTGCAGGCGTTTTACTTCAGCATCCTTATCGATGAAGGCACCAAACGGAACCAGTACTTTCATATCACCGACCAGGGATGTGGCAGCATCAGGAGGTGTTTCGTCATTACCGAGACAGGTAATGGTTTCAATTCTTGCGAGAGTTTTCAGGTTTTTTGCATTGTCCATGAGCCAGGACTGATCCTGTGCATTACAATTCTGGAACAGTACAGGTAATGGTTTGCCCGGTGAAATGTTCATTTCGCCGCGAATGTTGCGGATACCGGTAATGACACTCTGCAGCCATTCTGTTTCTGCGACTGCCGAATCGTCGATCTTCTTTTCATCTGCTGCCGGGTACGGTTGCAGCATAATAGTTTCACCACTGCAGCCAGCGAGTGCGGCAACACGCTGCCAGATCTCTTCGGTGATAAATGGTATCAGCGGGTGCAGTAGTCTTAGTAGCGTTTCCAGTACTCTGATCAGCGTACGACGGGTGCCACGCTGGCTTTCAGGGCTCGCCTCAGGGTCATTCAATACAACCTTGGACAGTTCCAGGTACCAGCTGCAGTACTCATCCCAGGTAAAGCTGTACAGGGCCTGTGACATTCTGTCGAGGCGATAGTCTTTGATCGACTTTGCAGCAGTGCGCTCTACTTGTTGTAGTCGAGAAATGATCCAGCGGTCCGCCAGGCTTAGCTCAACCGTATCGTCAGTATTTTGTCCGCAGTCCTGTCCCTCGGTGTTCATTAACACATAGCGGGCGGCATTCCACAGTTTATTGCAGAAGTTACGATAGCCTTCGACTCTCGCCAGGTCAAAATTGATGTCGCGGCCATTGCTCGCCAGCGAGGCAAAGGTAAAGCGCAATGCATCCGTTCCGAATGGCGGGATTCCGTCAGGAAAATCTTTGCGTGTATGCTTTTCTATCGTCTTCGCCATTTTCGGCTGCATAAGCCCTGTTGTACGTTTCGTCACCAGGGTTTCCAGATCGATGCCGTCAATCAGGTCAATGGGGTCAAGAACATTTCCCTTCGATTTCGACATCTTCTGCCCGTGCGAATCACGTACCAGGCCATGTATATAGACCTCGCTAAAAGGAACTTTTCCGGTAAATTTAAGCCCCATCATGATCATGCGGGCGACCCAGAAAAATATAATATCGAAGCCGGTTACCAGTACAGAAGTTGGGTAAAAAGTATTTACATCTTCCATGCTGTCAGGCCAGCCAAGGGTAGAAAAAGGCCACAGGGCAGAGGAGAACCAGGTGTCCAGAACATCATCATCCTGCCTTAGCCTAACCGCATCGGACAGGTTGTTATCTGTTCGAACTTCCTCTTCATTATGGCCAACATAGAAGTTTCCCTGTTCGTCATACCATGCAGGGATTCGGTGCCCCCACCAGATCTGACGAGATATGCACCAGTCCTCAATGTTATTCATCCATTCGAAGTAGGTTTTGCTCCAGTTTTCAGGAACAAATTTTATTTCACCATCTTCTACAGCCTTTATAGCGGGTTCTGCAAGAGGCGCAACTTTTACATACCACTGGTCTGTAAGGTATGGCTCAATAACCGCATGAGAACGGTCGCCGCGCGGCACCATGAGTTTATGATCATCAATTTTCTCCAGCAGCTCCAGGGCATCCAGATCCTGAAGAATTTTCTCGCGCGCAGCGAAGCGATCCATGCCGGCATAATTACCCGGGGCTTCAGCATTGATCGCTGCATCAACAGTAAATATGTTAATCAGTGGTAAATCATGTCTCTGGCCCATGGCATAGTCATTAAAGTCATGTGCAGGGGTTATCTTGACACAGCCGGTACCGAATTCAGGGTCTACATAATCGTCCGCAATGACGGGTATCTCCCTGTCGGTCAGGGGCAGCTGTACCATTTGGCCAATCAAGTGCTGGTAGCGTTCATCATCGGGGTGGACAGCGACTGCGGCATCACCCAGCATAGTTTCAGGTCGCGTGGTTGCTACAATGAGATGACCATCGCCTGAACTCAGTGGGTAGCGCATGTGCCAGAGATTTCCATTTTCTTCTGTTGAAACCACTTCCAGGTCAGAGACCGCGGTATGCAGCACAGGGTCCCAGTTGACCAGTCGCTTGCCCCGATAGATCAGGCCTTCTTTATATAGCCGAACAAATACTTCGTTCACTGCATGTGACAAGCCCTCATCCATGGTGAAGCGTTCACGAGACCAGTCAGGTGAGGTTCCCATGCGTCTTAGCTGGCGGGTAATGGTGCCACCAGAATGCTCTTTCCATTGCCATATTTGCTTGATGAATTTTTCCCGACCGAGGTCGTGGCGTGTCTTTCCTTCTGCATTCAACCTGCGCTCAACAACCATTTGTGTGGCTATGCCGGCATGATCTGTACCCGGTTGCCATAAAGTGTTTCTGCCACTCATGCGGTGATACCGTGTCAGGGCATCCATAATGGTGTCCTGGAAAGCGTGTCCCATATGCAGTGAACCGGTAACATTCGGAGGGGGTATCATGATGCAGTAGGACTCACCCTGTCCGCTGGGTCTAAACCAGTTGTTCTTCTCCCAGTTATCATAGATCGCTTGTTCTATATCATTGGGCTGGTAATTCTTATCGAGTGTATTGTCACTCATGCTTGGTTCCATTTGAATAAAGTCGAGTTAGGGTAAATATTTGTAGCTACGTGAAAGCAGGTTCAGAGAATCGTATCGGGTATTTCAAGTTCGGGAGAATTGATGAGGATCTTTGTCACAGTAGCTATTATTCGCTCACGTACTTCAGGGGTTAGAGGTTTACTGCGATAACGGGCCAGTATTATCTGTACTGCATCAGCTGCTGCTTCAGCAGCATCTGAAACCGGCGTAGGCAGGTTATCAGATTGAAGCGCATCATCAAGGCTAATCTCGGCCGGTTCCGGAATAGTTGTCCCATCGGGTAATTGCACAATTTCCTTCAGTACCGGAATGTCACCAGCAACAATTGTCTCAGACAGGGTTGGAATTAAATAATCCATCTCATCATCGTCAGCTTCATCAGGCAGAGCAGGCGGTATATTCATGTCAAAATGACTGTCGATATCAACCGCACTGGCTTCCTCGGAAGAGACAAGTATCGCCGCGCCGGTACTCTCTGAGTCAAATTCCAGTGTTTCTTCGAATTTGTTCTCTATTGATGACTCAGCAGCGGACACAGTAGTTCCCAGGAGAGTACGTTGGTCCGTACTGACATCATCCAGTAAGCTTTGCAGCGAACGGATGGCGTCAGATAGGTTTTCGCCTTTAACTGGTTTTTTTTTCTGACTCATTTCAGTTAGCTGTTACGTGGTGGTTACTCAATTGGTCATTCATTTTTCGATATGTGCGATAACGCTCCCTGCCAGCTGCAATAGCGGCTGGATTATTGCCAATAAGCTCGAACACGCGTGAATATGTCGAATAATTTTCGGCAATTGTCGTGTTGAGATTGATTAGTACGGTTCTACTATTGCCAGGCTGGTCAATCATACCAATAATTACCGGTTCCTGCCCGCACTCTGTACTGAGTATTGCATGGGGGATAAAATCCAGCTCACTAAATGTCCAGAGCAGGCTGTCGAGCTGCTTCATATCCTGTTCATTTTCTGCGCGGATATAGACCCTGCAATTATTTTTATAGGCCTTTCGAACAAGGCGGCATGCGTAGCGAAGCAACGCTATATTTTCCCTGTTTTCCAGTATGTGAAAATCCACCAGGCTCATGCCGGGCTGGCCCGCTTACGTAGAAACTCGCACAACAGTCCGACGGGCCGACCGGTAGAACCTTTTTTCTCTCCACTGAGCCACGCGGTTCCAGCAATATCAAGATGGGCCCAGTCATATTTTTTTGTATAGCGGGCAAGAAAACACGCAGCAGTTATTGCACCCGCTTTCGGGCCACCAATGTTGGCCATATCTGCAAAATTACTTTTCAACTGTTTATCATATTCATCCCACAGCGGCATTTCCCAGGCCCTGTCCAGGGAACTCTCACCGGCTGCAATGAGTTCTCGCGCAAGAGGATCATGATTGCTGAAGACAGCGCTGGCATGAGAGCCGAGGGCAACCACACAGGCGCCTGTTAGCGTCGCCACATCAATAACTGCGACCGGTTTGTAACGTTCGGCATAGGTGAGTGCATCACACAGGATCAGCCTGCCTTCTGCATCAGTATTGAGGATTTCGATGGTCTGCCCTGACATGCTGGTGACTACATCACCCGGTTTATTTGCATCACCATCGGGCATATTTTCAGAACTCGGCACGATTGCGGTGACATTCAAAGGTAGTTTCATTTCAGCTATGGCGCGCATCGCGCCAAGTACACTAGCTCCGCCGCACATGTCATATTTCATTTCATCCATAGCTGATGCTGGTTTCAGTGAGATACCGCCAGCATCAAAGGTCAAACCTTTACCTACCAGCACTATCGGCGCACTATTGTTATCGCCACCTTTATGTTCGAGGATGATCAGCCGTGCTGGCTGCCGGCTACCGCGAGAGACCGACAATAATGCGCCCATAGATAGCTTTTCCATCGCTTTCTCATTCAGAACACTGGCCTTCATATTGAAATTACTGGCCATGTCTTTTGCCTGGTCGGCCAGGTATGATGGCGTGCAGATGTTTCCTGGCAGGTCGCCCAGTTCTCGCGCGAACTTGACGCCTGAAGCAATTGCCTGGCCAGTCAGCAAGGCCTTCCTGGCCAGCTCAAGTTTTTTACGATCGGGAATGAAAAGGGTGATTTTCTGTAGCGATATATTCTTTTTCTTTTTATCTGATTTTAGAGTGTCAGATTGATAGCTTTCATGCTCTGCCTGAATTACGAGCAGTTCAACACGGCTAGTTATATCACTGTCATCAATCTCCATCTCGGGTAAAAACAGCATGGCATCACTGATCTTGCTTTGTTGTAACTTTTTTATAGCACCTGCGGTGACTTGCTGGAGAACCCGTTTGCTGATTTCTGCTTCGTTGCCACAGCCGACCAGTAATACACGCTCGGCAGGGACACCTTCTACCTGAGGGAGCAGCATAATCTCTCCGCATTCCCCTGTAATATCTCCTCGTTTAATCAGTGATGAAATTAATCCGCCTGTGCATTTATCAATAATACAGGCAGATGGGCTCATTATCTGGCCTTCGAAGACGGCAAGCACCAGGCATGCGGATCGCTGTTTTTCAGGGTGACCACTTTTAATTTTATATTCCATCAGGTTTTCCTCAGTGTTCCCTGTCACAGGGTATAAATGCGTATTTGCAGAAGTTCATGAAAAGTATCTTGAGTCCGGGTTTTGTCTTCTTCGGTTCACCGGTGGTAATCCGCCCATTCAAAACCTTTATAATATTTCTATTACGTGCGATTGGTGCCTTGATATGACAAAATTTGAACATCAACCGGGCATTTCCAGAATTATTCGAGTTGCCCATATGATATATTGTTTTGCCTTATTCTAAGATTATTACATCGGGATTTACAGGCTTGTAAGTGTTAATAAAACTTTTATTTTTTAAATCAACGGCTCAGGGCTGACCATTGATTCTAGATCGTTCTCTAACACGTGAAATAACCTACACGGGAATTGCTGCTACTATTATTATTTTCAGCATTTTCCTTGTAGCCAGGCTGGTTTCCTTATTGTCTCAGGCAGCGCGGGGAGATGTGCCTGCAGACCTGGTATTTTCGCTGCTTGGTTTGCGCCTGGTTTCTACCTTCGACGTTCTGTTACCGGTGATGTTTTTTCTCGCCATATTAATGGTTATGGATCGTTGGATCCGTGATAACGAGCTCTCAATCTGGGCCGCGAGTGGTGTTGGTTTAAGGCGGTTTTTAAGGCCATTAGTGATAATGGGGCTGGTGCTGGCATCTATCATTGCAATGTTTGCACTGTTTATCGCACCTGGTGCAGATGTCAAAGCTAAAACACTCAAGCAGGAAGGTCTCGAGCGTGCAATGGTGTCAGCAATCACACCTGGTGTATTCAATGAGGCGCAAAATGGCCAGGCAGTCTATTATGTTGAGGAAGTCGGTCTGCAGGACAACACACTAAGAAATATATTTGTCTACGGTGCAGCACAGAAAAGAGAGGGCGTAGTGGTTGCTGAACGAGGGTTTCAGCAAATCGATGATAAGACCGGAGACCGCTTTATTATTCTAAAAAATGGATCACGTTATGAAGGTATTCCCGGCAATGCTGATTATCGAATGATCGATTTTGAAATCTACGCCATTCGTGTCAAGCCGGTACAAAAAGTGGCGGAAGATTTATACCCCAAGGAAATGCCTTTTGGTGATCTGTTGGCGAGTGATGAGCGCATTCATAAGGTTGAAATCCAGTGGCGTTTGTCGAAGGTAGCCATCGTGCCGGTACTGGCGATACTGGCGCTGGCATTCAGTTCTCTTGATGTCCGCAGGGGCAGGCTGGGGCGTATTATGGGCGCAATAGGCATGTACTTTCTTTACTCAAACATGCTCGGTTTTGCCCATGCGTTGCTTAAGTCAGGCAAGATGCCGGTATTTTTGGGCCTGTGGTGGGTGCATGCCATATTCCTGCTTTTTGCGCTTTATATGCTGCAGCGCAGGACGGCTAATCGCTCGATGATTCCTGGTCTGGACAGGCTGCGTCACAGATGAATATTCTTGATTGGTATCTGGGTCGTACCATATTTAAATATACATCAATCGTGATGTTTGTGCTGGTAGGGCTGTTCATGTTCATCCAGTTTCTTGATGAAATTACACGTATCGGTACTGGTAATTATGGCTTTATCGATATGATGATCTACCTGGTGCTGAGTACTCCTCGAGTTATTTACGAGATTTTCCCGATGTCGGCACTGCTTGGAACAATGCTCGGGTTATCATCGCTTGCAGTTGATTCCGAACTGATTGTTATGCGTGCAGCGGGAATGTCAATAGTGGGTATCTCGGTATCAGTGATGAAGACTGCTGCATTTATCATTTTAACGGCAGTGCTGATTGGTGAATTTGTTACACCTTATGCTGAAACCCAGGCACAGCGAGGCCGTTCTGAAGCCTTACAAAAAAGTGTCAGTCAACAGTCTGACTTTGGGCTCTGGATGCGTGACGAGAATTCAATTATACAGGTTGGTGAAATGTTACCTGACCTGAAGCTTCTGAATGTGAAAATATTTGAATTTGACGGTGAAGGAAACATGCGTGCCGCTGCGGTTGCGGATAGTGGGAAATTCGACAACGATCAATGGATACTCTACAACCTTCGCCAAAGTGTCTTCGTCGATAAAGGCATTAAGACCATACACCTTGATTCGGCAAACTGGTTTTCGAAACTGGGACCTGAGGTATTAAAGGTTTTTCTAGTAACACCAGAGCAATTATCGGCTCTTGATCTCGACCGCTATATACAGCATCTTAAAGAAAATGCTCAGAATACCGATCGCTACGAGCTGGCGTTCTGGCAAAAGATTTCTTCTCCAATGGCTATCATCGTGATGGTCCTTCTCGGTATACCCTTTGTATTTCGCAGTGTCCGCAGCGGTGGAGTGGGCGGTACTTTATTTCTTGGTATCATGCTTGGTCTTGTCTTTTTTGCCATGGCCAAGGGATTTGGTTTTCTTGTTCTGATTTATGGCATCCCACCTATTGCGGGGGCTTTTATACCCTTGTTGATATTTCTGGGTATCTCGCTGATCATGTTGAAGAAGGTTGCTTGAGGTTTTTGTTTTCTTGTGCTGGCGCACGCCTGATTGGTTTTGCCCTCTCCGGGCAGAATTCTTTTTATAATCATTGATTAAGGCTTTCGTTATGGGTTTCGCCCTTTATGGGCGAGTATCTTTTCTTTGTGTGGCCAAAGAAAAGGTACCAAAAGAAAGGCCACCCTGCCGTGTTGGCCTACAGCGTCTCTGTGCGCTTCAGCTTAGTGCGGGCGCTGCGGAACTCGCTATCGCTCAGACAGTCCTCGCTCTTTTCCGCTCTAAGCCTCCAGTGCTCGACAACACAAAAGGGACTAGAAGATCAAAACAAAGGTCAAAACCTGGTCGGTGGCACCAGCTAAGCTAGTACGAACACCTCGACTTTACTTTCGTCATACCAGTGCAGGCTGGTATCCAGAATGATTAAAAAATTTAATAGAATCGATTCCAGCGGGAAGCCAGCCAGCATGACGAAGAATGGTTTTTTTTGTCATTAGTGTTTAGCCCTTCGTCTTTGCTCTTGATCTTAAACCTCCCGTTCAGGCTCGCCGAGAAGCACAGGATGAGGCGAGGGTTTCGGGATGCGTCTGTCTGAGCGCAGCGAGTTCAGCATCTCGCCGACTCATTCGAGCATCGCAGGGCACCCGCAGGGCGAGCATGTTGGGTGTCATTTCTTTTGGTTACTTTTCTTTAGACAAGTAAAGAAAAGTCACTCGCCCATAAAGGGCGAAAAGCGGATACAAATTCAATCAGAGATTAGAAAATTAGCCTGCCCGGTCAGGGAAAAATCTCTGTCGTGCGCTAGCACAATAATGAAAAACTCAGGACTTCTTTATTAACAGCAGCCTGCTAGCAGACAAATGATCATGCAGAGTCAAATGATTGCTGTCGAAAAGCATCCATAGAAAGCCGCTGCCTGCTAATGCCCAGGATAATATTGCAGAGAAGAACCTTAGTGTCGCCTGCTTCCTGCCTGGCGTACCGCCCTGCATGTCGACCAGGGTGATTTTCCAGGCTTTCATGCCGGGTGTCTGTCCGCCTTTTAGCCAGGAACCGACAAAATAGATATAACTCACCAGCAGATACCACAAGACTTTAGCAATCTGTACCAGGGGGTCTGTATTACGGATATCTTCAGGTATTAGCAGCAGCAGAAAGGTGGCGAAGAATAGAACAGCTGAGAGTAGCAGGGCATCATAAAATATAGATGCCATCAGCCGGATAAAACCTACAGTTTGTGGATTTTCAACACCGCTCATTTAAAAAGCTCTAACATGTACAGGCTCCGTCGAAGTGTCATCATAATAAAACAATAGCTTAGGCTTACTTGTTCACAGTCATTAAAAGCAAGCACACGGATGTTGTTGGAATGACAGCCTGGAAGTAAAGTTTATGATCGTAATCAAGTAAATTATTGATTATAAATGCCTATCACATTATGCCTAAAAAATAGGCAGGGTGGCAATATTGATCGCTACGCCAGGACGCTAATGTCTATTTCTGATTTTCTACACAGACTTATTCACAGATTATGTGGAAAACGGCAATGCGCGAGTTTCTCATGTCTTAGGTTGAAAGTGAGATTGTAACGTTTCCTGTCTCACTTAATATTATGTCTTTAATTATATTTCTTTTGAACGAATTACCAGCATCTTTTCCACTGTCATATCCCTGTAGGTATAGGGTATCCCGCCTGTACCATAGCCGGAAGCTCGCCGGCCGGCAAACGGCATCCAGTCGACTCGAAACGCGGTATGATCATTAACCATTACCGCTGAAGCATCGAGATTTTTATAGGCCCAAATAGCGGTATCAAGGCTGGCAGTGAAGACAGCTGACTGGAAAGAATAGGGCAGTGCGTTGGCTCGTCGCATAGCTTCTGCGAGGTCGTTACAGGAATAGACACAGATGACTGGACCAAATACTTCTTTTTGACTGATTGTAGATGTGTCAGGAGGGTCAAGCAGTACGGTTGCCGGGTAGCAGGTATCAGAAATCGGTTTGCCACCACAGAGTAGAGCGGCACCATCTGATACCGCATCATGCACCCATTGATTAACCCGTTCTACTTCAGCCGGGCGAATTAACGGGCCAATCTCTGTTTTATCTGATGTGGGATCTCCGACAATCATTGAGCTGCCCATCTCGGCAATGCGGTCGGCAATTGTTTCCGCCAGCTCAGCGGGTGCATAAACGCGTTGTACTGAGACACATACCTGGCCTGCGTGATAGAAACCAGCCTTGGCGATTAGAGGCAGGGCATCATCAAGATCTGCATCATTGGCAATAATGACTGGAGCGACTCCGCCATGTTCCAGTGCACATCTCGCGCCGGCTGCGAGTTTTGAACGCAGCATCCAGCCGACATTTCCGCTGCCGATGAAACTGAAAAACGCTACCCGGTGGTCGCTGGCGAGTTTTTCGGCGGTAGCATTATCATCGACCACGCAGGCCT
>JGI858J16261_1000098_pt1 | contig 10399 bp, 11 predicted proteins | sample TiedelARG03_113m_FD_16261 | JGI IMG/M metagenome (IMG submission 16261) | reverse complement strand
ACCGGCTTGGATTTCCTCAAGTGCAGAAACTCTTCACCGATCACCAGGGAATAGGCAATAACAAATACGATTATTGAAACTACGCCGTACCAGCTATCGGTCAGGTCAAGTTGCCCGGCCGCTTCACTGGCCAGTCCGAGCGGTGAAACGAGTAACATGGAAAAAAACACCAATATTTTGCTTAAATACATCCTGTTTTCCTGCTATATAGTCAATTGTACCTGTCATTTATTGACTGAACCGTGTCAGTGCAACAACAAACTCCCAACAAACCGACTATTCTAGAACATTAATCGCCCAGTGAATAATAATAATACAGATAATGAGCCCATACGCCTGTCAAAATTAATGTCACAGCGGGGAATTTGCTCGCGACGTGAAGCCGACAGGTATATTGAGCAGGGCCAGGTGATGGTCGATGGTAAGGTGGTTGACCAATTGGGTACCAAAATTAACCCGCATCAGCAGATAACACTGGCAGAAAGTGCCAGCAAGCAGCAACAGGAACGCGTCACTATACTCCTCAATAAACCAGTCGGTTTTGTTTCTGCTCAGGCTGAAAGCGGCTACAAGCCAGCCATCAGGCTCATCCTGCCACAGAACCAGTACCTGTCTACACCCTGGGAAAAGAACAAGTTCAGCACTCATATTTTACAGGGGCTGGCACCGGCAGGGCGCCTGGATATCGATTCTCGTGGTCTACTGATTCTCACCCAGGATGGAGTGGTTGCAAGGCAGTTGATCGGGGCTGACAGTGCAATTGAAAAAGAATACCTGGTCTGGGTAAAGGGAGAAATTACTGACCATGGCCTGAACTTGCTACGTCACGGTATTCATCTTGAAGGTAAAGCCCTAAAACAGGCTAAAGTGTACAAATTGAATCCGACAAGGCTGAAAATCATTCTTACCGAAGGGAAAAAACGCCAGATACGCCGTATGTGCGAAGAAGTTGGACTGAAAGTGACTGGTCTGACGCGGACACGGATAGGAAATATTAAACTCGGCGACTTACCAACTGGACAGTGGCGATACCTGCGCACAGATGAGCATTTTTAGTCACTGCTCATGGCCACAAATCCACTATCATCTATACGTTGATATAATCATTAGTAAACACTAATATTTTTAATCTGAAATCCATCAGAAATGATGGCAAGTGAATAAATGAGTAAAGCAAGATGACTGAGAAAAATAATCAAGAGCCTGATGAAACAAGTGCAAACAAAGGGCTGCCTGCCCTGTCTTTAATTGGCAGCCTGTTTGCTGGTGCGTTTGGTGTACAGACACAAAAAAATCGTGACCGGGACTTCAAGCAGGGGAAGTTCCATCATTTCATTATCGGCGGAATCCTGTTTGCAATTGTATTCGTGCTGGCCGTTGTCGGCATCGTCAAGCTCGTCATGTCAACAGCAGGTGCATGAATTATTAGATAGCTGACAGCCATCTAATAATTTAATGAAAACAAAATATTTCCGGATCCGTAGTTCGGGCTGCGGAAACAGTCAACAACTACTGTTCAGAAACGACCTTAATATCTTTCACTATGCTTGCCGGTGTATGCGGTGCATTTAGGAAAGCAGTAAGGCTACCCTGTGGGTTAATCAACAACATTGCAGCACTGTGGTCAATCTGGTAGTTTTCATCGCCACCTTTGTCAGCACTGCTCTTACCACTCTCATCAGCTTTTTCCGACTGCGCACGCATGAAAATTACGCTCATCTGCAAAGACAGGGCTTTTATTGATTCTGGATCACCGGTAACACCAATGAAGTCCTTGTCAAAACCGGTTACAAACTTGCTCATAGTAGCCGGATCATCACGCTCAGGGTCAACAGACACAAGATACACCTGCGGAAAATCTACCTTTTGGTCTTCAGCCAGCTTTTTAGCCTGTGCCAGCATACTCATAGCTGTCGGGCAAACCATATGACAATTAGTAAAGCCAAAAAACAGGATACTCCAGTGACCCTGTAAATCTTTGCCATTGAATGCAGTCCCATCGTGCTTTATCAGTTCCGGCACTGCTATTTTGCGTGGCGGAGAGAGAATATTACCCTGGACGCTGGCAAACTTTGCACGTGCGGCTTCAATCGCCTGCTCTTTATCAGTTTTCTGTTTTGAAGAAAACCAGCTACCTGCAGCAATTGCCAGCGCAGCAACGATTAGGATCAATATAGTATTTTTTATGTTCATAGTTAGTTTACTCAAATAACTACCAGGTAATGATCAACGACCATTGAAACAAAAAGTAGTAATAAATAATTAATGGAATAGACGAATGTCTTCATAGCCACATTTTCGCGCTTACTAAACATTAGCAGCAGAACCATATAAAGAAAATACAGGTTTAACACTATTGCAGAAGCCAGGTAAATCCATCCGCTCATGAATATCAAATAAGGTAGAAAGGTGACCAGAATCATTATAATGGTATAACCAAGTATTGAATATTTTGTAAATTCAATACCGTGTGTTACCGGTAGCATTGGCAGGTTAACCTTTGCATAATCATCCCGCCGATGTATTGCCAGTGCCCAGAAATGAGGCGGTGTCCAGGTATATATTATCAATACCAGCAACAACCCCTGCGGATCGATACTATTGGTCACGGATACCCAGCCAAGCAAGGGCGGCATAGCTCCCGCCAGCCCACCTATAACGATGTTCTGTGGTGTGGCTTTTTTCAGGTACATGGTATAGATAACGGCATAGCCGATCATGCTGGCAAAAGTTAAAACTGCTGTCAGCACGTTTATCCACGCAGTTAAGATAAATACTGAACTGGCTGCCAGCAGGAGAGCAAAAACAAACGCATGCTGCTGGTCTACGCGGCCCTGCGGAAGAGGGCGATTCTCTGTTCGCGCCATTTCTGCATCAGTTTCTCGTTCGACCAGCTGGTTTATCGCGGCACCTGCGGCTGAACCCAGCCCGATGCCAATCGAAGACACTATAAGGATAAATAGTGAAAGCTCGCCAGGCGGGCTGGCTAGTACAACGCCAACCATAGCTGTAATAACCAGTAAGGTAATGACTCGTGGCTTGCAAAGATCTAAATAATCTCTCCAGGTGGCGTTCTTAGTATGTACTGTTTCAGTATTCATATTAAATTATCTGTTTACTTCACAATAAGCAGATTGTGATTTCCTCACTCGCGGTGTTCTCATCCTATCTGTGATACTTTCAATAACTTTTTCAGGTCTTTCAGTAATAGCTGATTCGGTTGATCCTGCGTAAACCGCATCATCACATTGCCAATTGGGTCCATAATATAGGTTTCATTTTGATGAATTCTGGCTGAATCCCCGAGGGCAGATGATATATCTTTCTCGTCACCATACATATTCAATGCATTTGGATACTCTCGTGCTATAAGTGCATTCAGTTCTGTCGATGGCGCATCAAGATGCACAATCATTCGTATTACTCGATGCTGGTCTTTTGCCAGCGACTTGTGTATTTGCCGCATGTCGTGGATTCTTTTTTTACACGACTCATCACAGTCTGCACCAACAAACGATATTATTCTCCACTTGTATGTCAGGGTGTCCCTCGCTATCAATTGATTTTCTTCATCTCGTAGTTTTAGTGCGGAGATATCGACCACAGGATTGAGTATTTCACCGTGGTTTGTAAAAGACCTGATATCACCGAAAAAGTACATAAGATATGCCACTACGGCAGGGGCAACAAAAGCAAACACTACAAACCAGAGCGTGTAGGGATTTTTATTACTCGTTAATTTAGTCTTTTCATTCATTTTCAAATCATGTCCGCTTTCTGGTATTCACGACGAAATACAGGCTAAGTAATGCTGACATCATGGCAAACCATTGAAATGCATAACCGTTATTTTTCGCACTGTCGAGCTTGACTACAGGTTGGTGATATTTTAATCCACCGGCTTCATTCTCAGCCAACCTGAAAACCATATTCATCAAGGGGTAATCTAATTTCAATTCAAGTTCAGGAATATCGATATATTGAAGAACTACCGGCCACTGGTTCCCTTGATGTAGATTATCAGACAATAAAAGGCCCTTTGATGGCGGCTTTTCCAACAGGCCGCGTATTATAACTGTATCCGATGGTGTTTCGAAGTCCGGTAGATCCAATCTTGAATTACCCTGGGCAATGAAGCCCCGATTTACCAGAACTGTAACGTTATTTTCAAGCTTGAAAGGTGAATAAACATCATAACCGACGATTCCATCAACAATCCTGTTATCAAAATATATTGAGTGTTTGCTGTCATAGCTTCCGCTAAACCTGACAGGTAAGAACACCCTGTCCTTTTCTTCGTAAGGAAGTTCATTATAACCAATAGCAGGATTATCCTGACGTTCTGCTATTTTCTGCTGCAGATTATCTTTATACTGTGCGCGAGAAATTTGCCATTGGCCAAGAGAGAACATGACATAAGCCAGTGTAAAAGTAAGGATAGACACTAACAAACCCGGACTGAATCGGTAATTCCCTACATCCAGACTAAACAGACGGATTTTAAATATCCAGTTCATGGATCAATGAATCCCCTTTATTACACACGAGTACAAAAATGCCACTGATATATAAGATAATTGTCCTGTCCCTGCTATTGCTGATCTTAATCAGCCTGGGTTCAGCCCTGTTTAGCATGGCAAAGGGAGACACATCTGGAAAAATGCTGAAGTCGCTGACCTGGCGCATTGGCCTCTCAGTGTTCCTTTTTATCCTGCTCATAATAGGACAGGCCACGGGGGTGATAACCTCCCATGGCCTGTGAGTCAGCTTACTAACAATCACTTAAATCTTAATCGCCAGATGCTCCTGCTGCTTTAAAAAATTAGCTTATTACTTCCCCGCTTCATTACAACCAGTAAACGAAGATATAAAGACCCAGCCAGACTACATCAACAAAATGCCAGTACCAGGCAACAGCTTCAAATGCAAAATGTTTTTCGGGAGTGAAATGCCCCTTTATAGCGCGGACAAGAATGATAGCAATCATGGTTGCACCCATCGTGACATGGAATCCATGAAATCCAGTCAGCATAAAGAACGTACTTCCGTAGATACCGGAGGAAAGGGTCAAACCCATTTCCTGGTAGGCTACCATATACTCTTCTACCTGAAAAAAGATGAAGGCAACACCCAAAGCAACAGTTGCCGCCAGCCACCAGATTAGTGGCTTACGATGTCCAGCACGTAGAGCATGGTGGGCAAGTGTAATCGTCACACTGGAAGTCAGCAGTAATGCGGTATTAATCGCCGGCAGACCAAGTGCGCCCATTGCATGTTCCGGTGCAACAAATTTCGTATTATCGGGATTAGTCAGCAAAGGCCATACAGCCTGGAAGCCGGGCCACAATAATTCGTTAGTCATGGCATTGTTGCTGGCGCCGCCTAACCATGGCACTGCTATCGTGCGCGCATAAAAGAGTGCGCCGAAGAAGGCAGCAAAAAACATTACTTCGGAAAAAATGAACCAGAGCATACCAATGCGGAACGAACGATCAACCTGGTCGTTGTAGTTATTGGCCTGTGATTCATCAATAACTGCGCCGAACCAGCCGTAGAACAAATAGGCTATCAGCAAGATACCGACAGGCAATATCCAGTTAACAGAGCCACCGTGGATGGATGTAACCGCACCAATAACTGTTGTCGTCAGAGCAACTGTTCCGACGAGTGGCCATTTGCTTGGTTCTGGTATGAAATATTCACCATGGTTTGTGGTAGACATTTTTTATTTCCCTAGTTTGTGTGGTTTGCCGAGGTCTTGCTGACAGAAGATGTCTTTACTCTGCTGCCGGCCTCCTCTGTGCCTGGTTTTATGAAAAATGTATATGACAAGGTAATTTCACGTACATCCTCTGAAATTGACGGATCTACAATAAACAGTACTGGCATCACCTTCTCTTCCCCCGCCTTCAATAATTGTTCAGTAAAACAGAAACACTCTGTTTTCTGAAAGTAGCTGGCTGCAATCCCCGGTGAAACACTTGGAATTGCCTGCCCTATCATATCCTTGCCAGTCTTGTTTTTAGCTATAAAGTCAACCTTTGCCGGCTGCCCTGGATGAACGATTATTGAGTCCTGCAAGGACTTAAACTCCCATGGCATCTGTTCATTCAGGCTTGCCAGGAACTCAACTTTAATCGTTCTTGAGTCATCCAGCTGCATGTTTTTGAAATCAGCAACCTGTGATCCTGTCTTACCATTCAAACCGGTAACGGCACAGAAAACATCATAGAGCGGTACTAGAGCAAAACCAAATCCGAACATAGCGACTACAGCTAAAAGTAATTTACCTATTACTTTCCTGTTTGCCGCCTGTTCGTTATTCTGTTTTGCTGCCATTTTTTTATTTTACTGTTGGTGGTGTAGTAAAGCTGTGGAATGGCGCCGGTGATGGAATAGTCCATTCAAGCCCTTCTGCTCCCTCCCACACCTGGTCGGTAGCTTTTACTGTACTGCGTCCACGGATGGTTTTAACAACATTCCACAGCAGTATCAGCTGGCTAAAGCCGAATACAAATGCACCGATAGTTGCCATCTGATTAAACTCTGCAAACTGCATATTGTAATCAGGGATGCGCCGCGGCATACCTGCCAGACCAACAAAATGCATTGGGAAGAACAGTACATTTACCGATATCGTTGACACCCAGAAATGAATTTTCCCCAACTTCTCGTCATACATGTTGCCGGTCCATTTTGGCAGCCAGAAATATACCGCTGAATAGATCGCGTAGAGAGCACCAGTCACTAGAACATAATGGAAATGTGCTACTACAAAGTAGGTATCATGATACTGGAAGTCAGCCGGAACGATTGACAGCATCAGTCCAGTGAAACCACCGATTGAAAACATGAAAATAAAGCCGACAGCAAATAGCATTGGCGTCTCAAAGGTAAGAGACCCTTTCCACATAGTACTGACCCAGTTAAACACCTTCACCCCTGTTGGAACAGCAATCAGCATGGTTGCATACATGAAAAAGAGTTCGGTGGCGACTGGCATGCCAGTCGTGAACATATGATGCGCCCAGACGATAAATGACAGGAAAGCAATTGATGATGTTGCATAAACCATCGAGCTGTAGCCAAATATTTTCTTACGGGAAAAGGTGGGTACAACCTGTGAGATGATGCCAAAAGCAGGCAGAATCATAATATACACTTCAGGGTGGCCGAAGAACCAGAATACGTGCTGGAATAAAACCGGATCACCGCCACCGGCCGCATTAAAGAAACTGGTGCCAAAGTTACGGTCTGTCAGCATCATGGTAACTGCACCCGCCANNACTGGCATNACNGCAATNAANAGNTANGCCGTAATAAACCAGGTCCAGACAAAGATTGGCATCTTCATGTAGGTCAGACCGGGAGCACGCATATTCATAATTGTAGCGATGATATTTATCGCTCCCATGATGGATGAGATACCCATCATATGGACTGAAAAGATAAAGAAATCTGTACTATCCGGTCCATACGTTGTTGAAAGTGGTGCATAAAAGGTCCAACCAAAGTTTGGTGCAGAGCCCATACCCATGATGCTCATAATAAGACTGGATATTAATAGTCCAAATGCACCAGGCAAAAGCCAGAAGCTCCAGTTATTCATTCTTGGCAGCGCCATATCCGGTGCACCAATCATCATTGGCACCATCCAGTTAGCCAGGCCAACAAATGCAGGCATGATCACACCGAATACCATGATTAACCCATGCAGAGTTGTCAGCTGGTTAAAAAATTCAGGTTCTACAAACTGCAATCCCGGTTGAAATAACTCGGCACGGATTACCAGTGCCAGTGCACCACCAATAAACAGCATGGTGAAACTGAACCATAGATACATGGTTCCAATATCTTTATGGTTGGTACTGAATAACCAGCGGCCTATGCCAGTTGGCTTGTGATCGTGATGATCATCGTGATGCTCTTCGATAACAGCGCTCATATTTGCCTCTTGTTTCTAAAACTAAATATTCGATGAATGATTCAGTGAATGTATCCAGTGATTAGCGTGCCGCTTTTATATCTGACGGCTGAACTACATCACCTGTATTATTTCCCCAGGCATTACGCTCATAGGTAACCAGTGCGGCAATGTCTGCATCATTCAGTTGCCCGCCGAATGCCTGCATTGCTGTACCTGGCACACCTTTAACAACAACTTCGATATGCTTGGCAACATCACCGGTTACAATTGGAGTGCCTTTAAGGCTAGGAAATACATTCGGTATGCCGTCACCTGATGTCTGGTGGCAGGCTACACAGTTTGTCGTATATACCTTCTCACCGTGCGCCATTAGTTCATCCATGGTCCAGGTCTTGCCTGCACTGGCTGCTGCCTCTGCGGCGGCGGCCTTCTGAATGCCTACCCATGCGGCGTAGTCTGCTTCTGATTTCACTTCTACAACGATGGGCATGAAACCATGATTTGTTCCACAAAGCTCAGCACACTGACCGCGGTAAACGCCGGGTTTGTCTGTCTTAAACCAGCTCTCGTTGATAAACCCGGGAATAGCATCTTTCTTTACACCAAATGCCGGTATCCACCATGCATGGATGACATCGTTGGAGGTAAAGAGTAAGCGGATCTTTTTATTGACTGGAACAACCACACGGTTATCAACATCAAGCAGGTAGTTCTCGTCCATTTCCACATTGCCGCTGGTAGCAACACTTAGTGAGTCAGGTGTAGTAATGTTGCTGAAGAAGCTAATGTCTTCGCCGAGGTAGTCGTANTGCCACTTCCACTGATAGGCCGTGACTTTAATTGACATGTCTGAATTAGACACATCTTCCATATCCAGTAGCACTTTTGTGGCGGGGACAGCCATAAAGCCAAGAATAACAAAAGGTACGATAGTCCAGAGAATTTCAAGTTTCAGGTTATCATCAAAACTTGCAGCCTTATGGCCTTTGGATTTTCTGTGGTAGATGATTGCATAGGTCATCGCACCAAATACAACGATAGCGATAACGACTGAAATCCACATCACTAAAGTATGGATTGCATATGCACCCTGACTAAAAGACGTTACCCCCGGGCGCATATCAAGCTGATATTCAGCTAATGACTGGCCGCTGGACAACATCAAAATGATGAACCCGGCAACACAAATTGCTGCTCTCATTATTAACTCCTGACTTAATTGTTACTAAAATAGTTACATTATTATTAGTATTGAATTCGTTTAATGCGCAACTGGATTGAAAAATGTGTGAAATAACACACTCCAGACAGCGACGAAGTATGCTACTTACTAATGAATAGTTTTACAAGGGTGCAAGAAAACCACATAAGCTATTAATAATATGGCTATATTCTGCATTCAAGCCGCTTTGTCAGGGCTTTTTTCTGTTTAAATCACCTGTTATCAATCAGGTTTTTTGAATTAAATCTTTGATATTTATCAAATTACGTAAAAAATAATCTACCGGGAGATTACTATTTAGTAATCAGCATCAAAGCAGAATACAATTCCAGATTCCTGGGATTGCCCGATTTGATACTTTTATAAATTTTTTTATGCATGCCTAAAATTTACTTTGCATTACAGACCTCTACGGAAAAAAATAGAAGATGTATAAACGCATACTCCGCCCCCTGCTATTCCGGTTTGACCCTGAGTTCATCCATGATTTAACCGTCGAGTGGCTCTCCCGCGCAGGAAAATTACCGCCAGTACTGGCACTGCTGAAACGCATTTATAATAGAGGAACAGCAGATCTCCCGGTTGAGCTGATGGGCATTCAATTCCCCGGCCCTGTCGGCCTGGCTGCCGGTCTTGATAAGGATGCCCGCTGCATAAGCGCCCTTTCCAGTTTTGGCTTTGGCCATATTGAACTGGGAACAGTAACGCCAAAACCACAGCCGGGGAACCCTAGGCCACGACTGTTCCGCATACCTGAACACCAGGCTGTAATTAATCGAATGGGATTTAATAGTGGCGGCATACATCCATTCCTGGAGAATATCGCCAGTACCAGAAAAACAATCCCGTTAGGAATCAACCTTGGTAAAAATGCCATCACTCCTATAGAGCAGGCAGCCGATGACTATGTCTCCGGCCTCAGGCAGCTATACCTCTATGCCGATTATTTTGCGATCAACATTTCTTCACCGAATACACAAAACCTGCGTGATCTTCAGTCTGAAGAAGCTCTGGATGCGTTACTTGATAGAATAATGGACACCCGTCATGAGCTGACAGAAGAATTTCAGCGCAAAATCCCCATTGCAGTGAAAATCGCACCGGATGTCGACAACAGCAATATACCCGCCCTTGCCAGGTTGCTAATCAAGCACAGTGTGGATGCCGTGATAGCTACCAACACAACGATTGACCACACCGCTGTATCGGACAGCCAACACGCCGCTGAGACAGGTGGCTTAAGCGGCAAG
>JGI858J16261_1000096_pt1 | contig 10535 bp, 2 predicted proteins | sample TiedelARG03_113m_FD_16261 | JGI IMG/M metagenome (IMG submission 16261) | reverse complement strand
TAATTCTATTCATACTTTTTAAACATTAACATATAAAGGAACGAGTTCCATTTACTCATTAACCATATAAGTAATTTTTTAAATCTTGAATCTTTTTTCTTGTCAGTCATAATCATTTGTTTTTGTTGTTTTTACGGTTTTTGTGTTCTACAAACCATTTATTTAATGTATAAAAAATTGTAATAACCAAAAGAGTTATCTTTAACACCATGTCCACGTGTGTCATTGAAATTGCTATAGTACTGAAATTTATAATCCCTAGTTTTAAATCACCTATATTCATAATGTTTATTTTAAAGAATTTTTCTTTTTATTATTTAGCAATTTGTTTCTTCGGTTTATAATAAGTTTTACCCTAGACTCTTCTGTAGTAAGAGTTTTAATTTTATACTTATTAAAGCCTAACTCACTTATTATTTTTAATTGTTGAGATTTTGTTAACTTTTCTAATTCTTTATATTCATCAGTTTTAGGTACTTTTGGAATTGTAAAGTTTTTAACTACTTTTTCTAAATCCAAACTTAGGGCTTCACCTTTAGCTAGTATATAAGCTACTCTTTCTTCTTCGTTAGTAAGAGTTTTTAATTTATAACTTTTTACACCTAAAGCTTTAATTAAATTTAATTGTTCAGCTTTAGTTAAACCCTTAACATCCGTAGAATCGCGCGCTCTTTTAGGAGTATTTTCTCTATAATACTTTTCTAATTTATCATCCATGTCAGATCTATTTTCTTCGGCACTTTGTAAAGACCATTTAGGAGCGCCAAAAAACATAGCAACTCTTTCCCAGTTTTCGTTGTTTCTATTTAATACGCCTTGAATGTTTTCCATTTTTTGTATAATACGATCTAAAGGTATATTAGTAGCAGTGCCAAGCATAGATAAATAAGCTTTGTTATTTGGGCCTTGTGGATCAAAAGGTCCATATAAATTTTTAACTTCTCTACCTCTTTTAGTAAAATCAGAAAATATAAGGCTATTCCAATTTCTACCCATTCTGCTTGTTTTACTTCCCAATGTAGGCGATATACTTAAAGCTTTATTAAGAACTGGGAAAAAATCTTTTCCAGCATATCCTTTATCATATTGCTTTACAGCTTCGCGAACAGTATTATAAGCAGTTACAGCCACTTTGCCTGGTAATCCAGATCCAGTTAATATACCTTGAAAAGTGCTTGTGGCTATGCGATCAACTCTTTTTTCAAAATCTTTATATTTAGCTATCTTTTCTTTTTCAGTTAAATCATCATCTTCATCAGACATAAACGAAGAATAAAAACCTTGTTGCAATCCATAAAACAAAGTGCTTTGTACAAAAGCATAATAAGCTAATTTAGAAGCATTGGCTTTCATATCTCCTCTACCATTAACCAAATCTAAAGCAGCCTTCTTTTGTAACCTTGACATTTGAAATGGAGTGTTATTAAATGAAAATACTAATCTACCCATCAAACCTGTTTGAATATTAGATACCCTATCCATTTGTGATGATTGTTGACTTTCTTGGGTTAAATCTAAAAAATCTTCAAAAGCTTTATTTTCTGCTTCAGACTTACTGAGACCATCTTTAATATAAGTCTTCATTCTATTCATATAGAAAGGAGTACCACCTGTAACAATAGCAAAACTATCTGCCATTTGTGTAGGCTTAAATCCAACCCTAACCATAGTATCCCAAAGTCCTTGAAGATTAGTTCTACCGCCTGCATTAATAGCTTTTGCCATTTCCGCTTCCTCTACGTTTATTCTTAAACCAGTTCTTCTATCTTTTAGAGCATCAGAGCTCCATATTTTTTTAGCTGTTTCAAAAAATAATTTAGGATCTTCAGCTATAACTTTACCTATTGCAATTGGATTGTTATCTGTCCAATTAACGTAGTTAGCCGCGGATATGGTTTGTAAAGCTGCAGATCTCATATTTAAGAACATAATAGTAGCTACCGATCCATTAACATAATCTAAAGCTTTATTAAAAGATTCATTAGTGCTTTCCGGTCTTGATTTACCTTTAGACATTCTTTCAAGCATTTGTTTAAGGTTATAAACATACTTGCCTCCAAATCTAGCTTCTAATTTATTTAAGTTTCCTTTAGTAAACATCGCGTCCACGTTAGCTTGCCAAGGAGCTAAAAAATCTGATCTTACTCCATCGGTTGCGTAAGTAAATAAATCATACTGAACATTACTTCTAAACCAATTAGCTGAAGGCTCTGGATATTGTTCTGAAGTTTTTGTTATTTTCATAATACCCTTAGCGTAAGCTTGAAGTCTTGGCGAATTATGAACTGCACCTGCTAATTGAGCTATTTCTCCTTCGGATATACCAGGTATATCCTTACTTAGTCTACTCCATATATATACCCTAACCGCCTGATCAATATTATAACCTAATTTTTCAACTCTTTTAACCGACGCAATTTCCGCTTTGTTATTACCAAGCTCTTTCATCTGATTTTCTAAAGCTTTGTAGTCAACAACTAAATTCATTCGATAAACACTTAAAGCGTTTTCGGCTCTAGTATAAGGTCTAAGAATGTTCTCTCTAATAAATTCCATGTCTTTATTACCTTGTTTGCCTTTCCCGTAAAATTTGTATAATAAACCTTGGAAATCTTCAGCGTTAGAAGGTAAAAATAAATCTTCCCTTCTTTTTTTGCCCTCCATAAAGGCTTTAGAATCTGAAATTTCAGTATCGGCTTTTGCTCCACCTTTGCGTTCAATCATTTCAGCAAGTGCTTTAGGCAAAAATAATTCAGGAGAATTAGCTTCAAGATTTTTTAATCTTTTTTCGTATTCTTTATTTGTTTCAAATCTAGTTTCACCTGTTTTTTTATTTTCTATTTCTAACCTTTCTTTATTAACCTTAGAATTGTAGCTTTTGTTTACTTTATCTGTAAAAAGTAATTGTTGTTCGGTCCCTATTGGATCTTTTACAAATTCTGTACTAACGTCAACCCCACTAGCTATTATTTTATTTATAATTTTGCCATTTTTAGCAACAGCTTCCTTGCTAACTAAAAAAGAATTTTTACTATTTAATAATTCTGTTTGAATAAAGGTGTCATACATAGTTTGACCGCGAACAAAATCATAGGTATATTTTAAATTACTAATACCTTCTCTACTAATAGCGCCATTCATTATATCGTTTATACGCTGCTGATTTTTAGACGGGTTTTTTCCGCCTATTTTTCCGTAAGCATAAGTAACAAAATTTCTGTCTTTTTTTATAGGTTTTTGCGGTTCTCTTTCTCTTTCTGATGCTATAGCTAATAATGCTTTTGTAAATCTATTAAATTCACCCGTCCTGCTTCCAAACACGTCTCCGGCCATTTGTTTATCTTCGCTGCCTATTAAGCTTTCAAAGTTCATAGTAACTTCCCTAATTTTAGCTAAATCGTTTAGATCCTGATTCCGTAACAAATCCATAACTTTTAAACCAAACTTTTGTTTTGCGAGTATATGTTCGTTAGCGCCTAAATTTTTAGGGGAATTAGGTTTTTGATTTTTCTTTTTCCATTTATTTTTTCTAGAATTACTTAGCTTTTCATTACCAAAATGTAAAAGATTCATAGATGACAAAGATCTTAGGCCTGTTCCGGTATTGTTTAATAACATAACCTCTAACATATTTGCTACTTTTATAGCTTTATTAAAGTTTCCTTCTTTAACAGCGTTATTATACATATCCCCGGATACTGCTAAAATACTTTCTAGTAGTGCGTCACCAAGAGCTATATCTAAAACAGCCGCTCTGCCTTCATTACTGTTTCTAAATTCATCTATTTCTTTAATTTGTTTTTCTGCGGATTCTCCTTTTTCTGTTATTTTTGCTTGTACTGCTTTTAATCTGTTTTGATTACCTATTATACTATTTATAATATCTCCTTTAACATTTTGTTTCGATACATTAAGACTACCTTCATAAGCTATATTTTGTTTTAACAATGATCCAAAAATCGCAATAGCTTCTTTAGAATTAGAAGACAATTCTAATAACGACTCTTTATAATCGGTGTTTATTATTTCATCAAACAACTTTCTGTTTGCATAGCCTCCTTTAGCTGTTTTTACAAATTCACCCTTTTCATTAATAACAGCCTCTCCTTTAAAACCTTTACCTATAGCAATACCTGTAAGATCCCCTAAAATTTTTCCAACATTACTCGCTTTAGTGGTGGTTAATGTGCTAAATAACGGTGTTAAGGCAGCTGACAGTTGGTTAAAAGCAGGAGCAAGCTCCATAAATTCTTTTTTAGTGTAAGCTAATATATTTTTGCCATTGCTAGCAAATTTTTTCCCACCACTATCAACTATTTTCACGGGATCTCCTAATCCTATCGAAACCACTGGAACTTTATTTGCTTTATCAGTGCTGCTTTTTCCTTGTTTACCATTAAAATCAAGAGTAGCTATTGTTTCCATCATTTCAGCAACCTCAAAATCAAACTCAATGTAAGATTTTTTATCTCTAGCCATAGCCATACCTTCAGCATACAATCTTTCACCTGCTTCTTTTTCTAGGCCTAGTAATTCTGCCGCTTCTTTTATATACTTTGAGTCCATACCTCCATTAGGTACACCTCTATCAATATTTTTACCAATTACAGCAACATAAGCTTCCATTAGCGGAACTCCTAATTTTTCTTGACCAGATTCTATTTGTATTTTGCCCTCTTCGCTCATTACCATTTCAAAAACTCTATCAAAGCCTAATTCTTCAGACAATGCTTCTAACAACGATGTTCTATTAACGTTCTGCTCAGGACCTACTAAAAACTTTTTTCTCCATTCCGCTAATATTAAATTCTTTTTAACATACAAAGGCGTTCCTGCTGCATTTTTAGCTCTAATTTGTTTACCTTCTGAATCTAACAAAGGTTCTTTAAATTCTGGAAATCTTTTGTTAACTGTTCTTTGAGCAATATTATTTTGAAATAAAGAAAAAGCTCTATCTACAAATGCTTCATATTCTAAAGAGCCAACTTCTCCTGCGTCTTTAGCTAGTTGTTCATAAATAGATTTAGATACTTTTGAGCGAAGCATATCTCTAAATACCTTTTCTTTAGCCAGCTTAGGTGGATTAGCAGCTAAATTGCTATAAGCATCAAATTCAGCTTGAGCAACTTCTTTTTCAGCCTCAGTAGCTCCTGGTTTTCTAAGTCTAGCAAAAGCATCTCCCTTTAATTTTTTAAGTATTTTTTCAATAATAGGCTTAGGCGATCTAGCTCCCAATAAAATTTCTTTTTTTCCGTCCGAATATTCTACTCTTGCGGTATTCCCCTCTTTAGGAAAAACTAGTTTAACCTTACCCGCAGGCCCCAACTCAACAGTTCCTATTGTTTTTGCATCTAAATTTTCTAACTTTTGTTCGGCAAATATGTTATCAACAGTTTCTTCAACTTTGTTTATAGTTTTTTCAGATAAATTTAATTTAGCTTGAAAAGTTAAACGACTTCTTCTAGGCGTTAATAAAGGAGATGATGTATCTAAAGATACAATTTCACCAGCAGGTAAATCACCTTGTTGCTGTAGCTTATCTACCTTATCTACCTCTAAAGAAACACTTCTAAAAATATCCGCATAAGCAGGTTTTTTAAATACTCCTATTAATTGATTAGTTAAATTTCCTAAAATGTAAGAAGTTATAGAAGCTTCTTTAACAGTACCCTGAGCCATTCCATACAAACGATCAAATCTTTCTGTTCCCGAAGAGTCTCTTATATTTCGGTTTTTATATTCAACAAATGCGTCCTCTTTAGAAAGATTGTTTTCTTTTATATATTCTATAAATCTTTGACCATCTGTGTAAGATTTTACAGCTTTAGGCAAAGCTTCAAACATAAGATCAGAAACTATATCTTTTTGTGTTTCAGAATCCAAATTAAGACCCTTACTAGCTAAGTAGCTTTGCATAGTCTTATTAGCTATTCCTTCAAATTTGTATCCAATAGAAACGCCTATGGTCTCGGGATCCATATTTTCGGCTAGCATAGTCTTATAGTCTTTGTTTATTTTTTCTAAGTTTTTGTTTTTAAACTCTATTACTTCAGCTTGTATTACTTTTGAATCAAAAGTTCTTTTTACTCCCTCTTTTAGACTTACTTCTTCTACTCCTGTATGTTTATTTACAGTTTTTCCATTTTCAGTTACAGCTAAATTACCTAATAACCTTTCGTATCCTTTTATGGCCGCTCTATTAGCTTGTACGCTGGATCCACCATTGGCAAATGAATTGTAAAATTCAACTATTTCGGATGCTGACACAGGAGCTTTTGTAACGCCATCTTTGTTTTTAAAAGAAAAATTACCTATTTTTTCAGATTGACCCATCAAAGATGCAAATTTAGTTACGCCGTTTTTCATTTTAGACAACACTCCACCATCAATTAAAGCGTCTTTAAATGTACTCGTGCCTTTTAATTCTTGTGTTAAATAAGATAAATATTCATTAGCTTTATAGTCTTCACTTTCTTTTTCGTGTAATGCATCTATATATTTACCAAAAGATTTGTATTCTATTTTGTCAATAAAAAAAACTTGATTAGCTTTTCTTAAAGCTGCGTCTATTTCGTTTTCTATAACGCCTCTTAGTTTTATAGGAGCACCCTCAACCCCTTTTAAACTAGACAATAATATGTGATTAAATTCATGCCTAGTTACACCTGACTTAAGATTGCTTGTATTAATAGTAAGCACTCCAGTCTTTGAGTTATAATTACCTCTAGTGTTTCGCCATTGAGGCTTAGTGTTATCTACTATATCTAATTTAATATCCTTGCCGTCTGTATCAGTGCCTTTTAATCCTTCTTTAAAGTTATTAAATTCAGTATTAACAAGAATATTAATACTTTGTAGATTATCATAAAACGCTATTCGAACTGAATTAGCTTCTTCAACACTAGAAAATTCCGTACTTTTAGCTCTTTGTTCCGGGCTCATTTTTAAATAGCGTGCTGCGCTTTCAGCACTATACTGCATTTCACTCATTACAGTATCGCCTTTGATTCCTTCTATAATTGTTAAATTAAATTTAGATGTTAAATGATCATCTACTAGCTTTTCGTAGCTTTTTAACTCCTCACCAAATAATTTTTCTTTGTAATTTTGAGGAGTAATTCCTTCATTAATTTTTCTTGTAAGATCAATAGTTGTTTTATTAAAAACTTCTCTAACTTTTTTTGTACTAGTAAACAGATTTTTAACAGTAGACTTTTTCATATCCTTAAATCCAAAAACAGTAAAACCGAAAGCACTTATAAAAGAATCTCTTAAAAGATGTACATCGTTACCATTAGCGTCTCTTATAAATGATTCGCTCATTACGGTTTTAAAAGTTTTATCATTAGCAATAGAATCATACATTGCTTCAGTAAACATTGAAACAGGATGAGCAGCAAAACCACCAGTGGCACCCCCAATAGCGTGTTGAGCTATACCTCCTAAGCCCCAAAAACGCCCTGAAAATTTAGGTAATAAGCTACCTAGTTTGCCTCCCCCAAGGCTACCTAATCCCCATCCAAATCCCTGGCCTAAAGGCGCTTCTCCTAAAAAAGAAGTTTGCATTAGTGCTTCTTCTTTTAAACCCGTAAGCAACACCCCTTGTGCTTTAGCTATAGTGCTAGAGCTGGATAATAAAGCTTTAGCTTTATCTCCTATAGATATATATTCGTAACCACCTTTTGCTAATTTATTAGCAACTTTAATGAATTTAACTCCCTTTAATATTTTATTACCAACATAAAAATTTAACACAGCTCCACCTAATCCACCGATCATTTCCGCAGCTTCCATCCCCCATGTTCTATCTAAATTTTCTTTTTGTTGCTCGTTTAGGTCAAATCCTAATTCAGGTAAAGTTCTTACTGCTTGATCTAGTTTTTCTCTAGTTGTAAAATTTTGAACCCCTAAAGCGTTTAGGCTAACGTCTAAAGCACTTTCTCCTACTAAACCGGTTGCCATTGTTTTAAGAAACTGGGTAGCCTTTCCTTCTAAAGTTGTTTTTTCATTAGGATCACTATAATCATTATTAAATAAAAATAAATCATTTACTACAGCTTGATTTAAATTTAAATATTTTTGTTTAGCGACAATGTTATCTAAATACTTATTTAAATCGTCTCCCCCTCTTAATTGATTATTATCTAAAATTCCTTCAACTTTAACATCTCCAAAATCCGCACCTCTAGCTCTAGCGTCCACCATGCTACCCAAAGTCATTGCTTCTACGGGGATTTTTTGACTTCTAAGCATTGAACTCCAACTAGCGTATCCTGTTATTTTAAAATCTTCCGGTTTGTTTTGTAAAGACTCTTTAAGAATCATAGAGTCATTAACATTTAAGTACCAAGCAGCTTTGGCTCCTTCATAAGTGCCAGGTATTTGACTGGCTAAAAAGTCATATTGTTCATTTAAATCAACAGTTGTAAGACCTTGTTCTTCTGCTTGTTGTTTTGAAACAGTTAGTCTTTCATTTGTGTATGCGTCAAAAGCCATCACAGCATCCTCTCCCTTAAGGTTTTTATTTAATTCAGCATAAACTTTTTTCTTTTCTTTCACCTTTTCTGCATAGGCGAAAAGCTCTTTGTTAAAGTCAGCAGTAGCCGTAAGACCTCCAAAATACGGAACTTTAGGCCTATTTTTTTGAAGAATAAGTAACTCTTGTTTTGCTTTTACAACATCTTTTTCTTGTTTACCAAGGCCGTCAATAATAAAGTTTACATTATTATTTAATTTATTTTCAAATATTGCAGGAGGTGAAGCATTATTTTCTATTAATGTTTCAGTTTGCCTTTTTATTATATTTAAATAATCTACGCTTTTAGCCTTTTGAATAGCAGCTCTAGAAATTTTATCAATGGTTTCCGTGGTAATTCCCTCACCTCCGCTAAAAAAGCCTATTCCTAATTCTTCTTTTATAAAATCTCGCATTTCCCCAACCAAATCACCTGAATTTTCTAAATCAGAAACAGTTGTTCCAGTTAAATCTGTTTGATTAATAATTTCATTAAATACTTTATCGTTAGTTTTAGTTAAAATTTTATCAGCAATAGCCGTAGCTTTAAGGGCTTCTTCCGTTTTTAGAGCAGCACGCAATTCTGCTTCTATTTGAGCTTCGGTTTTCTTTAAATTAAAAGCGGGATTTTTTTCTTTATAAGCTTTTTCAGCATTATTATCTTTTTCTAATTGAATTTGAAATTGTTCTTCATTAACTTCAAGCTTAGCTTCTTCTCTTGCACTTATATCTCTATTTTGAGCATCTAAATCTTCATCTTTATAAGATATAAGTTCTTCTATTTTAGCTTGGTTTTTTTTCTGATTTAAAAAATTATTATAGTTTATTGCTTTAAACTCTGTGGATTCCGAAGAACCATCTTCCAAGAGTAATTCCGTATTTTGTGCAGGTATTGTTTCCGACACTACTTCCGCACTCTCTGCAGCATCTGGAAGAAAACCCGGTTTTCTTATTATGTTTTCTTCTTTAACTTCTTCCTCACTTTTTACTGTGGTATTATTATTAGATATAAGTTCTACGCTTAAGTTATTTGCATCGGCAAAAGCTAAGCCTTTAGATCTTTCTGCAGGGCTATTAAAAATAACTTTTTTACCGTCTATTAAGTATTCGTACATATTTAATTATTTTTTTATTTTTTATTTAAAAATGCTATTGCTAAATCTTCAGCTTGCTCTGTACTTAAACTATATTGTACCTTTAACCAAGCATATAAATTATTTCTATTTATCTTAGGATCCTTATTAGTTATTTCTATTTCAAATCCTTCATCTTTGTATATTTTCTCACCAAATTCAGGGTTTTGTTTTCCATTAAGTAACGTTTCCGACACCGCACCCATAGCCTCTTCGTCTAACGTAGTTTTCATAAAACTAAGGTTCCCATCATCCGTAGCAGTTAATTTCATTCCTGCAGTTGGGTCAATTGCTAAAGAACTTATTATTCTATCTGTTATTGCTTCATTAGAATTTGCTTTTGCTATCCACTTATCATCCATAGAAATTTCTTTAATATTCTTATAAATTGGTTTTAAAGTATACAGTCTTTCTTTTTCATATTTGGCTAGCTTAGTACGCTCTGGGGGTTGCTCAGCTGAAACTTGGTAAAATTTATCCCCAATTTTTTTAAGATTTAATGAAGCTAATGCTTCTCCTTCTATTTTTCCTGAAATATTTTTTAATAACTCTTCCATTGCTGGAACACTTATTTCTGGATCGGGGCTATAAATCTTTTTATTATCTTCTTCAGTCAGTTTCAACTGTGACAGTAACACGTTATTTCTATCTTGAACATTGTTAATAGCTTGAAATTTTGATTTAGCAGTACTTGCTGCCGCAATTATATTGGCCTTAAAAGTTTTACTATTTATTTCTGTATATTGAATTCCATCAGTATGTATTATTTTGGTATCCGTTATCAGTGAAGGATCTATTTTACCTGTAGATTTACCATCTACAACCTGATACATTTGATTAACCACTTCTTGACTAGCTTCTGGAATTAACGGTGTATAATCCGTTGT
>JGI858J16261_1000095_pt1 | contig 10553 bp, 9 predicted proteins | sample TiedelARG03_113m_FD_16261 | JGI IMG/M metagenome (IMG submission 16261) | reverse complement strand
TAACAATCTCACAGCTTGGTTTATTCTCTGTCTGGATTGACAGTAGGGCGTATCAACCCATCCCGACAGGTTTTTGAGACAGAATTAATTTTCTGGACTGTACAGGTCGTAAAACTAAAAGTCAAGCTCGTGTAGACATGGCAATATCCTAATTGGTTTTTGCATGGATTTGATTATTTTCGAGGAGTGCGGATAATCCGATCCTCAGTAACAACGGCGTCCAGCAGCTGATCATGAGCCTGAAGATTCAGTTTGGTTACCAGCTGCACCTCAAAAGCGAGTGCTAACCTTCCTGCCGCTGGGATCGTTGCCAGAAGTCGGTCGTAATAGCCTCCTCCGTAGCCAAAACGGCCACCTCGCTCATCAAATACTGAGCCGGGTAAAATTATCAAATCAAGTGTCTCTGGTTGCAACGATTTTCTGGCGGCAAGGTCTTCTTTTGGTTCGGGGATGTTGCAATACCCTGGAGCGAGTTCGTTTTCGGGGTCTTGAATAGCTACAATTTCAAGTCGTTTCTCGGCCACCCTGGTCAGGGGTACCGAGACATTTTTACCTTGTTCAAGCAACGAATTGATAATCGGCAGCGTGTCAACCTCACTACGAAAACTGACATAAATGAAGATATTGGAACTACCCTGTATCTCCTCAAGGCCAAAGAGAGATGCCGCAATTTTCTCACTATTGATTCTGCGCAGCAGGGGCGACAGTTTGTCCCGTTTGGCAAGTATCTCTGTTCGTAATGTGTTGTGGCCTGTCATAATGCTTTTTCCCGGTTAAGTTTTGATCGGATGGATAACTATAATCGTTGGATGGTGTACATGAAAAGCGGAAGTCTGCTGAGTCTTTTGAGTTTGTAGAAATCAAAGAGCTTGGCTCGTGACGGCTGGCCGAACTGCAGTGGAGAAAGATAGATACAACCTTTTATAGTCGGCCGTTCTACCCTATCCCGGATCAGTTCGAGCATGGTTGTGTAATGATCTTCCGGCAGGCTTTCATCGGTAACAAAGTTGGACGTAATTTCAATGGTTGGATAGCATCTGTTGATTTCCTGAATTTTGGAAAATGCCGATCTGACTTCTTCGGTGGTGATGGGTTTACCCAGATGATCAAGAGTGCTTTGATCAGCTGATTCAAGACCGATATTGATAAAAGTATAGCCGGGAAGTTGCTCAAGGGCTTTGAATAATTTCTGGTCTGCACGTAACAGAGACGAAACCGATCCGAACAAAAAGGTGTTGCTGCCGTTAAGATAAGACCTGGTAAGATTCAACCCGAGCTGGGCTTTTTCAACTGCATAATAAATCAACTCTGGATCAGCGTGCAGTGCATCATGCTGGCCGAGAAAGATGGAGTTGAAGTTGATAAGATCATCGGCCAGCAATTCTTTTAAAGCAGATATCTGCTGATCAATTTCAGCTGCGGATTTCTCTTTGAACTGGTGATTGTTTTTTACTCGGCAGAAACTGCATTTATACAGACACCCCTGAGAGATGTTCAGAGGGAGTATCTGGTAATCCACATGCCGTGTATCAGGCGGTAGAACGGTGATCGGGCCCTCACTGATTTGGTGCAGCCCTTCAGCTTTATCAGTAAGTCTGGTTGTGGCTTGTGACTGCGCTCGCTCGAGAAAAGAACGTATCACAGAAGAGGCGTGGAAAGAGGTTTCCGCTGACTTGTGAAGAAGCTTGGGCCAGAACTCAAGCAGCTGGTTTACGGCCTCATGGTCATGGGGTTTTCCTCCCATATGATTGTTTGTGCGGTACGGCAGATTGGGCAGGTAATATTCTCCGGTGGTCTCAAAAACACCGGTATACCCACCGGTGGAATAGTATATCCAGTCGTTACCAATAGTTCTTTTTAGCCACTCCTGGGGATGGGACCAGTCCTTTGTTTTTCCAATCAGACGAATAATTTCATGATTGAGATTGAAGTGCAGGGTTGCCTGGCCCGTTTCAACTTCATGATAGATACCGCATTGTGTCGGGTAGCTGACTTTCGGATAGGATCTGAGGCCGTTTTTAAAAAGTGTGANACGGTCAGAACCTGATTCATATGTTTTGGCTCGTTGTGTCGGGATTGTGTTCAAATTTTGTTTCGTCATGCATCTAGGCTTTGGCTAACTATTGAGCGAAATTAATAAAATCTGGAATTGACATGATACTAAATAGCAAGAAAAGTTGAAGGGCATAAATGTATCTGATAATTTTTCCCTACTTGGCTAATTTTTATCCTGCACATATGATCACCGCCTTGAGCTGATCCTCTGCTACGCTTATTTCTCATGCTCGCAAAAATTTGCGGCCAAGAATAAATTATTAATAATATTAGATAATAAGATCTTTGTTGGTTCATAGTATTGAGCAAAGAGAAAAAAGAGATTGTCATCGAAGGAAAATTCCACAATAATGGTACCCGTTGCGCTGTGCACACCGAAGATATGTCTACTCGTATAAATCTGATTAGAACCCGCATCTGTTGCCGGTGATAGCAAATTAGCCGGCTGCGCTTGCAGGCAGGGTCTGATCCGAAGGAGGTTGTTTTGACGAGGAGTGCCCCCTTAGAGAAGAATACGGACAGAGTTGGATCAGTGTTAGTTGTCGGCTCCGGTGTCGGAGGAATGCAGGCTTCACTTGATCTTGGCGATAGCGGTCTGATGGTTCACATGATCAATGAGGAACCATCCATCGGTGGGACCATGGCCCGCCTGGACAAGACCTTTCCGACCGGCGACTGTGCGATGTGTATGATTTCCCCCCGCATGGTTGAATCCAGCCGACACCCCAATATAAAAATGTATACCCAGACCAGGGTATTATCGGTGGAAGGCGAGGAGGGCAATTTCAGGGTTAAACTTGAAGAGAAAGCCCGCTACGTTGATCCGGACCGCTGCACCGGATGTGGTGAATGCGAGCCTGAATGCCCGGTCAGGGTGCCCAATGATTTTAATCAGGGGCTGGATAATCGTAAGGCGATTTACGCGCTTTTTCCTCAGGCTGTGCCCAATACCCGAGCCATAGACCCCGGGCGTTGTCTCTATCTCACCAAGAATGTCTGCCGGAAATGTGAAAAGGTTTGTGATGCGGTAGCCATAAATTTTGAAGATACCGATAAGCACTATGAGCTTAATGTCGGCTCAATTATCTTGACCCCGGGCTTGAAAACCTACGATCCAGCGATCCGACAGGAATTCGGCTACGGCCGTCTTAAAAATGTTGTCACCGCTCTACAGTTTGAACGGCTGCTATCCGCCTCGGGTCCGTGCGGCGGTGAGGTTGCACGACCGACGGATCAGGCGCATCCTAAACGCTTGGCCTGGATTCAGTGCGTTGGCTCGCGTAATAGTCACAATGCCAACGGCTGGTGTTCTTCTGTCTGCTGCATGTATGCCGCCAAGCAGGCGATTATCGCCAAAGAACATGACGACGACGTGCAGGCAACTATATTTTACATGGAACTTCGGGCGTTTGGTAAAGATTTTGATAAATATATCGATAAGGCAAAGAACGAGAGCGGAACGATTTATCGGCGGGCGATGGTCTCGGAAATTGTCGAAGACCCAGAGACCTCGAATCTGACTATCCATTACATCGACGAAGAGGGTAAACGGATAAACGAGGAATTCGACATGGCCATTCTGTCGATGGGCTTCGAACCGAGGGAAGATGCGCTGGCCTTTGCCGAAACCTTTGGTATTGAAGCCGATGAATACGGTTTTGCCAAGACATCAAAATTAAATCCTGTGGAGACCAGTCGCAAAGGTATTTTTGTCGCCGGTATCTACCAGGGACCAAAAGATATTCCGGAAACGGTAATCCAGGGCAGCGGGGCTGCTGCCGGCGCCATGTCTTTGCTTGGCGAAAGCCGGGGTACCGAAGTTGAGGAGGTTGTTCTGCCTCCCGAGCGAGATATCTCTGAAGAGGACCCCAAAATCGGGGTATTCGTCTGCCACTGCGGGGTGAATATTGCAGGAACCGTCAATGTGCAACAGGTTGCCGATGCTGCGGCAGCAGAAACATCGGTTGCCCATGCAGAAACAATTATGTATGCCTGTGCTCCGGATGGTCAAGAGAAAGTAAAAGATGTGATCAAAGAGAAGGGCCTGAACCGGGTGATTATTGCCTCCTGTACACCAAGAACTCACTCACCGCTGTTTCAGGACACGATTCGGGAGGTCGGCCTGAATAAATTTCTGTTTGAGCTGGCCGATATCCGGGAACAATGTTCCTGGGTTCACAAGGATGACAAGGAAGCTGCCACCGACAAGGCTATTGAAATAACCAATATGAACGTGGCAAAAGCCCGATTGCTGGATCCCGTCAGTCAGAATTCAGTCGGCGTCAATCATACAGCTCTGGTGGTGGGGGGTGGCATTGCCGGCATGAATGCGGCGCTGTCCTTAACCGAACAGGGCTACCATGTGCATCTGGTTGAGCGGGAAGACAGATTGGGCGGTCTGCTGCATCGCCTGCGGAGAAACCTGGAAGGTGATGATGTCCAGGCCTATCTTGCCGACATGACTGGCAAGGTGGAAGCCAATCAGGCGGTAACCATCCATTTAAACGCAGCAGTTGACAATACCGACGGTTTTATCGGAAACTTTTCCACGACCCTGAGTAATGGCGCAAGCATTGAACATGGTGCCATTATGATCGCCACCGGGGGGACCGAGTATGAGCCCACTGAATATGGCTACAACGATTCGGACCGAGTGATCACCCAGCGACAACTCGAAGACTTATTGGCTGAGCGAGATCCTCAAAGCGAAGATACCTATGCGATGATTCAATGTGTAGGCTCAAGAGAAGAACCCACTAATTATTGTTCGAGAATCTGCTGTCAGGATGCGCTGAAGAATAGCATTGCCATCAAAGAGAAGAATCCGGCCGCTAAAGTCATCATCTTGTACCGGGATATCCGGGCCTATGGACTGAAAGAGGATTATTACAAAAAGGCCCGAGATCTGGGTGTCCTGTTTTTCCTTTTTACTCCAGAGGAAAGACCCGTCGTTGATACTGAAGGAGATAAGTTGCGGGTCAGCCTGCCAGGTAAAGTGCTCGGCAAGGAAATGGTAATTGAGCCCGATTATGTGGTGCTGTCCACCGGCTTGCGGCCGCAGCCCGATTCTACTGAGTTCGCTAAAAAGTATAAACTGACATGCAATATCGACGACTATTTTCTTGAGGCACATGTCAAACTGAGACCTGTCGATTTTGCGAGTGAAGGTTTTTTTCTGGGCGGACTTGCTCATGCTCCAAAAAATCTTGAGGAAACCATCAGTCAGTCACTGGCTGCCGCAGGCAGGGCCGGAGCTCTGTTGTCCAAAGAGAAACTGACCGTATCTGGTATCATTTCCAAGCACGACAGGGACATGTGCATGTCCTGTCTCGCCTGTTTCAGGGCTTGTCCTTTCGGCTCACCGTTTATCGACGAGGACGGCATGATCAGTCATAATGAAGTGAAATGTACCGGCTGCGGAATTTGTGCCGGCGTCTGTCCGGCCAAGGCGTTCCAGGTAAATTTCTTCAGAGATGATCAGATTACTGCGATGATCGATTCAGTAACTGAGCTCAATTGAAGATAAACAACCAGGAGGATTTAAGAGAATGACACTCGGTGACGTAGAAAAAGAGGAATTGGTAAATCCGGAGAAAATTACGGGGGACATCCCGGCTGACTGGAAAACCAATATCATAGCCTTTGCCTGTCACTATTGTGCCTTCGCGGCTGCCGATCTTGCTGGCGTTATGCGTCTTTCATATTCGCCAAGCGTCAAAGTGGTCAGACTTCCCTGCACGGGTAAACTTGATCAGATCTATGTGATGCGGGCCTTTGAACGGGGGATTGACGGCGTGTTTGTTGCAGGCTGACTACCCGGGCAATGCCATTTCCTGGAAGGAAATACCAACGCAGCCAAACGAGTAGAGCAAATTAAAAGAAGCCTAATTACTGTTGGAGTCAATCCGGAGCGGCTTCACTTTTACAACCTCTCTGCAGCACAGGGGCCACGATGGGCCGAGATCTGCACCGAGTTTTCAGAGAAAATTACCGAGCTTGGACCTTCTCCGGTCTGGGTGGCACTAAAGAGGAAGAAGGAATCATCCCAAACGCAGGAAAAACAACCCGTCTGATGAGCATAATAGGGACGGATCGTACGCCTTTACCAATGAAGGAGTAAATAACTATGATCGTTGGGGAACAGAAACCGTTTGAAGAAATCTGGGAAATGGTCAAAGACCATAAGCAGCTGACTGTCTTTGGCTGCAATACCTGTGTTGCCGTCTGTCATCAGGGCGGAAATAAAGAGGCCGGAATTCTCGCTTCGCAGCTCAGGATGAGGGCCAGTCAGGACGATGTTGATATCGAAATAATAGATAGCGGCATCGAGCGGCAATGCGAGCATGAGTTTTTTGAAAAGACTGAAGATCTGATCCAGAAATCGGAATCAGTTCTCAGTCTCGCCTGCGGTATCGGGGTACAGTTCATGGCCACGAAGTATGAGGAGACACCCATTTATCCGGCACTGAATACCACCTTTTTAGGTGACGTTCCGGAAACGGGTCTTTTTACCGAAAAGTGCCAGGCCTGTGGAGATTGTGTTTTGGGGATAACCGGTGGTGTCTGTCCGGTGAGTCGTTGTGCTAAACGGCTGTTCAATGGTCCTTGCGGAGGCTCAACGACCGGCAAATGCGAGATCTCCCAAGACACAGAGTGTGCCTGGCAACGGGTGATTGATCGCTTGGAGGCTTTGGGGCGACTTGATTCGTATGAAAAGGTTATACCAATCAAGGACTGGTCGAAGGACCGGTCCGGCGGACCGCGATCCTTTAAACTGGAGGATTTCTAATGGGGGAAACAATTACCAGCAGTCGACTCGAAAAGGTATTGAAGAGTGGTCATCAGGCGGTTACCAGCGAATGCGGTCCTCCCCGGTCGAGCGATCCCACCCATATCATTGAAAAAGGTAAATTAATTCAAGATCATGTTGATTCAATCAACGTTACCGATAATCAGACGTCGGTGACCAGGCTCTGCAGTCTGGCAGCCTGTGTTCACTTAAAACAGCTGGGTCTCGACCCTGTTCTGCAGATGGTCGTTCGAGACCGCAATAGAATAGCTCTGCAGAGTGATATTCTCGGTGCCGCATCATTTGGAGTCAACAATGTCCTCTGTCTATCCGGTGACCATCAGAGTTTTGGAGACAGTCCCCAGGCTTCAAATGTCTTTGACCTGGATTCCATGCAGCTGGTTCAGACCGTCAGGTATATGCGGGATGAGGGCAAGTTTTTAAGCGGTGATGAAATCAAGGCACCGCCGAGTATGTTTGTCGGTGCCGCGGCCAATCCATTTGGTGATCCGTTCAAAATTAGAGTTCCTCGGTTGGCTAAGAAGATCGCCTGTGGTGCTGAATTCATTCAGACTCAGTGTATTTACAACCTGGAAAAATTTGAGAAATGGATGGAAGGAGTCCGGGAGCGCGGCCTGCATGAAAAAATCTATATTCTCGCCGGCATTACCCCCATGCGCTCAGTGGGTATGGCGCGTTATCTCCAGAAAAACGTGCCCGGTATGGATGTACCCGATGAGCTGATTGAGCGTATGAAGGGTGTGGACAAAAAGAAACAGGCCGACGAGGGTATCACCATGGCCGTTGAAGCAATCCAGCGTCTCAAAGAAGTTGAGGGTGTTGCGGGCTTCCATGTGATGGCAATTGAATGGGAGGAAAAAGTTCCGGAAATTGTCGAGCGCTCAGGGCTGTACCCAAGACCTGCTATTGATTGAGATTAGGATAGCACATAGATTTCAAAGAAGTTGACAGCAAAGGCCGGGACTGATTCAGTCCCGGCCTTTGCTGTTTATTCAATTCAAGGACTGCTCTTCTTGCAAGCTCAGCTCGGGGTTGAGTATTCCCCGCCAGACCATCTCAAACATGGTATTGGCCTGGGCCGATAGACGTTCGTTCTGGCCTCGAAATATCCACATGAAAAAAGAACGCTGGACAAATCCCATCAGAAAATCAAGTAAGATACCTGCTCTGACCTTGGGATTTAAAACTCCCTCCTTCTGGCCCTGCCTGAGCACGTCGATCATTAACCCCATCATTCGGGATTGAGCAAAGCTTTCGTCGCCCATCCAGGTGTTCATAGGCAGAGTCATGAAGACGATGCGGCCGAGTCCAGGGTGACGCTCGTAATAATCGAGCTGCAGCCAGAAGACCTTGCGCAGTTTTTCCTTAAGATCCTCGATTCCCTGCAAATGATCGACAATCCGGTCGGTGAGTTTGCCCATCCACATATCAACAAAGGCGAACACCAACCCCTCTTTGCTGCCGTAATGTGTGTAGATGGTAGCAAAGCTCACACCGGCGCGTTCAGCAATCTCTCTGATACTTGCCTTATGAAAATCGGAATTGGAAAAGATTTCCAATACTGCTGTCTCAAGGCGTTGATGAACATCTGGTTTGAATAATTCAACCATGAGCACTTAATCGTATAACTGATTCGCTGCTGTTAACCGCCAAATAGCGACAGCAGTACGCCTGCTGATACAGCAGAGCCGATAACCCCGGCGACATTGGGTCCCATGGCGTGCATCAGCAAGAAATTGGTCGGGTCTTCCTTGCTGCCGACCACCTGTGAAACCCTTGCTGCCATGGGTACTGCGGATACCCCGGCTGAACCGATCAGCGGATTGATGGGGGTAGACATCAGCTTGTTCATCAGCTTTGCCAAGAGGACTCCTGTGGCGGTGCCAACGGCAAAGGCACTAATACCTAATGTCAAAATCGCCAGGGTTTCTACTTTGAGAAACTGCTCTGCAGTGGCCGTGGCTCCAACCGTTACCCCGAGAAAGATAGTAATGATATTAATCAAGGCGTTCTTGGCCGTATCCTCGAGCCTGTCAACCACGCCGCATTCTCGAAACAAATTTCCGAGCATCAGCATGCCGATCAGAGTAGCGGCAGCCGGAACAATCAGTGAAACCACGATGGTGACGATAATCGGAAAGAGGATTTTCTCCTTTTTTGAAACGGTACGCAGCTGACTCATTTTGATGGAGCGCTCTTCTTTTGAGGTCAGCAGTTTCATGATCGGAGGCTGAATGATTGGTACGAGTGCCATGTATGAGTAGGCGGCAATTGCTATCGGCCCAAGTAGGTGCGGAGCCAGTTTGGAGGAGAGAAATATAGCTGTGGGGCCATCTGCACCCCCGATAATCCCAATAGAGGCAGCTTCCTGGGCGGTAAATAATCCCGAGGCAATGGCACCGATGAAGGTGAGGAATATACCAAACTGGGCAGCAGCTCCCAGAAGCAGCGATTTCGGGTTGGCAATCAGAGGACCGAAATCTGTCATGGCGCCGACACCCATAAAAATAAGCGGTGGAAAAATCCCCAAATGATCTCCTTGAAACAGATAGTAGAGCAGGCCACCGGGTTCTAGCGTATGTGCCGAATGTTTAGTTATTTCCATAACGGGCGGATTCATCATTCCGGCAAACGGCAGGTTCGTCAGTAATACGCCGAAGGCAATCGGAACCAACAGCAGTGGCTCAAATTTTCGGACTATTGCCAGATAGAGCAGAAGGCAGGCCACTGCCATCATCAGAACAGCTCCGAAACTCAGGCCATAAAATCCTGTACTTTTTAGAAATTGGAGCAGCGCTTCTAACATGATGAATTTTCTCCAATCAGTTTAGGCTGACCAGGACATCACCTGCATTTACCGATGCCTTCGGGATTACGTGGATCTCAGCAATGGTTCCATCGTAGGGGGCAACCACTTCATTTGCCATCTTCATAGCCTCAAGAATCAACAGAGACTGGCCTCGTTTTACCGAATCTCCTTTCTTGACGAAGATGTCAATAATAGTCCCGGGCATCTGGGCGATGACAGGACCTTCCACGCCGTTTGGTGCTGCTTTAGGTTGTGGGGGAGCAGCTGGTGGAGCAGGGGGGGCTTCAGTTGCTTTACTGCGGGCAGTGGTTGCGGAAACAGGAGGAATGGTACTACTGCTATCTCCACTGCTAATCTCTTCAATATCAACTTCGTAGGTCGTGCCGTTTATTGCTACACGAAACTTTCTCATCCCAAATCCTCCCGAGACGTTTATATGTTGTTGTGCAGTTGCTCAGTCAAACCGGCTCTGCCCCAGACAGGTACTGAATCTTCTACTTTTCTTATATGATGGATAACAAGGTTGCCCGGCGAACATTCAAGAAGAAGTGCCAGAGATACCGTGATTGCCGCCACTTCTTCCTGGCTGACAGCGTCATTACTGTTGTCGGGTAATGGTTCTGCTATAATCGTTTTGCCGGTATGTGTTTTTGGTTTACCAGACGAGAATTTGGCCATCAAAGTGATAACCAGCTGCAGCACGACTAACGCTACAAAGGTGATGCCCATGCCCAGTATGGTGGTGACCAGGCTGGCCAGCATTTTTTGGGACATGGTTAAGGCTTTCAGACTTTCCGGATCCGAGAATAGTGCTAGAAGATCAACAATGCTCATTTTGTCACCCCTTGTTAAAGTGGCATATTGCCATGCTTTTTGGCA
>JGI858J16261_1000094_pt1 | contig 10721 bp, 21 predicted proteins | sample TiedelARG03_113m_FD_16261 | JGI IMG/M metagenome (IMG submission 16261) | reverse complement strand
TTTAATTTCATTTTATTTTTTTTATTGATTAAATTTTTATAAGACTGTCTATCAACTTTATAGCCATAAGACTTTTGAAGTTCTATTTCCTGGGTTGACACATATTCAATGTCGTCACTAGCAAGTAGAACTTCGTATTCGTCTGAAGCATAGCCTTGCTGCTCCGTAACTCTACTATTAAGATTACGTGTTACTCCAATTTTTTTACCTGGAATATGATAAATGTAGTACATACTTTTAGTTATTTGCCAACACTTAACTCTGCTTTAATTGCAGCATAAGGATTGTAGTTAATTAATTTAATTTCATTCTTAACAGGAATACGCATTGAAACGTCTAATCCTGTTGATAATTGTAATTTTGGTAAAGCTCTGTTAGGTCTACTCAAATACAACTTAGCTTGCTCTAAATGATTATTGTATAAATGACAATCTCCAAATTGACCAATCAATTCACCTGGTATCAAATTAGCTCCTTTAGCTAACATTTCCAGTAACAATCCATACATTGCAATATCGTAAGGTAACCCTAAGAAAGTGTCTACTGATCTTTGCATCCACATTAAATCTAACTTACCATTGTTAATGTATATTTGAAAAGCGTAATGACAAGGAGGCAATGCCATATCTTTCATATCTTGTGGAGCCCATGCGTTGACTATTAAGCGCCTTGAACTTGGATTGTGCTTAATGCTATACACAATATCTTTGAGCTGATCTATGCCCTCGAAATCGCGCCATTGTTTTCCATACACAGGTCCTAATGTTTCATCAGTTCTACCTGAGCGTTCATAATCTGGTCTCCAATATTTTACGCCGTTATCTTCTAAGTATTTAAGATCAGTTCTACCTTGTAATATCCAAAGCAATTCAGTTCTTGCTGCATTAAAAGAAACTTTTTTACCTGTTAATAAGGGGAACCCGTCAGCCATCTGGTGTCGGATAGTTCTTCCGAAGATAGATCGCGTCCCAGTGCCTGTTCGGTCCTCCTTATGTAATCCTGTGTTGAGTATTTGTGATAATAATCCTCTGTATTCATTTTCTATGTTTGTCATAATAATATTTACAATATTCAAAGCATTTCTGCCATATAATAGTTTTTTCGTAAGCTTCAGGAGAAACATTCGTTCTGCCTTTATTAGTAATAGTAATATACCATTCAGTTGTGGACTTTGCTTTTGGTGAAATAGCTATGCCATTATTCACACACCATCTATAAGCTTCCCAGTCTTTCTTGTTATATCCTGTATCACCCATGTCTACAGAGCCTTTACGTTTCTTTCCTAAGCCACTACCCATTTATTCCCATGGCATTTTTTCGCCGTTTAAATTAATTTGTTCATGCGGTATAAAGCATCCTGACTTTGGTTCCCATTTAAAGTGAGCCTCAGCTTGATTAGTACCTAAGTTTTGAAACTTAACTTTTAGTACTTTAGCTTTAACAGTATTTTCTTCATAGTTTCTGTGAACTAATATACCATGATAAGAAGCATCATACCACTCACCTCCACCTTTAATAGAATACATAGTAGGTTCTTCAATCTGACCACTTTGATTCTTATACATTTTAGTAGGATGCGCTACAATAAACACTAGTACATCATACTTCTTAGCAAAAATTTCTATCTTACTTAAGTATTCCATAGTGTATCTATTGACGTCCTCAGTCTTAGCATCAACATCTCTTACTTTATTGAATGGATCAATAACTAAACACTTNATACCCTTACGCTTAACAAGCTCTGCACCCTTACGTAACACAGACTCTAAAGTATATCTTTCCATATCAATATGAAAGTAATTAGTATTGCAATGATCCGCTACTTGATTCCAACGCTCACCACCAATATCATCTCTTGTAGGCATACCTTGCCAAGTCTTACGCATTAACTTATGAGCGTGTAAATAAGTCGGTTGATTTTCCGGTGAAGCAAAGGCCGTTTTCCAGCCATAGTTAGTGTTATACCCAATAACCATTTGGTCGACAAAATCACTTTTACCGGAAGAAGGTATACCAGTGACAGTAATGAATTGACCAGTGTAAGTCGAGAATATATCATCAAAATTTTGCAAGCCAACTTGAAATCCTGGTTTAAAGCCATTCCTAACAAAGTCCGTAACTTCATCTTCAACATCCCTGAATGTTGTAACATTCTCAAGAGGTACTGGTCTTGCCCCCGAAATACGCTTTGATAGTTCTTCTTTTCCATGCTTTTGTAAATATTCATTTGCATCCTTGCAATCGTCAAACGACGCTAAGTAGCAAACTTCAGATCCTAACCTACGAATAAGTTCGGATTGTAAAGCTTGTCCAGCTTCGTCATTATCTACTGCTAATATAATCTTATCTTTGTCATCAAAGTAATCAATACAAGCATCTAAGTATTCAAGGTTATTTGTATTGAGGGTAGCTCCATTAGGAACTGATATTGCATTTGGTATTCCAGCTTCGTGTAGTGCTAACACATCCATTTCGCCTTCAACAATAACACAATACTCATAACCTATTATACTGTTTATATTATAGAATACTTTTTCAGCACCCTTATATAATTTAAAGTTTTTTCTACCATCGCGATACTTAATATTGATAAGTTGATCACCCATGAAATAGTTAAACTTTATAACATTCTCGGTTTTACCGGTCTGAGGCATATACTCAGGACCTTCGCCAATCTTAAGATCGACTAAGGTTTGCTGAGATATTCCCCTAGTATTAAACCACTCAACTACCTTGCTAGCTGGAGGATTATGTTTTACCTCTAGAGGTCTTACATATACCTTTTCACTAGCGCCTTTACGTTGATACGTATGTAGTTGAAATGATGTATTACAATTGTGACAAGTACCGAGACCACGTTCCCAATCATATGAAGCACATTTTGCTTTCACATTTTTAGGTTTTCTATCAGGAGAACAGTTAGGGCATATACCCTGTTTCTTTCCTTCTTCAAGCTTATGTTGATTGAACTCATCAATCAAGAATCCATTGATCTCTGTTGTCTGCATTTAATTTAATTTAATTATTAGTCTCCGTTTAAATAATCGGGAAATGTATAGCATTTAAAAAGGTAGGTCGTCTGCTTGAGGTGTTAACGACTGAGGAGCTGCTTGCTGATCTGTTCTAGGAGCTGCTGCTACGTTGTCTCCGTTAGTCCATACAACTTTTACATTTCCTAAATAAACTTTAGCTACTTTAGCCTCACGCTCTTCTTTAGATTGTTCTACTACTACTGGTCCTTGATTACCAAACTGATCTACTTCATCATTAATAGTAATTGTGATTGGTAAATACTTACCCTTCTTACCCACATAGATTTTGTCTTTAGGGATTTCATTCAAATTGATACTCGCTTTAATAATTGATGCCATTGTTTTTAATTTTAATTGTTATTGTTAATTCATATAAATTATCTGCACTCTATCGTATTACGTTTGTAAATCTTATAACGTCTGATTGATAAAGTAATTTTCCGGTTTAAATTCCGGGTTTTCGTAAAACAGTTCGTATGCTTCACATGCTCTTTCAACCTTGTCTTTACCTTTAGCATAAAATTCAGGGGAACAATCGTATATACCTATTTGATTAGTTGTTTTGTCTATAGCTATGAATACTAATTCATATCCGAACAACTCTCGATATATATAAGCTTGACTGTTATAATTGTACTTTGATGCTGAGTAACGGAATTTTGTAATGTCAGCTGTAGTTTTTAAATCAATTACCAGCTTTTGGCTATGATTAACAATATCAGCTTTACCTTTCCATAATCTTCCATTAATTTCAGCAATCCCAGGTACTTCGTATTCTACAACACCTTCACGTATTAAATCAAGGCAAACCTCGTTTGACATCATAGTGTCAATCATTACCTCTAATTTATCTACTTCAGATTGTAATAAACACATCTCACCTCCTGAGATCTCTCTATACGCTTTGGTATTCCTAGTTGATGCTTCTACTATCCTGAATTTCTTAAGCTTGTCTGGCTCTAAAATTGCAGTGTGGAAATAACCACCAACTAAGAATGCGGGAATTTGTTTTTGAGGTTCCCTTAGCGCTAGAGGATTAGTTAATAGCGTAGAAATATCTGAGTTGCTTAGAAACTGCTTTCCAAACTTACCGTAGTAATGCTCATCTTCTCTTAACTTATTTAACTCTTCTTCTCTTGTCATTATAAAGTTTTTAATAATTCAGCAGGTATTTCATATTTGCCTTTTATAGCATCTAAACTTCCCCCTGCTTTTAAGAAAGCTTTTGCTTTTGTTAATGCAACACCTTCTAGCTTAGGTTTTGCTGAGCTACTTTTATTATGGTTATTAGTTGCATCGCTATCTGCAGTATCATCAATTAGAAATAAATTTCCAAGAGCATATTTTTTACCATAGCTAGATGCACTACCAAACTTTTGCGGCATTTGCATACCTTTTTGGGCTAGATCAACGCCGACAACAGAAGTAGCGTGTATAGCATCAGTGCCGTCAGTAATAGTAGCTTTAGATTCTAGTATAGGAAAATCAGTTGAGGATATTAAAGTCTCATTAATTGTAACAGATACCCCTAGATCTAGTAAATATGGTTTAGTTGCTTCTAAAATATCTTCAGCCGATCGAAAGTTATACTTTCCAAAAGAATTGAATCTACTTTTCTTTGATTTGAATTTTGTCTGGATCGTTGCCAGCTTTTCATTTAACTTCATTTATTTGTGGTTTATTGGTTTATAAATAATTGATCACTTGTGAGGGATCTGTGTTTGCTATTAATTTGTCAATAGCTTCTTTCTTTATCTGTGATATTCTTACGTTTGCAGTAGATACACTAATATTCAACTTAGACGCAATGTTATTCGCAGAGGTTTTGTCACAATCTAAACCGAAAGACAATCTTAATACTTCATATTGTTGGAATGTCAAATACTCTTTCATTAATCCTAATAAGTAAGCATTCATTAAACCTATATTATATGGTTCTGAATTATCCTCTATTTGCAATATAGGATTTTCTTCATCATTATAGTTTTCATCATAGCTTGAAAATACGCTGTTAAAAAATAATGACACCATTTTATTGTCATCTGGATTTTTACGTATTTGATTTAGCTTATGCTCTGGTATTTTTACATCGCCTCTATTAATATCAATAGCCCTTCTTATTGCTCCTTTAATTCTTTTGCTAAAGAAAGATTTTAATGTTTTTTCAATATCTTCTGAATCATCTAGCACTTCCCAATTCAATTTATCTACTGCTTTAATCAATCCAGAGTTACCTTCTTGAATTAAATCATTGATACTTAAAACTCCTGATGCTTGTTGTGAAGTTGAAAACTTTCTAGCTAAATTTTCTACCAAAGGCATAAATAAAATAATCAATTCATTTCTAGTATAATCTTTAAACTCTTTTTCTTTAGGCATAGATTTTTTAAGATCTTCTTTATACCTAACGTAGTTTTGTATATTATACTTTTTCATTTTGTTGATTTAAGAGTTCTTTTTCTTTTTTAAGTTCATTTCCCATGTTTCTGTAAATTGTTCTAGTTGAGCATCCTAAATAAGTAGCTAACTTAGAGATTGTTATTTTTATGCCGTTACTATTCACTATAATCATTGCGTCGTATATTTCAGATTCAGATATTTTAGATCTCCCGATCATCTTACCAACTATTGAAAGCTTCTCTCTCATATCAAGACCGGTAAAGTCTTTAAATATTATTTTGCGAAGCTTATTAGGTGGTGGTTTTTCTAAATCCATAAGGGATACATCGTATACCATGCTTTCTAGTAAATTGTCCGATACAGTAAATGTAACAAATCCATTTGTATTATCACATATATATTGGGTAATATTTTTAAAAGAATCCTGATCCATTTTAGGATTTAAGTACCATAACACATACAAATGCCATTTAAGGCTCTTATAAGTCGTTATTTTAGCTTTAGAATTAAAGAGTGTATAGCATTCATGCGTACCAGTCTCATAAAAAGATCCCCATTCAAAAACCTCTGTAGGTTTGTCAGAGATAGGATCTCTTCTGTATGTTACTCGATGCTTATGTAGATATTCCATTCTTCGTTCAAACTGTGACATTAGCCTCTTACTATTATATAATACTAGCTAGTGTCGCACTATTAGTATAAAATTAATTTTAATCTTCTGTTATATTTTAAAAGAAGCATTGCTTCATTTTTTACTGGATTATTGCCGCTTAATGCTCTCTGGAAAATATTATCATGCAATTCAGCTATTCTCGTTGTTAAAAATTTTATATGCTGCCGCTTTCTTATTTTACATATCATACTTATCTTTAAATTTAGTAATCATTTTCTTAAGTTTCTCACATTCTGTGTAGTCTTCTTTAGCTAAAGCTATTTCAAGTCTATGTTCTAGCTTAAATAAATCTTCTTGTAGTAGATCTTGTTGAGTAATCATCCCGAAAGATACATCTTCCTGACTATCTAACATCTTTTCTACATCTTTTTTAAATTCTTCGTCTATAACTTTTTGTTTTTTCATTAACAAACTTACTACAGCTTCAGCTATTTGGTCAATTTCTTTTTTAGTCATTAAGGTCTTGTTATTAATTGTTCATTACTATTTTTTACAGTGTGCTTTTCATTTTCATAATAATTCCAGTAAGCGTCAACGCTACAATCAGACTTATATTCATCAGGCATACATTGAGGTGGCTGAACAAATGGTTTGTTGCCGATCGCTTTAGGGAACGTGTATAGCACATCACGACATTTAAGTATTGTTAAGTGTGTTTTGCCGTATCGTCTAGTATATTCAGCTCCTAAAGCAAGCATGTGCTCATATGCCCACATATAGTTTTCAGCTGATCCGCGAACCCATACAGCTGAGGGATGATTTTTATGTGTAACTTTATAAGGAACATCTGCAGCGTCGCCATCAAGTATTACATGGGCAGTACATAGAAGTTGTGCAGTTTCAAGGATCATTTTAACCACGTGTTTATTGTATTGATATTGCGCAGCTTTTTTAGGACAGTGTGATAAATAGAATATATTCATTAGTACATTTTATTATAAGTGAATTTTTTAAATACATAACTATTAAGGAACTTACCTTTAGANGGTGCTTCAAATAAGCCACGCCAATAGAAATTTGGTATTTTAAAGTATTTATATATACTGTCGTTATTAAAGTATACAATCATTTCTTCTTTCTTTAAGTTGTATTCAGCACTGTATATTGCTGAAGAGTCAACCATTACTGTTTCAATCTTGTTTTTCATGTTAGTTATATTTAGTTTATTATATTATCACGCAAAGTCGTATTACGTTTGTAAATGCAATTGCTTACTTTTTTATAATTTTGTAAGTATATATGTTTACTTTGTAAGTATTAATGGAATACTAATCCTACTTTGTTTGTTTTGTTAAACCATTTAGTAGCGTAAAGATCTATTTTACTTGCATTAGCATAGCCAGCGGCTTCGAGGTCAGCTTCACTTTTAAAAATTTTGGTGTGACGGTCGTGTATAGCATCGATATGGTTACGTTGCTTACCACTGTCGCTGAAGATAACATCGAAGTTACTAGGCAAGTCTGCTTTTTTAAGCATAAGAACGGAGTTAGTATAACTATAAAACTTTACTTCCGGAAATAATAACGCAATGTCGATCCACTTTTTTAGATATGCTTTGGAATAGTAGTCGCCGCTATCATGAACCCTTACGTAGTCTGGTCGTTTTTTAACAATTTCATTATACATTTCGCTAACAAACCGATCAGTTTTAGATAACTCATAACGCTTTTCGAATGCGGGTTTAACATTACTCCATATGTATGCACCTTTACGAGCGTAGCAAAACTTAACACACTTGTCGGCAAATGGACAGGTTAGTTTACCTGATGCTGATTTGTATGCTGGTATACCGAAGTTGAATACTCGTACACCTAATTCTTTACTTGTTTTTTTAAGTTTGCTATTTTGAGTTAGTAAGTTCATTGTGTTATATTTTAGTTGTTACATATATATTATCAATAGGTGATCGTGTTTTGTTTGTAAATTAATCTTCGTCACTTATTACATTGAATATTTCTTCTACATAATCTGATAACATTTCTGCTAATTCGTCTGTATTGTTGAGCTCAATACTAGATAAGGCTAAACGGCTATCGTAGTCGATCTCGAAATCGTATTCGTAGTTATCCATCTCATCAAAGCTAAAGTTTTGTAAAGCTTCATCTATATTGTTTCTTATCTGATTAACTGTTTCTTTAGTTATTTTAGGTTTACTGATATCAGCTAATACTTGTCTAGCTTGCGACAATTGGGTGTTAAGTGTTGTTGTTTCTTCTTCCTTAGAGGTTAATAGTGTTTCTAAGTTTTGTACTTTTAATTGTAGTTCGTCTTTAGTCATAATTGTTATATTTAGTTTTTATTTGATTTTTCTAATGTTTCCGCCATATAATTCCACACTTTACGTTCTTTAATAGTGCCCTCATATATATTAGTTAATTGTTCTATGGTTAATTTACCTACTAATTTGTGTTTTACTTCGTCTCGTAGTCGTTCGATATCAAAGTCGAGCATAGTAATTTTAGCAAATATTTTATTACTTGCAAGCTCGTGTATAGCATTTTCAGTTAACATACTTCATTGCATAATGTGAATACATCTTCGCCAAATCTCCAATCCCAACCTGATCGATTGTGACTTTCTATGTCAGAAAAAAGGAATATACTTTTCACTTGATCTACAGTAAGATCAGCATAAAATAGTTGTTGGCTAAGTAAATATTCAATTTTATCAATTACATCAGGGTAATTTAATTTGCTATTTTCAAGACCTGCTTTAAATTCAGGCTTAAGACGTTGTAGTAAGTTAGTTCTCATAGTTATTAGTTTTTGTTTGTTACAATTATATTATCTTGCAGTGGACGTTTTATGTTTGTAAAATATTCACGAGGTGTTTGAAGATCAATTTTTATTTGTTCGTATAAATCTTTATCTACGTGCATAAATATATTCTTTAAACCATGCACAACCGAAGAATGATCACGATCAACCTGTCTACCTATAGTATATAGACTATTATGTGTAAACTCTCTACATAACTTGTAGTATAATGCACGGCCATCTGAGTGCTCTCGGTCTCGTTTTCTAGACTCTAAATTTATTTGTAGGTATTCTTCTACGACTTCTTTAATTTGTTCTAAATTCATTATTTATTGGTTTTTAGTTGTTCTACTACATTTTCTAAAGCTAACTTATAACCGTATTGCACAGCCATTTGAGTTAATACAGGGTCCATACAACCTTGGTTGCCTTTTGCAAATGCATCTAATCTTTCTCTTGTTTCAGGTGTTGCTACTAGACTTCTATCTAGTGAATCGATTTCTTTACCGATAAATTCTTGTATTATCATAATTTTTATTTTTAAATTAGTAACTAGTGAGGATTCGAACCTCATACCCGTCGGTAGCCATAGTCATTATAGGCTCGTGAAAACGTTTACCTACTTCAGTACTAAACCTGACCTAGCTCCACCCAGACATTGCAACACACTTTGTCGTTTGCTGTTATTTATTCGCTGGATTTACTAGCAATTCACTTATGTGATTTAGGTACCGCTCCTCGCGGTATCTTTACAGCATTCGCCCACCTAAACCCTAATTAAGCTACTCGTCTAGCAATAATAAAAAGCGTGATCGGCGTCTAATACATTTTCATCATTAGATATACCGGCCGGTCCACCGATGTTTGCTTTCTATTAACTTATTTATTTAGTAATGGTACGTGGTCGTCATGCATGATTTGAATAGCGACACGCATAACTTCAGCGTGTATAGCATTATACTCGTCGCCTTCGGCATCATCTGTTAAGAGTGGAGTAATTTGCCAGTGAACAGTGTCGTATAATAGCTCGGTAGTTGTACCGGCAATATCTCTTGCTACGTCTTCGATAGTTGGTTTCATATTGTTTGCTTTTAAATTCATATATATTATCTTAAAGTGATCGTAATATGTTTGTAATTATTTAGAACCGTGTGGATAAGGGTGTTCTTCTCTTGATACTACTGCGGTGTGAAATGACCACATACACTTGTTTATAAACTCTATAGTGTTGACACTTGCTTTTTCGATAGGGAATGTGTATAGCATAGATTCATAAAATTCTGTTAAACCCGGATCGGTATGACACCAACTTTTCTTGAAGTATTCATAGTCATCACCTTGCATAAAGTTTAAACCTATTATCTTACGTTGTTCGTTGTATTCTATATAGATCCAACGGTCTTCTTTCCCACTCCAAATGTGTTCTACTTTGTCTACTCTTTCCATATTACTAGTTTTTATAAGATGTTTGTTTAAAGTACGCTTGACCGAAATCATGTTCTAATTCTTTTTCAAAATTCCTGAAGGAATTATCACCATATAGTTTTTCATATAGTTCTTTGAACCCAACATACTTGCACGGTTTGTTGTCTACAGAGTACACAAGGCAAATCTCCGTTATTTCGTGTTCAAACTCACCGTCTCTTGGCGTGACAATACTCCATATCTCGGCTTTTACTTGGAATAGACCTAAGTCTTTAGTCATTGTAGTGAATACACTATAGTCTGTTTGTTCGCTAATTTTTGTTATTTTACTCATAATATTCGTTTTAATTGTTCTTTAATTTGTAGTATATCTTCGTCACTTACTTCAAAGTTGTAGTCTATATCTCGTTCGCTTACGGTATTCCACATAGCGTC
>JGI858J16261_1000093_pt1 | contig 10759 bp, 13 predicted proteins | sample TiedelARG03_113m_FD_16261 | JGI IMG/M metagenome (IMG submission 16261) | reverse complement strand
TTGTTGGTGGTTTTGGTTCAAGTAGAACCACCACTTTACATTGGGTTAAATATCCAGATAATACAGTACGTATAAAGACACCTAATTTTTATAGTAGTGAGGATGGAACAACCAATTATTTAAAGCTTGAAAATATTCCTGCTGCAATTCAATTTGTTGGTGATCCATCAATTGATATTGCTTATGAGTCTTCACAATTTACAATACAAGATGGCCCTGATATTTTTTGGGCGACTATTGATTTAGCTGATATTTCGGATAAAACAACATGGGTAATCAGAAAAGAAGGTAACAACAGTGGTTTTTCATCACCAGCAACAAGAACAATAAACCCGAGTATAATTAATATTGATTTAAATATTTCTACATAAAATACAAAGCGTTTTTCACATCCCTGGATACGCTTTCCTTCGTTGTTGGGGGGTAGATTAGTTTAAAAGCTTTTCTACCCTTTTTGTAAACCTAATAAAAACTTTTGTTGAGAAAACGTTGAAAACGTGTTGAAAGTATATTTCTCCTGGTGCTCTATTATTTTGAGTTATCCCCTTATCATTCATCCTATTCTATTATATATAAATATTAAATTATTAACCTTTTAATTATAAAATCATCAGGGGATATATTAAACCAACACATTTTAAACAAAAGTTCAACGTTTTTTCAACAAATTATTATTTTTTAAAAAAAGATAATACATAAGTCATTGATTTTAAAGGCTTTAACTTTTAATTAAAAAATATAATTAAAAAGTAGTGGACAATATACCCCCATTTAATTATATTTTTAAGGTCTTGTTAATAAAGGAGTTGGGTAGGTGCAGAAATTTAAAAAATTAAAATCAAAAAAGCCTAAAAAACTTAAAAATGGTAAAAAGCGTGGTGGTGGAAGACCTAAATTAGAGATTTCATTTGGAAAATCTGTTGTTAGATATATAGTACAACAAAGATTTACAGATGAGGAAATTAGAGAAAAATTAGAACAAATATTTCCAAAACATAGAAGCACAAGAAACACAGCAGAAATAAAATCATATAGATCAAGAATGAATAGAGGTTTGCTTCCTCATCTTAATTTTACGGAACGTCTTGGTTTTAATGAAAAATATAAAGCTGTCCCCAGTGAAAAAGATGGTAGAGAATTTAATGGTTACTATAAGAAAAAAAGAGGTTTGCTGAAAAGAAAGAAAGTTAAAAAATAGGGTTATGGATAATAAATTAATTTTTCATAAAGGCCAAAAGAGAGCATTCAATTACATGCATACTGTTCATAACCCTGTTTTATTTATGGAGATGAGAACCGGTAAAACACTAACAATAGTACGGTATATAAAAACCATATCTAAAATAAAAAAATCTTTGATCGTTGCTCCATATTCAGCATTCAATGGTTGGGTTGATACACTGGAGAATGAAAACCAAAACATAGTTTTGCTTACTGGGACAAAAAAACAAAGGCATGAAAAGTTATTCTTAAATATATATAAAAATGTTTGGTTCATAATAAATTATCAGGGATGGATTCCACTCCCAGAGATTAAGGATTTTGATTTTGATTTTGTGTGTTTGGATGAATCAATACATATAGCAAATCCAAAAAGTAAAGTAAGTAAGTTTTTTGTAAACAACTTCAAGAGCACCTATAAAAAAGCTATTCTCACAGGTGATCCTGAACCCAATCATAAATTACAATTATTTCAACAATTGCAGTTTTTAAACCCAGATATTTTACCGTATAAAGATTACTGGGATTTTAGATCCCGTGCTTTTAAACCTGATTTTTTAGGTTATGATTTTACACTAACAAAAAAAAGTGATAGCATATTAAAAGAAAGGCTATCAAAATACTGTTTTTATTTGTCAAGAAAAGATTGTGGTTTTGATAATAAAAAAGAATATGTGAAAAGGGTAATACAATTTTCAAAACCAATGAAAAATCATTATAGCACAATAATAAAAGAGTTTGTTCTCGCAAGTAGGAATGATAAAGTCATTAAAAAATCAGTATATGCTTTGCAATCATTTTTATGGGCGCGTAGATTATGTGGTGGTTTTTTGGATGATAAGTTTGTTTGGGATGGAAAAATTAAAGAATTGTTGTATCTTTTGAATAATGAATTAAAAGGTCAGAAAGTTGTGGTTTGGGCTTCTTTCATTAATGAGCAGTATAAGATTTTAGAAAGCATTAAACGGTGTAAAATAGGTCTATGCTACGTTGTTAATGGGGAACAATCTAAGAAAGATAATGATGTAACAATAAAAGCTTTTCAAAATGGTAGAGTTAACTATTTAGTAGCTCAACCATCGTGTTTTAAGCATGGTGTTGACCTTTCTTCAGGAGATTGTGAAATTTATTATTCTCAATGCAACGGTGCAGAAACAAGAAATCAAAGTGAGGATAGGCTTGCACATAAAAATAGAAAACAAGGAATTCTGATAATAGATTTACTCATAGAGAGCAGTATTGAATATGATTACTATATGTCTCACAAATTAAAAGAGACTGAAAAAGAATTGTACACACGAATTATAAACAGAATTAAAAGAGAAAAAAACTATGCTTAGAAATACTTTAACTGTTGATCCTGGTTTTTTCACTGGTCTTGCTTATTGGGTGGGTACAAACACACCTATTACAAAAGTGCTAAAAATAAAAAAATTAAAGAAAAAAACATTATCTTTTGAAGATAAAATTGATTTATTGTCTATTCAATTTAAGGCTTTTTGTGCAATATATAAACCACACACAGTATACATTGAGAGCACTACAGTATATGCCCAGTCAGCTAAAAGTATGTCAGCTACAAAGCATCTAATGCATTTAAATTTGCTTATAGGAGAGTATAGAAGCATAGCTAAAATGTGTGGGGCTATCAAAGTTAAAACTTTAGAGCCTATGGAGTGGAAAGGACAACTCTCAAAAGAAGCTGTGGATAAAAGAATTTTTCGTATAAACAATACTAAGTATGCAGAACATATTTCTGATGCTGTTGGCATTGGTTTTAGTATTGAGGGTATTTTATGAGGCCAATAAGAAGAAAAAGAAAAATACTTCAGTATGTTATAATTGAAGAAAAATGTAAATTATGTGGTTCACATTTAAAAATCAATTATGAATTCAAAGTAAAAATATGTTCATTTGTTAACTGTAAAAGTAGAGGATGAAATATGGAACTTAAAGACCATGATTTAAAAAGGATACAGTTGTATTTCAAAAAAACAAAAAACAAAATGAAAACAATAGCATATATGAAAGATAGATTAAAAATATCTTTTTCATTAGCTATAAAACTTTTTAACTCTGAGGTAAAAGAATATGCATAATAAAGATATTCATGTTTGTGTTCTTGGTTCAAGTTCTTCAGGAAACTGCACAATAATTTGGGATGGAGATAATATCTTTATGGTTGATTGTGGTCTACCATTAAATAGAGTCAAGTCTGAACTTGAATTGTTGGGTGTAGATGTTATTGACATTACAGCTTGTTTTATAACTCATGCTCATTCTGATCATGTCAATAACGCCTTATTCAATGAGTTTGCACGGAACTCAACACCAGTGATAATGTGCAAATCAACACTGCTTGAAATTAAAGGAAAATATAAAGGTGTGCAAGCATTAATTGATGCTAATTTAGTAGAAGAATTTTACATTGAAAAAGGAAAAATAGAAGAGATTGATTTTGAACCTTATTATTTTCAACCATTTGTGGTAAAACATGATTGTCCTGGTGGTTGTTTTGGGTTTATAGTTCAAAATGATGTTTCAAGAAAATCAATTGTTATAGCTACTGATTTTGGAACCCCCCAACAAAAAGTAATTGAAAATTTTTATGACTCTGATTTAATCATTTTAGAATCTAATTATGATGAAGACATGCTTTCAAACTCTGGAAGAGAGCCCGAGTTGATAGAGCGTGTTCAACGTGCTCATGTTTCAAATGATGTTGTTGCTAATATGTTAGTTGACATATCAAACAATTCAACAAGGAAATTCAAAAACGTTATTCTAACCCATCTCTCCCCAGAGTGCAACACGCATAGAAAAGCATTATCAACAATAAGAAATTTTCTTCGTGAAGCAAAAGTAAGAAGTTTAGTAACATCGGCATATAAAAATGTATCACATATACCCATAACTATTTAGGAGGTGGTTTTTGAATAGAATTAAACCCTTTTCAAATAAGAAATACAGCATTATTTATGCTGATCCACCTTGGAGCTACAGAGATAAAGCCCTCACTGGCAATAGAGGTGCTATATGTAAATATCCAACACAAAGCAAAACATGGATAGATAATTTACCTGTGTCAAAAATAACAAATAAAGATTGTGTTTTATTTCTTTGGGTAACATTACCAAAATTAAATGAGTGTTGGCAATTGATAGAAAAATGGGGTTTTGAATACAAGACAGTAGCTTTTACATGGGTAAAAAAGAATAAAAAAACGGATTCTTGGTTCTGGGGTATGGGGAGATGGACAAGATCTAACGCAGAAGTTTGTTTATTAGCTACAAAAGGAAAACCAAAAAGAATAAACGCAGGTATTCATTCAGTTATTGATGCACCAATAGAGGAGCACAGTAAGAAGCCTGATGAAGTTAGGGATAAGATAGTTTCATTGGTTGGTGATATACCGAGAATAGAGCTATTTGCAAGGCAAAAAACAAAAGGATGGGATGTGTGGGGTAATGAAGTATAGCACAATTAACATATATGTTATCTTTAAACTATTTAGGAGGTGGTTTTTTGAATAAAGTTAAAGCAGTAAAAAAGCAATTTTCTTTTAATGAGCTTGCAAGAAAATTTTGTGAAGCACAAGATAGGAATAAAATTAATGCAAGGCGGTTATTTGCTGTTGTTGTTCCATTAAGGAAAATTGATTTTTTCAATGAAGTTTTCATAAAAGGTACATTTTCTGATTCCGAGCTTGAAGACATTGACGCTTATATTGCACAACAAAAAGAGTATGAAGAAAAAATTCAAGATATAAAAGAAAAGAAAATAACAGGCTATAAAAGAAAAGGAAAATTCAACTGATGAACAGAAGAAGAATGAAACCAAACCAAAAACAGAACAGTAAAATTTGTTTGCCTACTATAAAAAATACTCCTGTAACGGATATGGGGAAGTACACTTGGATGTTTTATGGTAAACCAAAAATTGGAAAAACTTCTTTTGCTGCACAATTTGATAGTAATTTATTAATAGCTTTAGAGCCTGGATATAAATCATTGTCTGTTTATGCTGTTGATGTACCATCTGACAATGGTTGGAATATTTTAACACAAATAAAAGAAGAATTGATTAGTGGAGATACAAATTTCAACACTGTTACTTTTGATGTTGGTAATATAGCATATGACCTATGCTTAGAGCATGTTTGTAGTGACATGGGGGTAACACACCCCAGCGATGTATCATGGGGAAAGGCCTGGAAAGCTTTATCTGATAATTTTAAAAAACTTCATCTTGATTTAGCTGCAAATAAATTTGGTTTGATAGTCTTAGCCCATGAAAAAATACGTGAAACTAAAAGTGATGAAGGTATCAAGATTGATCAAATATGTCCTACTTTTTCAAGTGGTGCAGAGGATTTTTATGCAGGTTTTATTGATACTATAGGGTATTATCAGTATGTTGGTTCTACAAGATATTTATTGATAAGAGGTAATGAGGAAATTATTGCGGGGACACGATTAAGTAAAAATTTTAATACTCCAGATGGTGAACCTATTTATCGTATACCAATGGGGAACTCTGAAGAGGAAGCCTATGAAAATTTAGTAACTGCCTTTAATAATGAACAAACAGAAACATTTAAAAATATTGATAAAGAGGAGAGCGAAGAAAAAAAATTAAAACCAATTTTAAGAAAACGCAATTTAAAAAGAAGAAAATAATAAATAATTTAATTAATTCTAATTTAGGAGAAAAATACAATGGCTAAAAAATTTACATCAAAACTCAAAGGTTTGAAACAGGATTGGAAAAAGAATAGAAAAGAAGTTAAAGATGACACAGGTGCATTTGTAGCTGTCCCACCTGATGAATATGAAATAGATAATTTAACACTTGAGTTGTGTGAAAATGGTTCAGGCAATTTACAAATTAAACGTTCTGCCACAGTTTGCAATGATTGTGATTACACAAACAATAAGATTTATGATACAGCACAATTAGAATCAGGACCACGTTCCCTTGAATTTGCCATGAAGTTTTTTAATTTGTTAGGTTACACAGATTTAGAAATTGAACAAATTGAACAAGCATGTGTTGAAATCAGTGATAATTCTTCAGCAATTTACAGAATAAATGCCACTGTTAATGAGGGAGGGTATAATAATATGAGGTTTAAAGAAGTTATTGATTCCGGTGCTGATGATATGACTGATGAAGGTGATGTTTCTAAAGATACAAGTGATTTCCCTGAAATAAATTTGGATGAAGCTGAACGTGATGAAATGATAGCTTATTGTAAAGAAAATAAGCTTTGGGAAGCCTTAGGTTTTACTGTTCGTAAAGCCAATAAGATGGATGAGGAAGCTTTTGCAGAGGCGATTGGTGCCGTTATTGGTGCTTCTGATGATGATTCTGATGATGATTCTGATGATGGTTCTGGTATTGACGGTATGGATAAAGATGAATTGCTTGAATATATAGTAGATGGTGTTGGCTATAAAGCATTGGGTGTGACATCTCGCAAAGCTAAAAAAATGAGTGAAGAAGAATTAAAAGCTTTATTAAAGGATTCTGATGATGGAGATGATTCTGATGATTCTGATGATGAAGATGATTCTGATGATGAAAACATCAGTGTTGTGCGTGCTGTAATGGCTTCTTTTGGTGTGACTGTAAAAGACAATCATACATTATCAGTGATGGAAAGAAACATTAAAAAAGAAGTAAAAGATTTTCCTGGTGATGACCTTGAAAAGCATGAGATAAAAGCTTTAAAAGCTGTTGGTTTTGGTAAATATATAGGCAAGAAAAAATAATATATCTGCCTAATATAATCTAATTATAAAAATAAATTGGGCTTCATTTTAAATAACTATTTTTAATAAACAATACCTATGTGTGCAAACTAAGATATTATTGTATTAATTATAAATTAAATGAAGCCCAATTTTTATAACATGCTACTTTACATATAGGACATATTTTACAATGGTATATTCAGAAATAGATTATGAAACAACAGGATTTAATGCATACAAAGGTGATAAAATTTTTGCATATGTAACTACAGAAGTAAATAACAAAAAAAAGTTAGAGTCAATTGTTGATAGGTTTGACCATATTGATGATAAAAAAAATAAAGAATCAATGGAATATTATCATGATTATTGGGCAAACACTGGAGTAAGTAAAGTAGCACACAATTTAAAATTTGAACTCGGTTTTACTGTTATGAGTGGTGTTGAAATACCTAAAGAAACTGAGCTTCATGATACTCTTATATTAGCCCAACTATTAAATAATTTAATGCCATCATACAAATTAGAAAAACTATGTAATACCATATTTGGCATAGAAGAATGCCAAGAGTACAACCACTGGGATAAAGAAGTCAAAAAACACCTTACAAAACAAACTAAAGTATTCAAGAATTGGCCTACAAGAAAAGTTGGTCAGTTAATTAAAGATATGAATAATGATGGTGTTGATCCTTTGGTTAAAAATAGAAAAAACTATGGGCTCATTCCCAGGGATATTATGGACAATTATCAAGTATCCGATGGTGAAAGAGGTTTGCTCTTATTTCAACCATTGTGGGAAGAAATACAAAAAGATAAAGCACTTCTTAAGCTTTACAATATAGAGATTGAATTGATAAAAGCTTCACAAAAAATGGAGCAAACTGGTATAATGATTGACATTCACCAGTGTAATGATCTAACTGAATGGTTGACAGAAGAGCTTAAAAACCCTTTAAAAGTTTTGAAGGAAGAGCTGCCAAAAACACCAAATGGTGATTATGTTAATATAGACTCATCTCAACAATTATCTTATGCCCTATATAATCAATTAGATTTTCCAGTCATAGAGAGAAGTAAAAAAACTGGAAAACCATCAACATCTACTGCATGCATTGAAGCACTGCAAAAAATAGATGCCTCACCTATATTTGATTCAATTCTCAAGTATAGAGCCTATAATAGAGGTATAAAAAACATAAAATTATATGTTGAACTTGCTGGTGATAATAGAGTAATTCATCCAAGAATTAATACTAACATAGCTAAAACAGGAAGACAGTCTATAAGTGATCCTGCATTACAAGTTGTGAGTAAAGCTACTGCATCAGGCGTCAAATATCCTATCCCTGCAAGGAAATGTTTTAGAACAACACCAGGACACATTTTACTCGCTCCAGATTATTCTGGTATTGAGTTATGGTTGATTATAGATACTGCGCAAGAGCTGGAATTGATTGATATCCTGAATAAAGATCCTGAATTTAATGTGCATTCGTATTGTTGTGATACTTTCACAGGTTCAAAAAAATGGAGAGATAGACCAGGGGATGAGCCATATTTAATACGTGCAGGAATGAAAAATTATGATTTTGGTAAACCTTACGGTGGTAAATTTGAAATAGTAACTAACGACTTAAAAAATTTTTATAGTTTGCAAGAAAGGCGCGAAGGAGATAAGCGGTTTTCTAAGCATTTTCCTGGTATCTATAATTTTTCTAAGAATATGAGCCATTACGCAAAAGAAAATGGTTTTATAGAGACAGCATTTGGAAGAAAATTATATATAGATGAAGGAAAAGAGTATACCTCTGCAAATTACATTATACAGGGCACAGCAGCACAAATATTAAAAATAGCACAAGTAAACCTATCAAAATATTTTCAGAGGGCATGGAATGATGAAGTTAAATTAATTTTTCCTGTGCACGATGAATTGGTTATGCGTTGCCCACGCAAGATTTGGTGTAATGATGGAGATAGAAAAAAACTCTTTGACATGGTTAACTATCACATGGTCAATATGCCACAAATAAAAATAAATTTAAAAACTGAATGGAAAATTATTCGTACTAATTGGGCAAATGGGGAAGAATATAATGGGTAAAAATTTTGCAAACAGATTAAGGCAGCTATCTAAAAAACATGATGCAAATAAAATATGGTCTTTAGATAGGTTGTTTACATTTGGTCAGTATAAAGATTGTTCTTTAAAAGATGTTATTGATATAGATTTAGAATATGTTAAATGGGCTATGCAAAGCAATATTTTAGAATTAAGCAAAGAAGCTTTAGATTATTTAGATGATTATGCTGGTGATATGAAGTATGATACCTATGATTTTATGAATAGATTCGATGATAAAAATAATTTTAGATAACATGGAGAAAAAGACATGATTAAAAAGGGACGTAAAAGTTCAATACCAGATTTAATATTTAAAATATATAAGTTGGCTTCATTGCCAGGAACCCCCAAAAAGTATAGATTTACAAAAGACCAAATAGTTTATTTATCTGTTTATGTTGATGAGTTAAATAGGGCAAATACTGAATTAAAAGCACAAATCACACAATTATTAAAATAGAATAGGTCTTAGGGATGAAAAATAAATTTATTGATCACGATAATTTAAAAACATTTTCACAGCATGGTTTTGTTTACAGCGAGGAATCATCTAATCAAGTTATAGGCAACTGTATTTTTTGTGATTCTGAAAAATTCTTTATAAATCCAGTAAGTAAAAATTGGGACTGTAAAGTATGTGGTTTAAAAGGTGGTTTTCAACAATTTCTAAAAGAAGTAAATTCATTTTGCATATCAAATTTCAAGGGTAAAATAGGGAAAAGAAATGTGATAGCAGATAAATTATCTAAGAACAGAGGTATAAGTATTGGTGCTTTAATGGCTCATGGTATTGGGTATAATCCAAACACTAATAAGTACACAATACCTGTTTATGATGCTAAAAAAGAAATGTTATTGGATATTAAAATGTATGCTTTAGGTGCTCAAATGCGTGGTACTTATGGTTGTAAAAATGAAATATATGGTATTGACAAAATGCAGAGTTTTGAAACTATATGGTTAGTAGAAGGCCATTGGGACAAAATAGCTTTGCATGAAGTATTTCAGAGTTTAGGCAAAGATGAAGATATACTTGCAGTACCAGGAGCAAATACATTTAAAACTGAATGGTCGTATCTATTTAAAGATAAGATAGTATTCACTGTGTATGATAATGATTTGGATAAAGAAGTCAAAGGAAAAATACGTCAAGGTGCTGGAAAAATAGGCATGCTAAAAGTCAATAAAATCCTTTCCCCAGTGGTCAAGCAAATACGTTTCATACATTGGTCACATAGATTTAAAAGTGGTTTTGATATCAGGGACTATAAAAATAAAGTTAAACTGCCAAAAACTATCTACATAGGGTTAAGACGTTTTTGTAAAGAATTGCCTCCTGGTTATGAAGAAGATCAGAATGAAAAAGATAATAAAGTAAAATTTAGTGATGCATATACACCATATACTGAGGTCTATGATGTATATAAAAAATGGTATTACATACATGATACAAATGTTTTAGATGTTATGTTTGGTACATTAATAGCTAATAGATGGTCAGGGGATCCTCTTTGGGTTTTTCTTGTAGCTCCTTCTGGTGCTACGAAAACAGAATTTTGTTTATCAATAAGTGAAGCTCCAAATATATTTACAACTACCTGTTTAACACCACATAGTTTAGTATCTGGAGCTAATTATGCAGGTGGTGGTGATC
>JGI858J16261_1000092_pt1 | contig 10803 bp, 9 predicted proteins | sample TiedelARG03_113m_FD_16261 | JGI IMG/M metagenome (IMG submission 16261) | reverse complement strand
GCACCTGTCAATGAACCAAATAATAGGGCGATACCGTAAAGCAGCACCACGATACCCGTTCCTTTCCAGAACCGCTGCCAGCCGCTGGCCATCTCCGGCAGTGTATCCAGTGCGCGCATATAGATGGCGGAAATTATCAGTAGCGCCGCCCACAGTGCAAGGATTACCGCAGAAGGCAATATACGCTCAAGCAACCATATCGCCACCGCCAGCATCAACACACCAAACACCGCCTTGACGGCATTCATCCATGCGCCTGCTTTTGGCAGAAGGCTGCCGGCAGAAGCACCAATCAGCAACAGCGGGACACCCATGCCAAGAGACATAACGAAGAGTGCTACGCCGCCGAGCATGAAGTCGCCCGTCTGGCCGATATAGAGCAGTGCACCCGATAGAGGCGCTGCAACACAGGGACCAACGATCAGTGCCGACAAGGCACCCATGACAAAAACACCGCTATAGGCGCCACCGGGTATATTATTGGATTTTTCTGTCAGTCTTGTCTGCAGACTGGCCGGCAGCTGCAGATCATAAAAGCCAAACATAGAGAATGACAACAGTACGAAAACGAGAGCAGATCCACCAAGCACCCATGGATTCTGAAACGCTGAAGACAGCAGTTCACCGGTTAACCCGGCAAGCATGCCTGCTATGGTATACATGATGGTCATGCCCAGCACGTAAACCACGGAAAGTGTGAAAGACTTTTTTCGCGTGATCTCTGTACCCTGGCCAACGATAATTCCGGACAATATCGGGATCATTGGAAAAACACAGGGTGTTAACGACAGCGCAAGACCAAAGAGAAAAAAGGCCAGTATGGTCGAACCGATGCTGCCCTCAGATAGCATCGCTATCACGGTCTGCTCTTCTGATATCTCTCCATTTGCCACAGAAGAAAGGTTCTCTGGCATACTAGTTTTTTCACCTGCACCCTCAGCGACAGCAGGAGTGGTTCCGTCGGCCTTACCCGGCACAAGGTCTATCGTTTTGCTAATGGGCGGGTAACAAATTCCCTTCTCGGCACAACCCTGGTATTTTGCGACCAACTGGAACTTGCCATCAGCACTGTGCCCTGACAGTGCGAGATTAATTGCAAAACTGGAGTGATAAACTTCCGTTCGACCGAGGAATTCATCTTCCTTGATATCACCAGCAGGCAGTTCGTAAGGCAGTATGCTGATGCCCTCAGTGGCACTTTCAAAAGCAAACTTCTCTCGGTAGAGATAATAACCCTCTGCTATCATCACAGAGAGCGCTACCTTGTTGTCAGAAACCATTTTGACACTAAGCTGAAACGCTTCATCCGGTGGCAAAAATTCGTCTTCACCGGCACCCGGTGCCAGCAAAGAAGCCAGTCCTGACTGCGTTGTCGGCGAAGAAGATGCCACCGGCTGCAGATCAGCGGCATTCGCAGTGGAGATCACCGCAGGCAAGTCTATCTTTAGCTTTTTGTTAATCGGCGGGTAGCACACCCCTATCGGATCATTACAGCCCTGAAACACTGCTGTTAGAACAACGCTTTCAGCATCGCTGCCATCTCTCAACAAAGGCAAATCAACACTTACTGATTTTTTATATATTTCTACTTCACCAAAAAATTCATCCTGTTTACGAATCGATTCAGGCATTTGCGGCTTGTCGAGACGGCTTGAATCAGCAGAAAGCTCAAATGAGAATTTATTCTGATAAAGGTAATAACCGGAAGCTACCTTCCAGGTAAGCGTAATCTTATCGGCAGATACGACCGGGTCCTGAAGTGCAAAAGCTTTGTCAGGTTCCAGTAGATCATCATCCTGTGACCACGCCATAACGCTGGGGAGCAATAGCAATAAGGCCAGCAGTAAACGCATCACATAAACAATATTCTTCATATACAATTACTCTGATTTGTTTTTTGTCGGGTGCATAACCCATTCTAGATAGTCGGGTAGCCCACCTGCAATTGAGACAGTGATGATCTCTGGAAGTTCGTAAGGATGGAGTTCCAGAATATGCTCTTGCAGCGCATCATAATTACTGGCCGCGCATTTTATCAGCATCATCGACTCATTGTCCTGCTGCAGTTTACCCTGCCAACGATAGAAGGATCTCATCTGCGGAACAACATTTATGCATGCGGCCAGACCTTTTTCTAGCAAGTCCAGCGCGATTGCATCTTCCTTCCCGGCAGGGCAGCTTACCAGCACCAGCAATACCTCACCGGGCCGATGTTTCACTGCCTGTTTTTGCATATCAGTACAGTATAGATACCAATACCAGAGAGAACCACGGTACGTAGGTGATAATGAGAAGCGCAATAATCAGAACGATCATCCACGGCAGAGCCGCTTTGGTCACAGCGCCCAGACTCATACCCGCCAGACCCGCGGCCACGTACAGGTTCAGACCTACCGGTGGGGTAATCATGCCTACTTCCATATTGGTGGTCATGATGATACCAAGGTGAATCGGATCAATACCAAGTGAAATGGCAATCGGGTGGAACAACGGCGCCAGGATCAGCAGGATGGCTGATGGCTCCATAAAATCGCCGGCAAACCAGAGGATGACGTTGACCATCAGCAGGAAGGCCCAGGGACTCAGGTCCTGTTCGACCACCTTGGCTGCGAGCATTTGCGGCAGCTGTTCTTCTGTCAGAACGTGGGCAAAGATCATTGCACAGGCGATGATGAACATCAGCATACTTGTCATCTTTGCCGCAGCGAGCATCACTTGCGGGACATCTTTAAAACCCATATCACGATGCACAAACAAGGCAATGAATGCCGAGTAGACAGCGGCAACGGCTGCCGCCTCTGTCGGGGTAAATACACCGCCGTATATCCCACCCACAACAATCAGGATCAGCAACAGACCCCAGAATGCTCGTGCAAAGGCATGGAACAGGTGCTTCCAGCCATGCCAGGGCTCACAGGGCATATTCGTCTTGCGGGCATATAACCAGGTGACCAGGAGCAGGAAGGAACCCATAAAAATACCGGGAATAATTCCGGCGACAAACATTTTACCAACCGATTCCTCAACTGCGTCAGCATAAACAATCATCGGAATTGACGGTGGAATAAGAATTCCCAGGCTACCGGCCGTGGCGATAACGCCAACAGCAAAGCTCTTGTCATAACCTGCGCTGACCATGCCGGGAATCATGATGGAACCAATGGCGACTACCGTTGCCGGTGATGAACCGGAAATAGCGGCAAAAAACATACACGAGACCACTGCGGCCATGGCCAGCCCGCCGCGCATCCAGCCGACCAGGGCTTTGGCGAATTCAATTAACCTGGCTGACACCCCGCCGGTTGTGAGAAAGTGTGATGACAGGATAAAAAATGGAATCGCCAGCAGCGTTGTGTGTTCCATAGTATCGAAGAGCTTCTGCGCAACAACCGTCGCAGGGTCTTCAGTGGCGAGGGTTATAAACGCCAGGCTTGTAAAACCAAGACTGATGGCTATTGGTACACCAAGTAGCAGCAGCCCGATGAGGCCGATAAAAAGAAATNCNCCTGCCATTATTTTATTCCCTCTTTATCCAGCTTTTTTTCAATTTCCTCTTCTTTTAGTCCTTCTTCGAGAATGTGCTGCTGAGCCTGTTTGAGTTCATCCTGCCTAATAGCATCGTGTTCACTGCGGCCGACGTGCAGCTGATCACCGCGCCAGATACGTATGCCCACACCAATAAGATGCATGGTCATAAGACTCATACCGACGGGTATAGCAAGATAAGGAATCCATTGCGGGATCTGCAGATCGAGAGTCAGATCGCCCCATTGCCAGATCTTGTAGGTGTATTCGATTGACAGCCATAGCACCGGTATTGAAAATGCCAGGCATATTGCCAGAGCGATCAGACCTAGCCAGCGCTGTGTTGGCTCCGAGAAACGTATCGTCAGGATATCGATACCAAGGTGAATACCTGCTCGAACACCGTGTGCTGCGCCGACCAGGACGACCCAGGCGAAAAGATACTGTACTGCTTCGAGCGCCCAGGTAAAACCGGTATCAAAAGCGTAGCGGGCGACAACATTGGCAAACAGCAATAAGGTAGCTACAGCAAATCCAACGGTAATGATGAATTGCTCAAAGCCGACAAGTATACGATCTATCATAACTATTTTTATTATCGGGCCTGCCGAAACAGGCCCGTATTAAGTTATATGACTAGTGTCCTAGAGTTGTATGGACCTGCTTAAGCAGATCTGCACCAATCTGGTCACGGAACTGGTCTTCAACCTTGGAAGTAGCGGCACGCCAGGCAGCACGTTCCTCTTTGGTCATTTCGACTACCTTGGCATATTTATCTGCTTCGATTTTCTTACGATCGCCGGTATCTGCTTCAGCCGCATATTGGCGTGCCTTTAAAGTTGCGTCCTTGATGATTACACTGAGTTCACTGCGAATATCATCAGGCAGGCTGTTCCAGAACTCTGAGCTAACCACCAGCAGGTAGCCAAGATAGGAATGATTGGAAACAGTTATATAGTCCTGCACTTCGTAGAATTTCTTCGAGTAGACATTCGACCAGGCATTTTCCTGGCCATCAACAACACCCTGACCGAGAGCGGTATAGACTTCCTTGAATGGCAGTTTCTGTGGTGTACCACCAAGCGCCTTGATCATAGCTTCATGTACTTCAGAACTCTGAATACGGAACTTCTTGCCCTTAAAGTCATCCGGAGAGACTTTAAGCGGCTTATCCCCATTGATTGAGAAAACCTTCATACCGTTGTCCCAGAAGCCCAGGCCCTTGATGCCCTTTTTTTCCAGTGGCGCAATCATGCCATCAACAATCGGCGAGTCCACCAGTTTGTGCACATCGTTGATGTCATCAAACAGGAACGGGATATCAAATACCTGCAACTGTTTTGAGAACTTGACAAATTTGGACATACTTGGAGCGGCCATTAAGCCGGTTTTGCCGCTCGCCAGGCGCATGGATTCCATGACCTTGTTGTCGTTATAAAGCTGGGAGTTTGGAAATACTTCAACCCTGACCTTACCCGCCATTTTCTCATTGACCTGATCAGCGAAATACTGCGCGGCCTTACCCTTTGGGGTGGTTGGTGCAACTACATGGGAAAATTTAATCACGTACTCCGCCTGTGCGAGACCGGTAAACAGTGCACATGCTGAGAGTACTACTATAGATAGCATTTTTTTCATTACTTGGCTCCTAGATATATTTACACTAGCTCCGGCACACCATCTCTATTACTTACGTAATACAGCATACTAATCCGGATACACATGCATTATTATGTCGCTATATCAGCAGGCTGAATCAGGCTGCGTCAAATAGACGCCTATTCTTACCCCTATGAGAACTGATATGCAAGTCCTATATGGGTAAAAATTTAATCAATGACTAACTTTTTATCAAAATGAATACTAACTCCAGCCCGGCATCCATCCAGCCGGTGCTGCTGCCGGGTGAGCAGCCTTTCTTACTGAATGCAGAGGATGGCCAGCAAATACGCGGCTATTTTCACGATACTGGCAACGGCCCGGTAGGCATCTACCTGCATGGCTTTCGCTCACATTGCAATGGCGAGAAGGCAATAGAAATTGCCCGGCATGCCATTGCATTAGACCGCTCCTGGCTACGCTTTGATTTACGGGGCCACGGACTCTCCGATGGCGAACTGAAAGAACAAATAATTTCATCAGGCCTCGATGATCTTTTACAGGTGCTGGATTCAATAGCTGAACGGCCTTTTATTTTGCATGGCTCCAGTATGGGCGGATGGATCAGCATTTTAGCCGCAGTGCGGCGCATGCAGCGCATATCCGGTATGATGCTGATCGCACCGGCCTTCAATTTTGTTCAGAACAACCTTGCAAACCTGCCTGAACCTGTGCTGCAGCACTGGCAAGCAGAGACCTATATGAGCTTTCCTGACGCCTATGGCAATGAACCTTACTCACTCAGATACGACATCATAAAAGATGCCGAGCAGTACGATGTAATAAATTCAAGTATAGAGCTCGATATACCGCTGCATATTGTGCACGGTGAAAATGACCCCATAATACCAATAACAAACACTGAGAAATTCCTTCGTCATGCGAAGTTTGAAAATCTTGATTTCGAAAGGATACCTGATGGAGAGCATCGCTTGACTGACCACATCCCACTAATTATTAGCCATATCGACAGCCTTTGGCAGGAGATCTATAGATGAGAGGATTCCCCCTCGGCCTGTTGCTATTCATACTCGCTCCGATAGCTGAACTCTGGCTGATGATTGATATTGGCTCAGTCATCGGTGCAGGATGGACAGTGCTTGCGATCATTGCCACCGCCATCATCGGCGCCAGCCTGGTTCGCTTCCAGGGTATAGGCGTCTACACTCGACTGAATCAGACCGCCGCGCGCGGGGAAATACCGGCGATGGAGATGATAGAAGGGATGAGCCTGTTTATCAGTGGCGTTTTTCTGCTGATCCCGGGGTTCATCACTGACGCCATCGGTTTTTTATTGCTTATACCGCCGCTGCGCCGCTGGTTTGCGCTCAACACCTTGAAGCGCTTTTTTATCGTTCCGAACCCATCAGACCCCTCCGCTGCGGGAACCCATGGTGAAAACGCCTCCATTGAAGTGACCACAGTTGAAGGCGAATATCACCGAATTGATAAATAACTTCAGTTTTCAGAATTTTACTGAAAACTGATTGCCTGTATGTTAAAAACTAATAATATATTTTTATGCTTATACTACTTATAATAAAAGAGCGTATTCTGGACGTCTTTTTTTACTAATAGGCTATTATGGCTAAAATCTACTGGCTATGAGGCTAACGATACAGGATCAATTCGTATATCATGTAGCATTGCCTCCGGTTGATTTACTTCATATACGGAGCCTTACCATACCCGAATAAGTTTTCAGTATTTCGTATACACTGTCGCCGGGTTACTGATCGGAATAAAGAGATGGATGGATTACTGCAAGATCTGCTCATTTACTGGACCAGCGTTCAGGATTTCTTCGCATTCGATCACAGCCGTTTAACCGAACCGGACATGATTTTTCGCCTGTCCCTGCAGGCGTTTCTGTTGCTCGGGTCAGCTTTTTTTTCAGGTTCTGAAACTGCCCTTTTTTCCCTCTCACGCCTGGACTTGCAGAAACTTCGGCGCGAAGGAAACAAACACTCAGAAACACTGCATGCCCTGCTAGACCAGCCACGTCGCCTGATCATTTCCATACTCTGTGGCAACGAACTGGTCAACATTGCCGCCACTGTCAACATGACCGGCATCCTGGTCAGTCTTTACGCCGTGGACAAGGTACCATGGGTCAACCTTCTCATAATGGTTCCCCTGCTGCTGCTTTTCGGAGAGATCACCCCGAAGACTATCGCTATCTCTAACCCGATGCGCGTCAGTTCCGGAGTAGTCGCTGCGCCAATGAACCTGTGGGTAAGGTTTGTTGCCCCACTACGCTGGCTTATTCGCGGCGCAGCTGACCGCATCACTTCGCTATTTGTGGGTAAGGAAAAGGCGGCGGAAAACATCCTTCAGGTTGACGAATTTAAATCCCTGGTCGAAGAAGTGGCAAAAGAGGGTGAACTGAATGCCACCGAGCGCGCTTTAATCTATAACCTGCTGGAAGCCGGTGACACCGAGATCGTCGAGATCATAACACCGCGCACGAGAACTGCTTTTCTCAATGCCGACATGAGCGTTCCGGAAATTGTCGAAACCTTCATGACTTACCGCCACCCCAGGGTGCCTGTTTTCCGTACACACACGGACAACATGGTCGGATTTATCCACGCCGAAGATGTGTTGCGCCTTATCCTCGACGAAGTAGATCTGTCAACCCTTGAGCTTGAAGACCTTATGCACCCGCCTGTCGTCGTTCCGCCGACTAAAAAGGTTGATGAGATGTTCGATTTCTTCACCGACAACAATGCCCGTGCTGCCGTGGTATTGAATGAATTCGGTGGCATGGAAGGATTAATCACCATGAAAGACGTCCTTACCTTCATTTTCGGACAGATCTCAGGAGAAATAACCGGTCACGAACACTACCAGGAACGCGATGAGAACGTCTATGAAGTCCCCGGCGACATGAAGCTGAACGACTTCCACAACCTGACCAATTTTGGCATTGAGGATCCGCGCATGACGACAATTGGCGGCGTCGCATTCCGGCATCTCGACAGGCTGCCAAAAGAAGGCGACACCGTTACCGTGGAAGGTATCGTAATAAAGGTACTGCAGATGGATGGACATCGAATCGATCGCGTACGGGTACGCCGTGGATCGATTGATGAAGAAGAAAATGATGATGCAGAAGATGCCGGCAAGAGCGACGATATCAAGCCTGCAGATGCCAGTCCCGCTGAGCTTGCCGAAAACCAGGCAGACAGCCCGCCTGCTGCCACTGGCAATAGTAAACAGGAGGTAGAGTAATGGACTTGTTATTCTTCTTCCTCAGCATGTTCGTACTGCTCTTGCTCAAGGGATTTTTCTCTGGCTCCGAGATCGCCCTGGTAAACTGTGACAAACTAAAGCTGCATCACAAGGCCAACCAGGGAAACAAGGGTGCGCAACTGGTTCTCAAGCTGTTCGAAACACCGGATGTGCTGCTCGGCACTACGCTGGTAGGCACCAATCTCGCCACTATCGCATTGACCACGATAGGAACAATGTTCCTTATCCGACTTTTCGGTGCTAGTGGCGACTTCTATGCTTTCCTGCTCTACACACCCCTGTTCCTGGTCCTCGGTGAAATTGTTCCGAAAAGTATTTACCAGCAAAAGTCGGATGTGCTGGCACCGATTGTGGTTTATCCTCTACGTGTATTTTCATGGGTGTTCGCACCGATTATTTTCGTGTTTTCCCGTATAGCCCGTCTGACTGCAAGGATAGTTGGCGGCGGTAAAACAGAACAAAATGTTTTCATCACCAGGGAGCAAATTCGCACCCTGGTCGAAATGGCAGAACGGGCATCAAACGTAGACGCCTTTGACCGCGGGCGTATAAGGCGAGTGATCCGCTTCGCCGACACAACCGTTGGTGAAGCAATGATTCCGGTCGCTGAAATGACGGCCATTAATAAGGAAAGTAATACCCGCGATGCGATCGTCCTGGTGCGTCGTCACGGCTATAACCGCCTGCCCCTGTACGACAAGAATATTAGCGACATCATCGGCATCGTCACGCTGACAACCTGGGACCTTATGGACCAGCAACTTCCGACAAAGGCATTGTCTGAATACACCAAACCTGCACTGTATACCTCTCCCCACCAGACCATCGATGAGCTGCTGCCAATCTTGCAACAGCGTAAAGACCACATGGCCATTGTTGTGGATGAATTCGGTTCGGCTGTCGGTATGATTACAATGGAAGATATACTTGAAGAAGTGGTTGGTGAAATTGATGTGGGATATGACTTCGAAGAGTACCTGCCACGGCGTAAGCGAATCTTCGAAATGCTCGGTGAGGACGTCTACCTGATGGATGCGCGCCTGCCAATTTCAGAAGCGAACGAAGTACTCTTTACAGAACTCCCGTCAGTCGAAACTCACACCATCGGAGGGCTGCTAGCATCGCGACTGCGTCGCATCCCGGTAGTAGGCGACAGTATTACTGAAGCCGGTTATCGCTTTACGGTAGAGGATGCTACAGAACGATCTGCAGTAAAATTGCGTGTTGAACGTGTTTAATGTCAACATTCCGTTATTCAGCTGCAGTAATATCGGCGTATAGCAAGCTCGTCGTTTGAATGTAACTCTTCCTTATCGGCTATGCTGCGCCAAGAATGCTGGATTCGAAGATGAAGAAGAGCAATAGTTAAGGCTTATCCTAATTTACCCAATAGATAAGTTACCCTTCTTCTTTTTGTTTTCCTCTTCAGTCTGCCAGCTTATGCGGATATTGATACGTTGCCGGCTTTCCTCCTGTGATGCTGTAACCTTCAGGTGCAATAATCCTTCGGGCTCCATAATAATCTTGTCGTCCTCATCACTGAAGACAACTTTACCTTTTCCAATCGCCTTGGTGATTGATTGCAGTATGTCGCGGATAGATTTCGAATCCTGTAGCGATTCATGCCTGAAACTGTCCTTACCCTTTCTCATCCCATAAGCCCTGTCATAGTGATTTATTCTGTAGCATAAGTGCCAGCTTCTCTACCATCGGTTTCAGCTCATCCTGCTTTAACCTGTTCATCGCCTGTTCAGGAGACACCCACTCCCGCCCCCTGTGGACCTCTTCCCATTCCGCTTCCGGCAGGACCCGGGTAACTTCCATAGAATAGACCTCGACCAGGCAGCTTGCATCCCACTTGGGATAAGTATAAGTACCGATTGCCACATCTGAAACACGGCCTTCGATACCCCCTTCTTCTAGTGCTTCCTTTGCGGCTGACTCCTGTGCATTCAAGCCGGGCTCCCAGATGCCTTTTGGTACAACCCAGTGTTTCTTCTTACTTGATGAGATGATAAGCACTTCCACATTACCATTTTGCATCCGCCATGGAATCACAGCTGACTGGGAATAATAGTAGGCAGGCCGGATTCGGCGTTCATTGCCATGGGGTGAAGGAAAGGGAAACTTCTTCGGCAGGTCGCGAGAGCGGGTAATCGACAGCAGAGTGGCGCCGCCCTGTTTCAGTCTGTTACAGTTTTCATCTATGCTTAACCTGGCCAGCGTGGCAGTTGGCAGAAGTTTGCCGTCTGCCGGTAATACGATGTCCTTATCAGACAACCACATTAACAAGTGTTCCAGTGCCGGATTGTGACCGACCAGCATTACCCGCTTCGCCTGCGCGGGGCATTCCTCTAGCGCTGC
>JGI858J16261_1000091_pt1 | contig 10847 bp, 16 predicted proteins | sample TiedelARG03_113m_FD_16261 | JGI IMG/M metagenome (IMG submission 16261) | reverse complement strand
GTATGATTTTTTCAGTAAGCTGGTCAATATCGCTTTACCCCGGGTTCGCGACTTCAGAGGCATGTCACCCAAAGGGTTTGACGGTCGCGGCAATTACTCGCTGGGTGTGAAAGAACAGATTATCTTTCCTGAGATCGATTACGATAAAATCGATAAGATTAAGGGGTTGAATATATCAATTGTCACCTCTGCCACGAGTAACAACGAGGGATTGTCCCTGTTACGGCTGATGGGAATGCCGTTTAAGAAATAAATCGGCGCAGTAAAAAAGCGCCGTCATATCGACTTATTTGGAGGTTGGTTTGGCTAAAAAATCAATGATTGCACGTTCGCAAAGGGAACCCAAGTACAAGGTTCGTAAATATAACCGCTGCCCACTTTGCGGGCGTTCGCGGGCGTATATCAGAAAGTTTGGCGTGTGCCGGATCTGTTTCAGAACCCTGGCCTCAAAAGGTGAAGTAACCGGAGTGACCAAATCGAGCTGGTAAGAGAGATGGGTACTGAACAAGTCAAACGTTTGATTCATAGAAGGAGTATTTCGCTATGTCAATGAGCGATCCCCTGGCAGACATGCTGACCAGGATACGAAATGGAGTAATGGCAAGACATGATTCGGTGGAAATGCCGAAATCAAGAATTAAGGTAAACGTTGCTAAGGTTCTGCAGGAAGAAGGGTACATTTCCGGATGGGAAGTCACCGAAGATGGACCTCAGGGCACGTTGATCATCAACCTGAAGTACGGACCCAATCAAGAATCGGTTATTACCGGTTTGACGCGGGTAAGTAAACCGGGTTTGAGACAATACGCCCGGACAGGTTCCATACCGACTGTGCTTAACGGACTCGGTGTTGCTATCATCTCAACGTCCAAGGGTTTGGTTACTGACCGAGCTGCCAGAAAGATGAATATTGGCGGCGAGATTCTTTGTCAGGTGTGGTAACACCAACTATCGGAGGAAAAAATGTCCCGAATTGGAAAAATGCCAATAGAGATTCCCGCGGGTGTCAAGGTCGAAATCAAAGGCCAGGATATCACGGTTACAGGCAAAAAAGGAAATTTGAGCCGTACAGTACGCCCCGAAATTGAGATAAAACTCGAAGACGGCAAGGTACTGGTCAGCGGTGATAATACAGACAAAAAGATAAATGCTTTCACCGGATTAACCCGCTCACTGATCAACAATATGGTGGTTGGTGTGGTTGATGGATTTAAAAAAGTCCTGGTCATTGAAGGCGTTGGTTATCGGGCCAGTGCTTCAGGCAAGAAATTGTCTTTGAGCGTCGGTTATTCGAACCCGGTGGAGTTTAATCTGCCCGATTCAGTCTCCGGCAGTGTCGATAACAATACGACCATTGTTCTGGAATCAATTGACAAAGAGATACTCGGCATGACCGCTGCTCAGATCCGCGCTATTCGTAAACCTGAGCCATACAAAGGCAAGGGGATCCGCTACGAAGGTGAATACATCCAGCGCAAGGCCGGGAAAACAGGCGCAGCAGTTTAGTCGGTAATTAATTAACAGACGATATCTAACTGGTAGAGATAAAAAGATGGCTAGAACAAATCCCAGTGCCGTAGCCTGGAAGAAGAGGGTAAAACGGATTCGCAAAAAAGTAATAGGTACAAGTGAAAGGCCTCGTTTGCGTGTTTTTAAAAGCAGCAGGCATATCTATGCCCAATTGATTGATGATAGCGCAGGCACTACACTTGCGGCAATGTCGACGGTCGATAAAGCATTTGAAAGTGAAAAAGAAAAAGGAAAAACCGCCGATGCCAAAAAAGTTGGCATATTAATCGCCGAAAAGGCGAAAGCTGCCGGGATCTCCCAGGTGGTCTTTGATCGAGGCGGTTGTATTTATCACGGTCGTGTCAAGGCTCTTTCAGAAGGAGCCCGTGAAGGCGGTTTGAATTTTTAATTTGTATTAATGGGGGTGTTCCTTGTCTGAATTTAAACGTTCCAAAGGCGAAGCGACCGAGGAACTTATTGAAAAGATTGTCTATATTAACAGGGTTGCCAAAGTTGTAAAAGGTGGACGCCGGTTCAGTTTTAGTGCAATCGTGGTGGTCGGGGATGGAAAAGGTAAGGTCGGTTACGGACTCGGCAAGGCCAATCAGGTTCCTGAGGCCATTCGTAAGGGAATAGAAAGAGCGCGTAAGGACATGGCTTCTGTGTTGCTCACCGACACTTCAATACCACATGAAATTATTGGCAGATATGGTGCCGGTAAGGTTTTGCTTAAACCAGCTTCTGCTGGTACTGGTGTGATTGCCGGTGGTCCGGTTCGCGCGGTATTGGAAGCTGCAGGGGTGAGCAATATTCTGACCAAATGTCTTGGTTCCCATAACCCGCATAACATGGTTAAGGCAACGCTTGACGGCTTGAGACGGTTGAGAAGTGCTCGTAGAATTGCAGAGCTGCGCGGCAAAACGGTTGAGGAAATCACCGCTTGATTTGAGGTGTACCTCCAGGTTTTAGCTCGTGCAAACAGATTATTATATTATTGAAACGGTGTAGTCAGATGGCTGATACAATTACCTTTACCTTGGTCAAAAGCGAGATCGGCAGTACAAAAAAGATCCGCGCTACCCTGACCGGGCTTGGGCTTACCAGAATGCAGAAAACCGTAACACGTAAGGATACTCCTGAAATGAGAGGTATGCTTGCCAAGGTTGCGCATCTTGTTCGTGTGGAGGAGGCGTAAATGATAACTCTTGCAAATCTTTCTCCCCAGAAAGGATCAACAAAAGATAGAAAACGCCTCGGCCGGGGACCGGGTACTGGTCTCGGAAAAACATCCGGGCGTGGACATAAGGGTGCTAAATCTCGTTCGGGTTACAAATCCAAACCGGGGTTTGAGGGCGGTCAGATGCCGCTGCAGAGACGTTTGCCGAAGCGTGGTTTCAACAATAAGTTTCGCAAGGAATTTGTTATCGTCAGCCTTACTCAGCTTGACTCATTTGAGGGTGGACAGGAAATTACCAAGGAAGCACTTGTTGAGGCTGGAATGGTTAAAACCGGTCGACTGGTTAAGGTTCTCGCCAACGGTGAGATTTCCAAAGCGCTCACCGTGAACGTTGACAAGGTCAGTGCTCAAGCAAAAGAGTTGATTGAGAAAGCAGGCGGTACCGTAGTTGAGAATTCACCGGCTGCAGAGTAGTACCAGGCTAGTTTATATAAAGTGGCAGCCCGACTTTAAGGGTGGCCGCTTTTTTATCGTCCAAGGACAATTATGAGCGGATTGCAAAGCGCAGCACAGATTCCTGAATTACGTAAAAGGATTCTGTTTACTCTTATTATGCTGGCGGTATACCGTATCGGTGTTCAAGTACCGACACCCGGTATTAACAGTGAGGCACTCACTGCCTTTTTCCAGCAGAACGCCGGCACGCTGTTCGGTATGTTCAATATGTTTTCCGGTGGGGCGTTGGAGAATTTTTCCATTTTCGCTCTCGGAATCATGCCCTATATCAGCGCCTCGATTATTATGAATTTGCTCACCGTTGTTATTCCCCAACTTGAATCACTGAAGAAAGAAGGGGAATCCGGACGCCGCAAGATAACGCAATATACCCGTTACGGTACTGTTGTCTTGAGTGTTATTCAGGGCTCCTTTATCGCTGCTGGCCTTGAAGGAATGACTGGTCCTGGNGGAGAGATGATTGTTCTTGATCCCGGGGTTCAGTTCAAACTGATGACTATGATTACCCTGACCGCCGGTACAGCGTTTCTCATGTGGCTTGGGGAGCAGATGACAGAACGTGGGGTAGGGAATGGAATCTCCCTGATCATCTTCGCAGGTATTGTGTCTCGCGGTCCATCGGCAATCATCAACTCATTTGAGTTGGTTAAGGCAGGGGAAATACAGGTTTTCTTTGTGCCTTTTATCCTCTTGATGATGTTCGGGGTAATCACGCTGATTGTCTATTTCGAAACGGCCCAGAGAAGAATTCCGATACAGTATGCCAAGCGGGTTGTCGGCCGCCAGGTTTACGGCGGGCAGAGTTCACATCTGCCGTTGAAGATAAACGTATCAGGTGTTATTCCACCGATTTTTGCTTCATCGATCATGATGTTTCCAGCAACCATTGGCAGCTTTATACAAATTGACTGGGTGCAGCGGGTATCGGCCGCCATGTCCCCGGGAACCATATATTACTACCTCTGTTTTATCGTTATGATTGTCTTTTTCTGCTTTTTCTATGCGGCAATTCAATTTAAGCCCGAAGATGTGGCTGAGAATCTGCGGAAAAATGGTGGATTTATACCAGGTATCAGACCTGGTAAGCGCACGGCTGAATTTATTGACAAGGCGTTAACAAGACTTACCGTTATCGGCGCTATTTATCTGAGTGCTGTGTGTGTTTTACCGACAATATTGATAGCGAAACTTAACCTGCCTTTTTACTTTGGCGGTACAGCCCTGCTGATTATAGTTGGTGTGGCGATTGATACAATTTCCCAAATTGAGTCTCACCTGGTGATGAGAAACTACGAAGGTTTCATGAAACAGGGGAGAATTAAGGGTAGGAGATAACAGGTGTCTGCTTCAGCAAACACTCCGGCCGGAAAATCCATCACGATTAAGAGTCTTGATGAGATCCGGATCATGGAGGAAGCTAACCAGATTGTGGCAGAAGTTCTGGTGCTCTTGCAAAACACCGTCGATCCAGGCATTACAACCTTTGAACTCGATAAACTGGCAGAGGATCTCTGTACCAGGAGAAAAGCAGTTCCGGCGTTTAAAGGGTATCGTGGGTTTCCCGGAAGTTTATGCGTGTCGATCAACGAAGAGGTTGTTCACGGCATTCCGTCAAGGAAACGCAAATTAAAAAAAGGTGACATCATCTCGGTGGATTTTGGCACCCTTTATAAAGGTTATTATGGTGATTCGGCTGTAACCATAGCCGTTGGCAGGGTAGACAACATTACCCACAAACTGCTCAAGGTAACTGATGAATCACTGCAAAAAGCGATTGAGCAGGTAAAAATCGGCAACCGAATCTCAGATGTGTCTGCTGCGGTTCAGAATCATGTAGAGACAAACGGCTTTTCGGTAGTCAGGCAATTTGTCGGGCACGGCATAGGGACTTCGCTTCATGAGGGGCCGGAGATTCCAAACTTCGTGCAAAATAACAGTTCACCAAGATTACATGAAGGCATGGTGCTGGCAATCGAGCCGATGGTGAATATAGGTACACACCAAGTAAAGGTGTTGCGTGACGGTTGGACGGTAATTACCGACGATAAAAAATCGTCCGCTCACTTCGAGCATTCGGTTGCGGTGACGGCGGATGGCCCGTTGGTTTTGAGTTCTCGGGCGGCTTTTGTTGGTGACGAGAAATAGTACTTCTCTTTTTTTTGTTTGTGTATTATAATATCCCGTTTTTGACACTTATTACTAATCAGGATCATTTATGGCAAAGGAAGAAGCAATAGAAGTCGAAGGAACCATCATTGAACCCTTACCCAACGCAATGTTCAGAGTTGAGTTGGATAACGGTCACAAGGTTCTTGCCCATATCTCTGGTAAAATGAGGATGCATTTCATTAAGATATTACCTGGAGACCGGGTTACGGTTGAGCTTTCACCTTATGACCTGACACGCGGTAGGGTCACATTCAGGGCAAAAAACGCCAAGAAAAAGAAATAGAGGTAGCACCATGAAAGTACGGTCATCCGTTAAGAAGATTTGTAGCGACTGCAAGGTGTATAAACGCAATGGCGTTGTCCGTGTGTCGTGCAAAGTTAAGAAACATAAGCAAAAACAGGGTTGATTTCGGTTTCCCTGAAAATAGAGTAAAGGAGATACAGCTTGGCACGCATAGCAGGAGTTGACCTTCCAAGAAACAAACATATGGACCGGGCCTTGACCTACATTTACGGGATCGGCCTCACCTCGGCACGGAAGATTCTCGATGCGGTTGATCTTCCCTACACAATGAACAGTGATGACTTGAGTGGTGAGGATGTCAATCGGATCCGTACAGTGATCGAAAATGATTTTGTGGTAGAGGGTGACAGGCGCAGGGAAGTCTCGATGGATATAAAGCGTCTGATGGATCTCGGTTGCTACCGGGGCCGGCGTCATCGCCAGGGACTGCCGGTTCGAGGGCAGAAAACTAAAACCAACGCCAGGACCAGAAAAGGCCCTCGCCGTGGTGCCGTACGTCGTAAATAACTCAGACATTTAACAGGTAGAACAATATGGCAGCTGCAAAAAAGACGGAAGTACGGTCTAAGCGAAAAGTAAAAAAGAATATTCCCGAAGGTATCGTACATATCTATTCCACCTTCAATAATACGATCGTCACGATTTCCGATAAACAGGGAAACGTGGTTTCCTGGTGTAGCTCTGGGGTACTTGGGTTTAAGGGATCTCGTAAATCTACACCGTTCGCCGCACAGAATGCCGTAACCGATGCAACGAAGAAGGCAACCGATCAGGGTATGAAGAAAGTCGAAGTCAAGGTCAAGGGACCGGGACCNGGACGGGAAGCGGCTCTGCGAGCTCTTCTCAATGCCGGACTCGAGGTGACCCGCATCTTTGATGTTACTCCCATACCACACAATGGATGCAAACCTCCCAAACGCCGGCGAGTATAGTGTTTGAGGGTCAGGCATTAAGGCAATTTTGCGGTTTGTTTGAGCATATAATCAACGGAGGTTAAGTTGGCTAGAGATACAGGAGCGGCTTGTCGTCGCTGCAGACGTGAAGGACTTAAATTGTTTTTGAAAGGGGATCGCTGTTATTCGGATAAGTGCTCTTTTGAAAGAAGAGCTTTTCCCCCTGGACAGCACGGTCAAGCACGTTTCAGAAAACAATCGGATTATGCAGTCCAGCTCAGAGAGAAACAAAAAGTAAAAAGCATGTACGGTATGCTTGAAGGTCAATTTCGGCAATATTTCAAGAAAGCTGATCTCCAGAAAGGCGTCACTGGTGAAAATCTGCTTATTATGCTGGAGCGAAGACTGGATAACGCCATTTTCCGGATGGGATTCGCCTCATCCAGGAACCAGGCCCGTCAGATGGTCAAGCACAAGCATATAATGGTAAACGGGAAAAAGGTAAATGTGCCCTCGTTTCAGGTTTGTGTTGGCGATGAAGTTTCGGTAAAAGAGAAAAGCCGTGCCAACGCCCTGATCAATGAAAGCCTTGAGGCTGTTGAGCGTAGAGGGGTGCCGAGTTGGATCGAACTCGATAAAAAAGGGTACAAGTCGACAATAAAGGCATTGCCAAACAGGGACGAGCTGACCATGCCGATTCAGGAACAGCTCATTGTTGAACTTTACTCCAAGTAACTGAAAACAGGACAAACGACGGTCTTCCGGATAGGTCTCCGGGTGATCCGTCGTTATTAATTGGAAGCTCGTTCACGGGAAAGTACGTAAAACCGGTCTTTCTATTTCACCAGTACTCTTTTTTTGAACTGAAGCTTTACAAAACATAAACGAAGGGATGATATGACTCACGATGCCGACGAGAACATACCTTTTTACAGGAACTGGCACGAGCTTATTAAGCCTGAAAAGCTTGAAACGGATAAGGACCGTCATACGGATTCCTATGCCAAGATAGTCTGTCAACCGCTTGAGCGTGGATTTGCCACGACGATAGGTAACTCTCTGAGACGGATATTACTTTCTTCCATCCAGGGAGCAGCTATCACCACCATCAAGATTGAGGGAGCTCTTCATGAATTCACCACGTTGAAAGACGTGATGGAAGATGTCAGTGAAATCATTTTAAATGTCAAGCAGGTCAGGCTGAAGCTCAATTGCGAAGAGCCACAGAAGATCGTTGTCGAGAAAAAAGGACCCGGCGATGTTCGGGCGGCAGATATCACACCTTCTGCTTACGTTGAAGTGATGAATCCTGATCAACTCATCTGTACGCTTACCGGAGACTCCGTGTTTACGGCAGAAATGACGGTTGAGTGGGGAAAGGGGTATATGCCTGCTGAGCGCCAGGAAAAAGATGAGTTGTCCATTGGTCAGATTCCCATCGATGCAATTTTTTCTCCGATCAGACGTATCCAGTATGTCGTTGCTCAGGCCCGAGTTGGCCAGATAACCGATTATGATAAGCTGACCATGGAGATCGAAACCGACGGCAGTGTAACTCCTGAAGATTCACTTGCCTTCGCAGCTAAGATTTTGAAAGATCAGATGTCCGCTTTCATCAATTTCAACGAGGATCGTGCAGAACCTGAAAAAGAGGCCGAGGATGAGGATGATGCACCGCCGCTCAATCCTTATCTGGACAAACCGGTAGAGGATCTAGAACTTTCCGTACGTTCGGCCAATTGTCTGAAAAATGCCGAAATCTATTTCATCGGAGATCTGGCCCAGAAGACAGATCAGGAAATGCTGAAAACGAAGAATTTCGGACGTAAATCACTCAACGAGATCAAGACCCTTTTGGCGGAAATGGGGCTTACACTCGGAATGAAATTCGATAACTGGATGCGCCCGGAAATTCCGGAAAAGAAACCAGAACAATAGGACGTCAGGCGGTTATCATGTTTTACCGCCCGATAATCAGTTGAGGAAAGAACAATGAGACACGGAAAATCCGGCAGGAAACTCGGCCGTACGAGTTCACATAGACAGGCAATGTTCAGAAATATGGTGACTTCTCTGTTCGAGCATGAGCGTATTGTTACCACTGAGCAAAAGGCCAAGGAACTTAAACCAATTGCCGAAAAAATGATAACACTTGCCAAGCGCGGTGATTTGCACGCCAGACGGCAAGCCTTGAGCTACATTCAATCCAAGAACGTGGTGGCTAAACTCTTTGATGAAATCCAGAGTCAGTTCGCAGACAGGCAGGGAGGCTACACCAGAATCATCAAGACCGGTCCCCGCCGTGGCGATGCGGCCCAGATGGCTATTATCGAATTGGTCGGTTATCAAGAAGACCTGGGTGAAGAAAGCGACGAAAACTGATTTCATCCAATCCTAGTTGTTTAAAAAGCTGACATGAACCAGGTTCATGTCAGCTTTTTTATTTTTAGAGGTGGACCATGTCAGAGCCAGAGAACAAACTATTTCCCGAGCAGATGAAACCGCTTGGTGATACGATCTTCAGCTTTAAGTGTCATTCCGGTGTTTCCTGTTTCACGGTATGCTGTAAAAATGTAGATCTCGATCTCTATCCTTATGATATTCTCAGGTTGAAAAACAACCTGTCCATAGATTCAGAACGCTTTATGCGCTCGTACACGGAATTGAAGACAGGGAACAACCCCTATTTCCCAACGGTTAAGCTGAAGCTGGATCCATCAGGAGCTGATACGTTATGTCCGTTTCTTGTAGAAAACGGCTGCTCGGTATACCGGGATCGTCCCAGTGCCTGTAGAACCTACCCGCTCGAGCGTGCTGTGGATAGGGAGATTAAACGGGGGAGAGTTGATGATTTTTACTTCCTGACTAATCATGACTATTGCAAGGGACACTTTGAGGAAGAGCAGCTGAATGTAAAGCAATGGATCAGAAGTCAGCAGCTCGATCAATTTAACCAGATGAACGACCGCTGGGCTGAGGTTGACACCTTGTTTGCCTCCAATCCGTGGAAGGGAGAGGGAAGCGGCGGGCCAAAACAGCAGCTTGCCTTTATGGCCTGTTATGATATTGATGGTTTTAGAAAATTTATCAACCAGCAGCGGATCACAGATCATTATATGATTAAGAATCAAACAAAAAAGCGGTTTGAAAAATATGACGAAGAGTTGCTGAAATTCGGTTTTGAATGGCTCAAGGATATTTTGGGAGGAACGACATCGCTTATTAAGCGTTGATTTGAAAAAGAAGGTATGTAACAGACGTGAAACTTGCAGGGCACGCTATTTCATGGTAAAAGAAAGTGTTTTGCACCCATCATTGGATGGTGCTATTGGAAGCGTAGTATAAAACACACATCTCCTGCCAATCTGGTGTCGGCAAAAAGCCGATTATTGGGAGATGGAGGAACAACCAGAAGGAGGTTTTTCATGGCAAATGCAAGTGTAAAAGAGATGCTGCAGGCAGGACTGCACTTCGGACATCAGACCCGTCGCTGGAACCCGAAAATGAAACCCTATATTTATGGGCCACGCAACGGCATCTATATCATCAATCTGGACTTAACCAGGCGCATGTTTGACAAGGCCTGTGATTTTATCACCAAAGAGGTAGCCGACGGTGGAACCGTGCTGTTCGTTGGAACCAAACGGCAAGCTCAGGCTATTATCCGAGAAGAAGCTAAACGTTGCGGCATGTATTATGTCGATCATCGCTGGCTCGGTGGTATGATGACAAATTTCCAGACAATTAAAACTAGTATTGAACGTTTGAAATCCATCGAGTCCATGCAGGAAGACGGCTCCATCAGTAAATTTCCCAAAAAAGAAATTCTGATGATGGAGAAAGAACGGGTNAAACTCGAACGCAATGTCGGTGGAATTAAGGACATGCGGGTCCATCCCAACGTCCTCTTCGTTGTTGATCCAAGAGCAGAATCGATCGCTATTAATGAGGCCAAGAAACTCGATATTCCGATTATTGCAATCACTGATACCAATTGCGATCCGGACGGTATCGACTACCTGATTCCCGGCAACGATGATGCCATTAAGGCAATCAAGCTGATCAGTCACTATGTTGCCGAGGCGGTATTGCAGGGCCAGGCTATGCGCGATGGAGAAGATGCTACAGATGAGGCTTTGGAATCAGCAATGGCAGATGGTGATGAGGATGTCGTGCAGGAAGACGTCCCGGCACAGGAAGATGCTCCGGCCCAGCAAGACGCTCCAGCCCAGCAAGATGCTCCGGCCCAGCAAGATGCTCCGGCCCAGCAAGATGCTCC
>JGI858J16261_1000090_pt1 | contig 10857 bp, 7 predicted proteins | sample TiedelARG03_113m_FD_16261 | JGI IMG/M metagenome (IMG submission 16261) | reverse complement strand
TCAATTGCCGTGACATTCTGGCTGAAGGCGATCAAAGGCATAAGCCAGATGAACCCGGCCAGCACCTGAAGTATCATTTTTCGTGTCATCGGGAATACTTCACCAGGCGTCGATATCCTCGGTTACGACTGAAGAAATATGAGCAAATTTTCATGGACTGCCACAACAGAACATCTGACAGCTTAATCTCGTCACCAGGGTTGTCCCGACATAGCCGCAGTGTCTGATAGCTTTTCTCTCAAGAGTAATTAATCAGACAGGTAATACTCAACCGTTGAGACGACCCTTATACGTTTGATATGGGGGTTATTCTTATCTCTGCCCGCGATGCTGAACTGGCCCTGCGATGCGCGCTTTATTTTTCCCAGTTTACTTTTTGAATCATTGGCAAACTTGAGCGCAACTTCCCTGGCCTTGGTTGTTGCCTGTTCGATCATTGCCGGCTTTATTTCATTCAAGCGGGTAAAAATATATTCCGGTCGAGTCTCGTAATTGCCACCGGTAAACGCAATCCCCTGCTTGCCGAGCTGCGGCAGACCCGCCATTACCCGTTGGACCAGGTCAATATTCCGCGAATAGGTGGTCACCACCTGAACCGCGCTGTACCTGAACTCAGCCTGCTGGGCATTGCCATAACTTTGCGCAGATTTGTCGGTAATTAACGGGCTAGAAAGTGTAATCTCTGAGGGCGCGATTCCATTTGCTTGAAGATACTTCCTTATCTCGCCGGTACTTCTCTCAATAGCGTTATACAACTCTGCAAGATCGTTATTGGCAATAGTGAACTGAACAGGCCAGATCACAATATCAGCGGGAAATTCCTCTTCTGCAAGCCCTTTCACGGTGACGCTGCGTTCAAATTCCTTGTAACGTATAGCGGCATTCGCCAGTAAATAACCTAAAACAGACAGTCCCAGGAATATGAAAGCACCAAGAACAAATGCACTGCTTTTATTTGTTTCTGACATGATCAGAGGCTACTGCTCACCGAGGCCGATATATTCAAAGAAAGGCTGCAGTGAACGATCACGACCAAGGAACGCCGTTATCGAATCATCAATCTCTCGTGAGCCTCCTTTTGCATAGATCTCCTCGCGCAGGCGTATGCCCACATCTTTGTCCATCAATCCACCAGGGCTCTTTTCGAAAACAGAAGCCATGTCAGCAGAGATGGCTTCCGCCCAGGCGTAACCGTAGTAGCCCGCATCATAACCACCGCCAAGATGCCCGAACGATGCGACAAATGCTGTACCACTCGGGGGATCCAGGTAAACATCTGCCATAATCTCATTGCTGACTTCAACAAAATTCTCAAAGTCCTTTTCATCCGAACTGATATGCAATTTCAAATCGAGCATGCCAAAAGAAAGCTGCCTTCGATACCAGGCACCAATGGTTGCCAGCCTTGCTGCTTCCATTTTGCCCAGGGTGTCGGCAGAGATCTTCTTACTCGGGTCACGGTAATCGACGGCAAAGCGATCAAGCACAGACTTGTCCCAGATCCAGTTTTCGAGCATCTGTGAAGGGGCTTCTACAAAATCACGCGGCACGGAAGTTCCTGAAAAAGAGGCATACTTAGTCTGCGTCAGAACAGAATGCAGTGCATGGCCAAACTCGTGAAACAGGGTTTCCACATCACTGTGTTTCAACAACGAGGGTTTGTCTTCAGTCGCCGGCGGGAAGTTACAAATCAATGCCACCACAGGTCGCTGATATTCTCCGCTCGTCAACAACTTACCTGTTGTCACGCCGAACTGGGCGAAATGACCATATTTCTTCTCACGCGGGAACAGGTCCATATAAATCAGACCCAGCGGGTCGCCTGTTTCAGCATCGGTGACTGCATAGAGGCGGAGATCATCGACCCATTTATACCCAGGTTCTATGGCCTCAATCTTTAAACGAAATATTTCCCCAAAAATATCGAACATACCACTCAGGACATTATCGAGTTCAAAATAGACTTTTAACTTTTCGGTATCAACCTGGTAGCGGGTTTTCTTCAGCTTGTTCTTGTAATAGCGCATATCCCAGAGCTTAATCTCTGCATCAGGGTTACCTGTTTCTTCTGCTTTCAGCTGCTGCAGCAACGCCATTTCAGCCTCAAACTTGGGTTCCAGCCCTTCAACCAGTCGCTGCTCAAAATCAAAAGCTGTTTTTGCCGTTTTCGCCATTTTAGGCTCAATGCGATAATCTGCCCAGTTGTCGTAACCGAGCAGTTCGGCGATCTGTGCACGCGTTTTCAGCATTTTGACGAACAGCGGAATATTTTTCTCCTTGGCACGGTTTGATCTAACCGTGACAAGCTTTTTTCGCGTCTCTTCACTCGTCGCATCCTGCATCACGGCCATGTACTGCCAGGTTACATTGGCTTTTACCTTGTAAGTGCCCTGTTCAGTTTTCAATTCCTTGTTATTAAGAAAATCTTCCGGCAAGCCAGCCAGCTCCTCTGCAGAAAATTCAACAGTGGCTTTTGCATCGGTGATATTAGTGGCGAACTCCAGCCCCATATTATTGAGTTCTGTCTTTAACCTCTGTAACTGATCGCGCTTCTGCTTCGGCAAAGCCATACCATTTCGGCGATAGTCGCGGATGGTTTCTTTCAGTAACATGGCATCTTCACCCTCGAGCTCAGGACCAGTCTTTGCATATGCGGCAACGGATTTATAAACATCTTCGCGAAACCCTGCAGCGACATACCAGGCCTGAATCTTCTTGCTCACTTCCAGGGCCTTATCGCGCATTGCCTTATCCTGATGACTCTCCCTGATAACATCAATCCGGTCACTGACATTAACCACTTCATAGAATGCATCATCCAGTGCAGCAATACTATTTGTAAAATTGACTTCGACATTACTCAACGCGGCAACAGCATCCAGTTTTTCATCAGCCTTTGCTATGGCTGCATCAACAGAAATGTCGATCTCAGCAGGTGTCTGTTCCCATACTGGCAACGCAAATATGACCTTCGCCTCGCTGGCGGCTGCCTGAAAAGAGGCGATGGAATTTAATGATTCAGACGAATCTTTTTCCATCTTTAAAGCCAGCTCGTTGCCGTTATCACTCTGCACGCAGGCACTGATCGAAATGACATAAAAGAGCACAAATGTCATTTTTAGAATTTGTTCAAATAGCGTGTTGCTGTGGTTAAAACTGGTCATTAATACACCATTAAGAAGATGTTGGAATAGTAGTTCAAAGTTACAAAGATACTGGGTGATTGATACCGGACAAAAAACAGCTAGCAATCATAGTGTGTCTCACTGCACATGCGCGATTAACTTGAGGTTATCAAATCGTGCGGGAAAGGTACCATTATTTACAGCTATTATGAATGTCAATATCAGTATGGTGTCAGGGTAATTCTGTGCCAAAAGCATGGTTTCAGTAAACTGGGTTATTCTAGTCGGCCGATTTTATGTGAATCTAAATAAATGATCCTTCCTTGCAAAGCTGCATATCCGTTAATTTGAACCTGCAGCGTAAATTTCAACCTGTATGTAAAAAAAACGCTAAGTCCTGTTCAGTAACAACAGGTGATTCTTAAAAACAATAATATTTCTAGAGATTTCCAGTGCTTTTCGACAGCTTACATAGATAAAATATTTCTGGAATAGAGCATCCTTACAACACTTCTTTCTGTAAAAATCATATATTTTTAGCTTTCCTTGCGATTTCTCTACCATTACTCGCAAAACTAGATTCAGACAAATTGGTCAATCGATCACAATGAGAGGTACTATACATCTACGTTTCATCTGTTTAAGACAGCGGTCCATCCGCGGCAGCTTGCCTATCAGATGATGTACGTCAAAACTTCAAGACAGGTGATCAGTATGATCACCATTGGATAATCAAAGCTAGCTGACTTACCAAGAGAGGATACTCCAATGACTACAATGAACGCCCTGCAACTACCACCAGTCACCCTGCCACGTGAGAAATATACACATCTGAGCACTTACCTGGATGAAAAATACGAAACCATGTGGTATTACCTGGAACCCGAACCGCGCCCCTGCGTCACAAAGCAATTGCTCGGTGATCTGAAACAGTTCCACCATGACCTGGGTTATGCGATGGATCACCCGAACGGACCTTCTGTAAAGTACCTTGTGCTGGGCTCCGGCATACCGGGTGTGTTCAATCTTGGAGGTGATCTGGAGCTTTTCAAACAGCTGATTGAAGCACGCAACAAAGAAGCCCTTTTTGAATACGGCAAGGCCTGTATAGATACTATGTACCCGCACCACATAGAACTGGAGCGCGATCTGACATCAATTTCCCTGATACAGGGAGACGCCCTCGGTGGTGGACTGGAAGCGGCCCTGTCCAGCAGTGTCATCATCGCTGAAAAAGGAACCAAAATGGGCTTCCCCGAGATTATGTTCAATCTTTTTCCAGGCATGGGAGCCTTTAGCTTCGTGTCGCGCAAGCTGAATGCAAAAATGGCTGAGAAGATCATACTGAGCGGCAAGCTTTATCTGGCCGAAGAACTGCATGAGATGGGTTTGATAGATGTCCTCGCTGAAAAAGGTGAAGGTGAACGAGCAGTTTATGAATATATTCGCAAGGAGAACCGTGCCCGCAATGGCACACGGGCGTTGCGGGCTGCAGCCCGTCGAGTTGAACATGTTTCGTATGAAGAACTGATAGACATTGTGAAAATCTGGGTCAATGCAGCGCTCAAGCTAGAGCGCAAGGATTTACGCATGATGCAGCGCCTGGTCAGTCGACAGGAGAAAAATGCACTGAAAAATAGCGTATCAGTCTGATAACAGGGTATAGCGGAGTACTCTGGCTAGCTTGCTGGCAAGCCCCATCCGGGGTTTGCCACACTTATTGCTGCCGGTTGGCTTCACGCCGCTGACGCGCAAACTCGTCCAGTATGATGCGGCTGCTATCAAAAGTTTGCTCTACATCATCAAGCAATGCTGCCGGTTTTTCGCCTGGCATATCATAGGGCTTGAGCTCTTTTATTCTGATACAGAGATTTACCATCCGATTGGCACCAAATTCGCCTGCACTACCGCGCAGGGCATGTGCTCCATCCTGTAATGCGGGATAATCAAGTTCACTGACCGCACGGCGCATATTCTTAATCAAATTCTTTACGTCACGGCCAAAACTGGCGACCAGTTCTTCAAAGAACTCGACCCCCGAACCAAGACGCAATAATCCTTGCAGAACATTTTCATCTATCAGTATTTCATCATCAGCGGGATCACGCACACGGGCCGATTTATCTGCTGCAGACAGCTTCCTCGTGACATCAGTCGTCTCCTTACGACACAAACGTGCTATTGCCTCCAGCAGGCGGCGTGATTCTACCGGTTTTGTCAGGTAGGCATCCGCACCGGCTTCTTCACAGCGACGTAATGCTTCAGTAGTCGCATCGGCTGTCAGAATAATTGTCGGGACATGCCGATCAAGATCCATAAAGCGGGCCACCTTCATTGCTTCCAGGCCACCCATCTGTGGCATATTTAGATCAAAAATCATTAAATCGAAATCGCTGTCATTCATCTCGACAGCATCTATGGCAGCCATGCCATCAGAAGTAATGCTCACAATATGGCCAACACCTTCAAGTATGCCACGCAGCACCTGCTGATTGGTTTCATTGTCATCTGCGACGAGAATGTTCAGGCTGCGTGCAAAACCGCCGAGCTGCTGCTCGTAGTGCTGTGTCAGGGAGATGACGTTTTCCGGCATCTTATGCTCGACACGCGCCGCGTGCAGGGCGTTGTACAACAAGCGGCTGTCAGGGTGTGACTGCAGAACTGAGGAATAGCCCTCAGCCAGATAGTAGGCGTCCCCCGCCTGGCCCTCCTGTTGCACCAGCACCAGAGATACCGGGTCAAGCAATGGTTCTGCACGCACAGTAGCGGCAAATTGCTCCGGGGTCATATCCAGCGCTTCCTGTTCTATCAGTACTGCACTGTAAGGCCGGCCATTTTCACTGGCTTCGACAAGTCTCGCAAAGGCGCGGGCAGATGTCTCCTGCCTGTCGGCAGAAAGGTTCCATTGTTTAAACGAGACAGACAATTCATCTGTTGCCTCGGCAGTCGCAAGCAGCAATACACGGGCATTGTCCATCTCCTGTTTGCTGACTGCCTGTGCTTCGTCCTGAATGCTAAAAGGTATCTCAAACCAGAAACAGGTGCCTTCGTTGAGTTTACTCTGCAGGCCAATCTCGCCATCCATCAAGGTTACCAGCTGGCGTGCAATCGCCGTCCCCAGGCCGGTTCCGCCAAAGCGCCGAGTTGTTGAGGCATCTACCTGCTGAAAACTGTCAAACAAAGTAGCCTGATCTTTTTCATCTATGCCTATCCCTGTATCTTCAATCTCAAAACGCACATTTACCTTTTCATCTGTAATGCTCACGGGAGAAATACGCAGCTCTACGCGTCCTTCAGGGGTAAACTTGATGGCATTGCCGATGATATTTATTAATATCTGGCGCAGGTGGAACGAGTCACCAATCAGCATGAAAGGGGTGTTCGGATCGATATGGGCAGAAAACTTCAGGCCTTCGCGTCGAGCCTGGTGGATGAACAGGTTGGTGGTGTCTGACATCACTGAGTGCAGGTCAAAATTACTGTGATCGATGAGCAGCTTACCGGCTTCAATACGCGAGAAGTCGAGAATATTCTCTATCACTCCGAGCAGCACACCTGCTGAAGTCTGAATACTATTGGCCAGTTCCATCTGCTTGCGATCCAGTCGTGAGTCCATCAACAAATCACTCATGCCAATGACACCATTGAGAGGTGTACGCAGTTCATGACTCATATTGGCAAGAAATTTACTTTTCGCCCGACTGGCTTCTTTCGCCTCTTTTATGGCTCGCTGCAAGCGATGAATCAGCAAACCCAGGTAAAAAGGGATGATCGTCAGCATGATCAGCATAGTGATACTAAAATCAGGGTGGCTTTGCCAAAGCCCAATGCGCCACAGCACAATTGAAAAACCTGCCAGGCTCATGCCGGTGGTCATCACCAGGTATTTGAGCCCGTAGCGAAAACCATAGCCGACAATGACCCAAAGGTAGACGGCAACCAGTGGCATGCCCGCTTCACCGGTATAGTAAAGCACCAGTGAAACGGCTGAAATATCTGTTACTGCACCGATAATACGTCTTGTTATGGAGATTCCCGGATAGGCAAAGACCGAGATCAACAGCAGCATGGCAATGGCCATGTATGATATGGCTACAAAACGAATTGTTTCGTCATTTGCAGTATCGTTACTGAACCATGGGGAGATGAAGTACAGTGAAACAAGAACACCGATTGTTGCACGATTCAATACTGGTCCGTGCTCGGTTTCGCTGAATGCCTGCAGTCTGCCTGATAGGCGGGCAATAAAGGAATGATTACTCATAGATATAGTATCTTCTAGGACTGCGCTACAGCTTGATAACCGATGCAGGCCATTTTTCTATTCATCACTGAGTTCATTATGAATTTCCTTGATACGATCAAGATTGTCGATAAAGGCATTAACTATACGGGGATCCATATGCGTACCGGAGACCTGCTTTATGTAATCCACTGCTGCAGTGAAACTCCACGCCTCCTTGTAAGAACGTTTCGAGGTCAGTGCATCAAAAACATCTGCCACGGCGACTATACGACCAGCGATAGAAATATCTTCACCCGCCAGGCCATATGGATAACCTGAGCCGTCATACTTCTCATGATGCGACAGTGCGATTTCTGCCCCAAGGTTGATATAACGTGAAGGGCTGTCATTGAGGATATCGTGTCCAATTACCGTGTGCTGACGGATAATATCCATCTCCTCTTCATCTAGTGGACCTTCCTTGAGCAAAATGATATCCGGTATACCGATTTTTCCAATATCATGCATCGGCGATGCCAGTTCGATATCATCGCAGTCATGGGCGGACAGGCCGAGCACTTCAGCCAGCAGACGACAGTAACGCGCAATACGCAAGACATGGTTTCCAGTTCCTTCATCACGGTATTCACCTGCCTTGGCGAGGCGTAGAAGCGTTTCCCGTTCACGAACCTGAATTTGACGTGTCCCGATCGCCACCTGCTGTTCCAGCCACTTCGCCCGATTACTGATAATTTTCTGCTGTTGCCGCAGGGTTAGCAGATTCTTACAGCGTACTTTGCATTCGTACTGGTCAATAGGGCGAATGAGGAAATCTGTAGCGCCTGCATCCAGCGCCTGGTAACGGACCTTGCGATCTTCGACAACAGTCACGACGACGACAGGTACATCTCGGCATGCACTGATTGCCCGAATTTCCCTGATGAACTGCACCCCGTCCATGATTGGCATTTTATAATCAGTGATGACAAGATCCGGTGTGCGAGCCTGAATGCGCTCCAACGCTTCCAGTGGTGTAGTGAATACCTCAACATCAAGACTGGGACTGATATCTTTAATTATCTGCTCAAGGATCTTTCTGCCTGTACTCTGGTCATCGACGATGATAACCAGAGGCTTTCCCTGTGACATGTCTTTCCTCTCCCGGGAACGTGCTCGCGCCTCAATGGGTGTGTCCAAGAGTTTATAGTTGAATGCTACCCTTTTCATACTGTAAGGATAGGTAATACAGGGGCTTTTTACCAGATTTTTGCGTTCAATCTGTCTAATTTAGACTTCTTTTTGTAGCCTTATCAGCTATTTTTGCTGAAAATGAGGCTTGCCTGCTGATCTATCTGCTCATTTCTGCAGGAAAGCGGAAAGTGCGATTGATCGAAATAGGAAGTGACACTGCAAAAAAAGCCCCATTAATTAGGGGCTTAGAGATAATACTTTACTTTATAGTCTGATGTGCTTTTTAGAATGGCACATCATCATCGAAATCGTCAGCAGGCGGTGCACTGGCCGGCGATGACTGTTGCGATGGTGCATTATTTGACTGCTGGTTCCAGCTGGTGTCGCCACCACCGCCGGATCGACTGCCCAGCATCTGCATTTCGTTTGCTACAATCTCGGTAGTATAGCGGTCCTGCCCATCCTGACCTTGCCATTTTCGGGTTTGCAGGCGTCCTTCGATATAAACCTGGCTGCCCTTTTTCAAATACTCACCGACAATCTCAGCTAAACGGTTAAAAAAGACCACCCTATGCCATTCTGTTTTTTCCTGTTTTTCACCTGACTGCTTGTCCTTCCATGACTCTGCCGTGGCAATAGTCACGTTGGCCATTGCACTACCCTTGGGTGAATAGCGGACTTCCGGATCCTTGCCCAGATTGCCTACCAAAATCACTTTGTTCACACCTCTTGCCATTACTCAAGTCTCCTTATTTATGGTTTCCTTTCCATGAAACCAGTCTATTGTATTGTTTCACTACAAAGCATAGATAATATATCAATTGCCTGCAGGTGTCTCATACTTGTCCAGTGCATCGGGATCAAGCACCTCAGAATCGATTTTTAGATAAACCACGCCTTGAGGCGCCATGGTGATCACTTCCATTACACCATCAATCTCAGATAATTCACTGGCAACACTGCCTTCCCTTGATACGAGGTCATTGAAACGCAGGACACGGGTATCAAGTAACCTGGGAGGGCTGGCGGGCAGCATGAGCAGCAGCCAGAGGACGATCACGCCGGCAGACATGATATACACACCCTGTGTGCCATAAATACCGAGGATGAGACCACCCAGAACACCACCAAGAAAGGCACCAAAAAATTCTGCACTGTTATAAATACCGATTGCTGCACCTTTGTTACTCACCGGTGCCAGGCGCGATACCAGCGATGGCATCAACGATTCCAGGGTATTAAATCCGGTAAACCAGATTACCATTCCGAGCAGGAACCAGATTGCCGAGTGGGCGCTGAAAGCAAACATCAGCTCACCGATCAGCAGCAGCACTATTCCTGCAAGAAAAATTTTCGGGATACGTTTTTTACGAGTGGTCATCATGACCAGGGGAACCATGGCAACAACAGATAGCAGTATTACTGGCAGGTAAACGCTCCAGTGTGACTGCCGCTGTATCTCCAGGGATTCAACCAGGCTAAAAGGTATGGCGACAAAAAGGGCCGTCAGTACCAGGTGTAGACAGAAGATACCAAGATCAAGCCGTAATAGGTGAACGTCTTTCAGAATTACCGAAAACTGACTTCGCAGGCTGGTGTCTCCACCTAATGGGACATGACTGGCAACCGGTGTCGGTACCGCTTTGTAAACAACTACTATGGCAAAGATTGCTAATATAGCAGTCAACCAGAAGATGCCCGGCACACCAATAATGCGGTCCAGCAGTGGCCCGAGCATCAAAGCGATAAAGAAGGCCAGACCTATGGTCATACCGATTATCGCCATCGCCTTGGTACGCTGCTCTTCGCGGGTAAGATCTGATGCCAGGGCGATGACCGCAGCCGCTATAGCACCAGTACCCTGCAGGGCACGCCCGAGGATCACGCCTGTAATGCTATCTGCCATTGCAGCGACAACACTGCCAATAGCAAAAATCAGCAGACCTGCTGCAATCACCGGTTTGCGGCCCAGTTTATCCGACAGCAAACCAAATGGAATCTGGAAGATGGCCTGAGTCAGGCCATAGGCGCCGATTGCCACACCAGTGAGAAAGGCTGTATTTCCCTGCAGCTGTTCTGCATACAGTGCAAAGACAGGCAGGATCAGAAACAATCCCAGCATTCTCAGGCCAAACACCCCCGCCAGCGCACTGACGGAACGGCGCTCTAATGATGTCATCGGGTTTTTAGTAATGCGCCTTTTTTTCATAGAATGCTCGGTAACTATTGCTGTCACATCAATTTATCTCTCTCAGCACACTGACAGTATCCAGCTAATACAGGGGCATTATCTCACCCTGCAACAGTTCAATAGAT
>JGI858J16261_1000089_pt1 | contig 10973 bp, 8 predicted proteins | sample TiedelARG03_113m_FD_16261 | JGI IMG/M metagenome (IMG submission 16261) | reverse complement strand
CGTTTCAGTGATGTGGACTGCATCATATACGGCCATACCCATGCCCCCCTCAACCATAGATTCGGCTCTGTTCTCTTTGTTAATCCGGGCAGTTTTAGAGGCACTGGCAGGTACGGCAGCCCGGGGACTTACGCTCTCTTGACCATAGACACTGAAGGATTGTCGGCTGCCATTCATTCATTACCGCAGGAATTATAGTATTCAATGAAAACATTGTGGACGCCTTGGAGGATGGAGCATGTACTTGGCACGGCCTCTGTTTCCGAGCATTGTCTTTTTGAACCGCCGGGAACCAAGCCATACTCTGAAACACATCTTCTGCTGTACCGGGATAAAAACAGTCTCTGTCTGCTCAACCGCTTCCCCTATGCCAACGGTCATCTGCTGGTAGCCCCAGTTCGGCATGTTGGATGTATAACTGAACTTCAAGCCTCGGAGTTACAGGCCCTTACCTCATTGGTACAGACAGCGACGACAGTTTTGAAACGAGTACTTCAGCCAGATGGCTTTAACATCGGCCTCAACCTGGGCTCGGTTGCAGGAGCAGGAATCGATGATCATCTGCACGTCCACATTGTGCCACGCTGGAATGATGATCACAATTTCATGACGGTTTTGGCGGAAGTCAGAACCATACCGGAGCATATTCAAAAAACCTTTGGAACCCTGCTTCCCGAGTTCCAAAGCCATTACCGATCACAACAATTTACAGCCAGATAATACGCATGAGTACTCCCCTTAAAATGACGCCGATGCTTCGGCAATATCTTGAAATAAAGGAACAATACCCGACTGAAATTCTGTTTTATCGGATGGGGGACTTTTATGAGATGTTCTTTGAAGATGCAGAAATTGCCTCGAAGATTCTCAATATCACGCTGACTTCACGAAATAATAAAGCGGATGCGGCAAGGATTCCCATGTGTGGGGTTCCGTACCACGCCGCTCAAAATTATCTGGGCAAGCTGGTACAAGCCGGAAAACGTGTGGCCATCTGTGAACAGACGGAAGATCCCGCCCAGGCTAAAGGTATCGTCAAGCGTGAAGTTATTCGTGTCGTTACTCCAGGCGTGGTGACCGACGATCAACTACTCGATGAAAACGAGAACCGGTATGTAAGTTGTGTGTGTCGTTCTTCTTCCGACAGCAGTCCGACCTGGGGCCTCAGTTACCTAGATCTGAGCACGGGCGAATTTCTGACCGGCGAATTTGCTGATGATGCCGAAATGGCGGAACAGGTCATCGATCATCTGAACAGGATGGCACCGGCAGAACTGCTAATCGATGAAGACGATGGTGGAGGTTTGCGGTCACTGCTTGACATTGTGCGGTTACATCTGTCGAATATCTGTATTACCGAACGCAGGAGCGACAATTTCAATCACGATTCCGCCAATCAGCTGCTCACTGAGCACTTCGGTGTAATTAATCTTGAAGGTTTCGGTGTCGGAGCAATGCATCAAGGTATTATTTCCGCCGGTGTACTTCTTGATTATGCCAGCGAAACCCAGAAAAGCGATATCTCCCATATCGAAAAGCTGACCCCCATAAATTTCGATTCCATCCTGCTCATTGACGAAGCATCCCGGCGTAACCTCGAACTCACCCGCACCATAATAGGTAACAGGCGTGATGGCTCTCTGCTATCCGTTCTCGACCAGACTAAAACTCCAATGGGGGGGCGTCTGCTGAGAAATTATCTGCTCCAGCCTCTGCAGGAAATCGATGGTATTACGCAGCGATTGGACTGTGTTACATTTCTGTATAATCAGCCATCAACAAGACAGAAATTTCGGGATAGCCTGGAAGCGATTTATGACCTCGAGCGGTTAAACAGTAGAATGGTTCTTGGCCAGGGCAATGGTCGGGACGCTGTGGCGCTCAAACAGTCATTGCTTATTTTGCCGGAAATACGGGGTTTGCTGGAAACCTGCAAGCCTGCAAAACTGGTACAGATCAGTAAAGATTTTGATGAGCTGCCCGATTTAGCCAAATTGCTTGAAGACTCAATCGCTGACGATCCACCGATAACACTTCGCGACGGAAACCTGATAAAGCCTGGTTTCAATGAAGAACTTGATGAAATCATCCATCTCCTGCAAGATGGCAAGGCCCTCATTTTAAGTCTTGAGAACAAGGAGCGTGAACGGAGCGGTATAGCCAAACTGAAAATCGGATTCAATAAAGTATTTGGTTACTATATTGAGGTCAGCAAGGCCCACCTCGATAAAATTCCAGAACACTATATCCGAAAACAAACCCTGGTAAACGCCGAACGGTTTATTACCCCGGAACTCAAGGAATTTGAAAGCAGCGTGCTTAACGCCCAGGAACGTCGACTTGATCTGGAGTACCAGCTGTTTCTGGAAATCAGGGCGAAGCTCGCTGAAAACAGTTCACGGCTGATACAGACCGCACACTATCTGGCTCAGATCGATGTTTTTACTTGCCTGGCTGAAATTGGTCGACAATTTCATTATATCAGGCCGGAGCTGACAAATGATGGAACACTGGCGATCAGCGATGGCAGGCATCCCGTCATAGAGCGGTCCCTGCCATCCGGCAAATTCGTTCCCAACGATATCAGCCTCGATCAGAGTAGAAACCAGGTTCTGATCATTACCGGTCCGAACATGGCAGGCAAATCGACCATTCTCAGGCAAACGGCGCTCATTGTCCTAATGGCCCAGATGGGCAGCTTCGTCCCTGCCCAAAGGGCATCCGTAGGTATTGTTGATCGTATTTTCACCAGGGTTGGAGCCATGGATGATCTGCGCCGCGGGCAGTCCACCTTTATGGTGGAAATGAATGAAACGGCAAATATCTTAAACAATGCCACCCCACGCAGCCTGGTAATCCTTGACGAGATCGGGCGGGGAACATCAACCTACGACGGCTTATCCATTGCCTGGGCTGTGGCGGAGGCTTTGGTCAATAAAGACAAGGCCGGGGTAAAAACCCTGTTTGCCACCCACTATCACGAGCTGACCGAACTTGCCAAAACCCACGACCGGGTGCAAAATTATTCCGTTTCCGTCAAAGAATGGAATGAAACCATAATATTTCTCTACAAACTGGTGAAAGGCGGTACCAGCCGAAGTTATGGAATTCAGGTTGCGGCACTGGCCGGTGTGCCAGCAGACGTCGTAAAACGGGCCGAAGAAATTCTCAAACGCATCGATAAAAGCGATTTTGATCATCAATCCATCATTTTTTCAGCTCAGAGTAGAAAGCGTAAAAACAAGGTTCAGAAAAATCAGCCGAACCAGCTGCCGCTTTTTTCGGCTCCCAGGCATCCAATTCTTGAACTGCTCACCCAAATTGACATCGACAACCTCACCCCGCGCCAGGCTCTCGAACAGCTCTATCGTCTCAAGGAATTGCTAGATGGCTGATCGTTCATTTGGAACAGCTTGTTTTTTCTATAAAAACAGGCTATAGATTGCTCATTTGATAAAAAGCATTTAATTGAGGACACAATACCCGGAAGTATAAGGATTACAACCAGCCTTGTTTATAACGAGATGAACATTCGCTTTTTTTCAATATTTCTCACCTTTTGCTTTCTTTTTCTCGGTTCAGTATCACTTTGCCCAGCAACATCTCCAAGCGATTATAATGGCAAATCCGATCTCCAAGCCCACTATCAAAAAGCAAAATTTTTCTACAACCAGCTCAAAACATCTGAAAAACTCGGGGCTTCAAGAGGCAACTGGTTAAAAGGGGCGGGCAACTTCAGACGCATTTATCTGGCCGAGCCAAAGTCGGAATTAGCCCCAGCCTGTCTCTTCATGCTTGGCCGCCTCTACTACGATGCATTTAAGAAATTCGGCGAAGGAATTGACCTGGGCGAGGCAATCTCCTACTACCGCGATGTCGATACCCTGTTTCCAGGAAACACGCTGTCAGACGATGCATTGTATACCGTCGGTGCTATTCTGCTCGAAGAAGTACACGACCCAACTCGGGCAGCCGAATCTTTTGCCAGGATCGTTTCAGATTATCCCGAAGGCGATATGATCTCCAAAGCTGAAACCAGGCTGAAAGTCCTTTCCCAGGAATTTGCAATTCCATTGCCCGAATCGATGATCAGCAACACCCAGATGATGAATCTGACCAATGTATTACCCGTCAAGTACTGGTCCTCCGAGGACTATACCAGGGTAGTCGTCAGAACTTCCGGGCCGACAACCTACCGAGAAGAATTATTGGAGAAGCTCGGTGACCAGCCTCGCAGACTCTACATCGATTTTCAGAATAGTTATATTGAACCACGTTTTCGTTCGCCAATCCCGATTGAAGACGGGCTCCTCAAAAGGGTCCGGACCGGCCAGTTCAGTCCCGATACCGTTCGTATCGTACTCGATATTGAATCCATTTCTGACTACAAAATATTCTCCCTGCCTGATCCGTTTCGAGTGGTTATCGATGTTCGGGGCCAGGCCAAAAAGCCCCCGACACTCACTGTGGCACCACTCTCTCCACCTCCGGCACCGCCTCCTATTCCAGCACCGCCCGAGCCGCCTGATCCACTGAAACCGGAGACCGAGACACGTGTGGCCAGCGAAACTCCAGCTGAACCGGAACCTGATGATGTGGTGGGATTAAAACCGAATCTGGTCGCCCCCCAGGAGGTGCCGGCCGAAGTGTCTCCAAAGACGCCCGTTGCTGAGCTGGGGCCAATCGTGGTTTTACGTGAAAACAAAAAAATTGCTGGATACGATCAGACAAACGAAACAGTCCAAACTCAAGCAGACGGGAAAACTTCTCATAAGCTCTCTCTTGCCCAGCAGTTGGGACTGGGTATCGGAACCATTGTCATAGATCCCGGGCATGGGGGCAAAGATCCGGGAGCCATGGCATTTGGCATGAAGGAGAAGGACATTGTACTGAAAATGGGTAAGCGATTGGCAGAACATCTGCGTAATGATCTGCGTGCCACGGTCATACTGACCCGGGACAGCGACCAGTTTCTGCCACTGGAAGAGCGAACAGCTATTGCTAACACCAACGCAGCCGATTTGTTCATATCTTTGCACATCAATGCCCACCCGTCGCCGGATATTAAAGGATTTGAAACCTACTTTCTGAACCTATCCACCAATGCAGAAGCAATGCGGGTCGCAGCCAGAGAAAATGCGACAACAACACACCAGATGAGCGATCTTCAAGATATTTTGTCCGATATCATGCAAAACTCCAAGATCCATGAATCCACCCGACTGGCTGAGCAGGTGCACGGTTCCATTACAACTGGTTTGTCAGAGCCACCGTATACCTTGAAAAACATGGGCGTCAAGCAGGCACCGTTCTATGTGCTGATCGGCGCCGATATGCCGGCCATTCTGATAGAACTTGCCTTTATCAGCAATCCCGATGACGCAGAGAAGCTTGGCGACGATGCATTTATTGATAAAATGGCCCAGCAAATATCTGGCGGAATCAGTGAGTATGCCTACTCGATTACGGCCAGTCTATAAGCTGAAGTGAGCTCGAGAGTCTTTTGATTCGCTGCATAAAAAAAGGCCGCCTCTTGATAGAGGCGGCCTTTTTTTATGCTCTTGGGATTTCTGCTATTTGAAATTCGCAGCCTGCAGACGAACAAGTGCTCTTTGCAAGGCAGATTCTGCTCGTGCCACATTAACTGATTCATCGTGCGAAGCGGCCTGGGCCAAACGTTTTTCGGCCCGCTCCTTGGCCTTCATGGCACGATCCACATCTATCTGGTGACCAAATTCCGCACTCTCAACCAGAAAGGTAATTTTGTTATTGGAGACTTCACAAAAACCACCGCTGGTCATCAAGTATTCGCGCTTTTTACCGGATTCATAGGATAAAATGCCCGTCTTGATCGTTGAAAGGAATGGGGCATGATTAGCCAGAACACCGAAATCACCACCATAGCCAGGGGCATTAACGATATCGACATCCTCATTGACCACCGCACCACTGGGTGTAACAACCTCCAATGCTATCTGCTGTGCCATTTATTCTGCCTCTGGTTTGGATTACTCTGACTTTGCTGCCGCAGCTTTCTCTATCGCCTGTTCTATGGTACCTACCATATAGAAAGCGTTCTCGGGAAGGTCGTCGTGTTTGCCTTCAAGAATTTCTTTAAAACCCTTCACGGTCTCTTCCACTTTGACAAAGGCACCGGGAATATTGGTAAAAACTTCGGCTACGTGGAATGGCTGAGATAAAAATCTCTGAACCTTACGTGCCCTGGTTACCGTTATCTGATCTTCTTCTGAGAGTTCGTCCATACCGAGAATGGCGATGATGTCCTGCAAGTCCTTGTACTTCTGAAGGGTCACCTGAACACCGCGGGAAACCTGGTAATGTTCTTCACCTATAATATTTGGGTCTAGAATCCTGGATGTTGAATCCAGTGGATCCACCGCCGGGTAAATACCAAGCTCGGTGAGCTGCCTTGAGAGAACAACGGTACCATCGAGATGGGCAAATGTCGTTGCCGGTGCAGGATCTGTCAAGTCATCCGCTGGAACGTAGACACACTGTACCGCGGTGATAGACCCCTTGGTCGTAGAGGTAATTCGTTCCTGCAAGGCACCAAGGTCGGTAGCCAGAGTGGGCTGATAACCAACTGCAGACGGGATTCGACCGAGCAGCGCAGAAACTTCAGAACCCGCCTGGGTAAAACGGAAGATATTATCTACGAAGAACAATACATCCTGTCCTTCTTCATCACGAAAATATTCAGCCGCCGTCAAACCGGTAAGTCCGACGCGTGCACGCGCTCCCGGAGGCTCTGTCATCTGACCGTAAATCAGTGCAGCCTTGGGAAGTACACCCGAATCTTTCATTTCATGGTAGAGGTCGTTTCCTTCACGGGTACGCTCACCGACACCGCAGAAAACGGAGATTCCACCATGATGCATGGCGATATTATTTACCATCTCCATCATGACAACGGTCTTGCCACAGCCGGCACCGCCGAACAGTCCCATTTTACCGCCAAGTGGAAAAGGCACCAGTAGGTCAATAACCTTAATACCGGTTGCAAGGACGCGAACTTCAGTATCCTGCTCGGTAAATGCCGGAGCCGGGCGATGAATCGGTGAAGACTTGTCGGAGGTAATCGGGCCGAGGCCGTCAACCGGACGACCGACAACGTTCATGATGCGTCCGAGCGCCGCTTCGCCGACAGGTATCGTTATCGCTGATCCCGTATCGCGCACTTCCATGCCACGTACCAGGCCATCGGTCTGATCCATCGCAATACACTTACAGACATTGTCGCCGAGATGCTGGGCTACTTCAACGACCAGGTTGTCGGCTACATCGGAGATGGCCGGGTTGCTGATCAGCAACGCATTCATTATATTGGGCAGATTACCCGCTTCAAACTCCACATCCACAACAGGTCCGATCACCTGTACAATTTTTCCTATTCTCTGCTCACTCATCGGGCCTAACCCCTCCTATAAGTTTGAGATTATCTTTAAATTCACTAATTATTTAAGGGCTTCGGCACCACCAACGATATCCATGAGTTCTGCCGTAATGGCAGCCTGGCGCGCCTTATTATATAAAATTGTCAAATTGGAAATAATGTCTTTACAGGCGTTGGTGGCATTATCCATCGCAGTCATACGAGCAGCATGTTCACTGGCACCGACCTCAAGCATTGAATGATATATCATTACATTGAGATAGAGCGGCTGCAGGACATCCATAATCTCTTCCGCCGATGGTTCGTGAATGTACTCACCTGAAACCTGAGGAGCATCGTCAGCTTCCTCATTTTCGACAGGCTGAACTGGTAGAAAATCTTTGGTGGCGGGCGCCTGGACGGCAAGGGAGCGAAATTCACCATAAATTACTTCAACCTTGTCGGATGCACCGCTGAGGAAGTTCTCTGAAATCTCAGTGGCAATCTCCCGGGCATTGAACATCTGAAAGGTGCCCATGATATCAGCGAAGTTTTTGCGCACTTTGCCCGTACGTTTGAGAAGCTGAAATCCTTTCTTACCGACACAGACGAAGCTGACCGTTTTACCCTCCGCCTCGTACTCCCTCATTTTTCTCTCGGCAAGTTTTCCGATATTTGAATTGAAAGAGCCACAGAGGCCACGGTCGGAAGTAATCACCACTATTTCAACCGATTTAGCATCACGTCTTTCCATTAACGGATAACTTCCGCCGGTGTTGGCTTTAGCAGACAGGTTGGACATGGTTTCATTGAACTTGGAGGAGTAGGGGCGAAACGCTTCCATCTTCTCCTGGGCCCCACGCAACCTGGCAGAGGCAACCATATTCATTGCCTTGGTGATCTGCGCCGTCTTGGTGACACCGGTGATCTTTGTTTTGACTTCTTTTAAGCTTGCCATAACTAGACCTTTCCTGAATTAGTTAAGACCTTTCGTTGCCTTGAACGTGTCACCAAAGCTGGTCAGGACTTTATCGAGTTTTTCCCTGAGATCGTCATCAAACTCCTGCTTTTCTTGCAGATCAGCATAGATCGACGGATCATTGGATTCTATATAGTTATAGAGTTCTGACTCATAGTCAGCCAGGGTTTCAATCGGCAGCGTGTCGAGCCAACCATTGGTTCCAGCATAAATGATAGAAACCTGCTTTTCCATCGGTAGTGGCTGATATTGCGGTTGCTTGAGAATCTCAACCAGACGCTCACCTCGGGTAAGCTGGGCCTGGGTAGCTGCATCAAGATCAGAACCAAATGCAGCAAATGCTGCAAGTTCACGGTACTGGGCAAGATCGAGTCGCAGTGTACCAGCAACCTGCTTCATTGCTTTCACCTGGGCAGCACCACCAACGCGGGATACCGACAGACCGACGTTAATCGCAGGACGAACGCCTGAGAAGAACAGGTTCGGTTCAAGATATACCTGACCATCGGTGATAGAGATAACGTTGGTCGGGATAAAAGCGGAAACGTCACCAGCCTGGGTTTCGATGATCGGCAGTGCGGTCAGAGAACCGGCACCGAGTTCGTCATTAACTTTTGCTGAACGCTCAAGCAGTCGCGAATGGTTGAAGAAAATATCTCCTGGGAACGCCTCACGTCCCGGCGGACGGCGAAGCAAAAGGGAAAGTTCGCGATAGGACACAGCCTGTTTGGAGAGATCATCATAAATAATGAGGGCGTGTTGTCCATTATCACGGAAATATTCACCCATGGAGCATCCGGCAAACGGAGCGATGTACTGCATCGGCGCCGGATCTGAGGCACAGGCTGAAACAACGGTGGTGTAGTCCATCGCACCATGCTTTCTCAACGCCTCAACAACCAGGGCAACCGTCGATTTTTTCTGACCGACCGCAACATAGATGCAGTGAACGTCGGTCTCTTTCTGGGCAATAATTGCATCAACACAGAGAGCCGTTTTGCCAATCTGACGGTCACCAATTACCAGCTCTCGTTGCCCCTTACCAACAGGAGTCATTGAATCTACGGCTTTGGCACCGGTGTACATCGGCTCATGAACACCTTTTCTGGAAATAACACCAGGGGCAAGGACTTCGATTTTGGAGGAGTTTTCGGCATTGAGCGGCCCCTGGCCGTCGATGGGGTGTCCAATACCGTCAACAACACGGCCTTCCATCTCAGGGCCAACCGGAACCTCGGCAATACGACCGGTGCGTTTAACAATATCACCTTCCTTGATACCGACAACATCCCCGAGTATAGCACAACCGACGTTGTCTTCTTCGAGGTTCAGGGCCAGACCCATAATACCACCGGGGAACTCAAGAAGTTCCATGGCCATACAATTCATCACCCCATAGACACGAGCAATACCGTCACCAACCGAGATAACGGTTCCGGTTTCGTCGAGGTCTACACTGGTTTCGTACTCACCAATCTGATCCTTGATAATTTGACTGATTTCTTCGGCTTTGATCTGCATCTATTCTCTCCCCTTAATGGAACCTTTTAAACTTGCAAGCTGAGTTCTTATGCTGCCGTCCAGAACCAGATCACCCACTTTGGCGATAATACCGCCAATTATGGAAGGATCGACTGATGCAGTCAGCTCAACCTTCTTGCCTGTTATATTCTCAAGTGTATCCTGTACTTTCTTTTGTAAATCCCCATCTAATTCAATAGCTGAAACCACTGTTCCATGACTGATGTTCTTGTCATCATCAACCATGATTTGAAATTGTTCAGCAATTTCAGGCAGTATCACTGCTCTTTTTTTCTGAACGAGCAAGTTCAGAAAATTCCCCATGACTTTGTCAGAATCCATAGCTCCGATTATTGCGGCCATGGCTTTTTCTCTGACATCAAGAGGATACAGGGGATTGGTCAGTGCATCTTCAACTTCCGGATTGGTATCGAAAAGCCCGGCCACTGCCTGAAGGGCATCGCTGTAGACCTCGTACTTTTCTTCTTCCTTACCTATGGCAAACAACGCCTTGGCGTAACGTTTGGCGAGGATAGTCTGTTTCACTGTACGGCCCCCACTTTATCTAGATAATTTTCGACAACCTTCACCTGATCTTCCGGGGTCAGGTTCTTGACAATGAGTTCTTCAGCCATGACTGCTGCTTGATCGGCGATATCATTTTTCAAAGTACGACGGGCTTCGACAATCTCGTTTTGAATGGTAAGTTCCGATTGGCGTTTCAGGTCATCTACCGCCTTCTCAGCCTTTTCTATGATCTTACCCTTCTCTACCTCAGCCTGGGCTACTGCTTTTTCAACGATTGTGTCGATATCTTTTTCCACCGTTGCCAGTTTAGCCTCAAATTCCCGATATTGCTTTTCAGCTTCGTCCCGCCTCGAATCAAGATCTTCCAGGTCATTTTTAATCGACTGCTGACGGCCGCCAAGAGCTGAAGCAATCGGTTTGGCTCCAAATTTGACCAGAATGATCATCAGAGCGATGAAGTTGAGTACCCGCCAGAACAGATCCTTGAGTTTAGCCGGCGCCAAGCTGCCTTGTCCATGAGCCTCGCCCCCCTCATCGGCTGCATGCGCTTCA